>Ga0182030_10024669_pt1 | contig 11025 bp, 8 predicted proteins | sample 812S3MmetaG_FD_121299 | JGI IMG/M metagenome (GOLD analysis project Ga0182030, IMG submission 121299) | Permafrost microbial communities from Stordalen Mire, Sweden - 812S3M metaG (Illumina Assembly) | ecosystem: Environmental > Terrestrial > Soil > Wetlands > Permafrost | place: Sweden... | reverse complement strand
AGCATGAATCTTCGGGACGAGGGCATAATGTTGCAGCGGATCCAGGATTATCGCGATTATCACGCAAGGGTCGCGCTGCAAAAAGCCAACGACATGGGACTTCTTTCCTTAACGCCGGAACAGAAGGTGCGTTTTGAGAAGGACTATTGGGACCACCGGTTGCAGATGGATCGCGATCTGGCGAAACAATTCGAGCCGATCCTCAGGGCGCGGGAGCAAAAGTTGCAGGATGAGCTTTTCCGTGAATTTTCATCGGCCAGCCCGGGGCCCTTGGCGCAAGCTCCCCAGCCGGGCCCCGGTGGGCCGCCAACGAACAAACCGCCGCAGGCTCCTGCGCCTGTCACGCAAAACAAGGCGGCGGCTTCCGTCCCTTCCGCCCTGGATCCCGCTTCGCCCCCGCCGATGACCCAAACGCCGCGCTAGGGCCCTTATTGGGTAGGGACGGCAGTCTCTGCCGTCCCATTTATTTTGGGACGCGAAGGGACTCGCGTCCCTGCCCGTGGGCCTTACGGCGTGATGAGCGTGTTGCTGGCGATGACGCTCGGCGTTTTGGTGGCGTGGACCGGAGTCGATCCGTAGAGGAGGTAGGGCTGCCGTTCCTGGGCCCAGCGGGCGACGCCGGAATCCCAGGAGTGGATGATGTCCTGGACGGAGCGTCCCGCGACAAGCTGCCGGCGGATGGCGGTGGTGCCGGAGATTTTGTCGAACATGTCGCGCTGGTCGAAGCTGGTGCGGCCGAAGGTCGAGAAGTGGTCGACCTCGTCTTCCAAAATGGAGAGGGTTTGAAAGTTGATGGCCGTGAGATTGCCCGAGTTGCGCGGATCGATCTGAAGGTAGATGCCGCTCTCCAAGTCGGATCTCAGGGTCCTAGCGTGGACGCCGGGAACGTGGAGGGCGTTGAATCGCCGGGCCACGGCGTTTGCGTCCCAGTCCCGACCCTGCACGACCTGGAAAGGATTCGGGCCGCCGCAGCCGCTTTCGATGCCGATTTCGCCGAGGAAGCCGGTGGCCGTGTAACCGCGCGCGGCGGCGATGGTGGGGATGTTCGGCGAGGTCGGAATCCAGCGCAGGCCGGTGTCTTCCCAGACCATGGGCCGAATCCAGCCTCGCATCGCGACGATGGTGAGGCGGCAGGGCTTGGCCAGATATTTGGCGTTGATCCAGAGGGCCAGTTCACCGGGGGTGAGGCCGTAGACGTAGGGAATATCGTAGAGGCCGACGAAGGAGGGCTTGAACGAGGGGTCGAGCCGCGGGCCTTCGATGCGGACGCCTCCGAGCGGGTTAGGGCGGTCCAATACAATCACCTGGACGTTATCCTTCGCCGCCTGATCCATGACGTAGCCGAGCGTGCTGATGAACGTGTAGGAACGGTTGCCGAGGTCCTGCAAGTCATAAACCACCGCATCGAGCCCGGAGAACATTTGGCGCGTGGGATGGCGGTAGTTTCCTTCCGGCGTAATAAAAAGGGAATAGACCGGCAGGCCCGTCTTGCGATCGCGGCTGTTTGCCACCGGATCGCCCGCTTTCGTCTGGCCGTCGATGCCGTGCTCGGGGCCGAAAAGTTTCACCAGCTTGAATCCCGCGCCCTGGCCATGGCAGAGGATGCCGATGGCGGAGCGGCCCTGCGAATCGACGCCGGAGGGATTGGTGACGAGCCCGACCCGCTTGCCCTGAAGAAGGGCGAAGTTCGACTTTTTGAGTTCGTCGATGCCGAGCGAGACGGCGCCCCGCGCGGTCCAGGTAAAAACCAGGAACAGGCCGGCCGCCAGGGCCGCGGATTGAAATAAAGATCGTAAATTCATCGACAGTTCCAGCCAGAGCTTCCGTCGCGGCGGGACCATCTCAAGCAGGAGCCTTAAACGTGCCGCCGTGCTGCTCTAACGCACGGAGCATACATCAATTTCCATGCGCTGTCACCCCCCCTCGCGCCATCTCGCGGAATTTTTTTTTGCGACGGGCAAGCCGGACTCAATTCACTCGCAACGCGCCCTTGGTTAATTTTGAGATAGGTTCTAATATGCCCACGTGACGCTGCGTCAGCGAATCCGTTTCTACCAGCAACTGGCCGTGCTGGTCCGCGCGGGTGTGCCCATCCGCGCCAGCCTGGTGCGTTTGAAGGAACGCATCGCGGGGAACGAAGTGGCGGTCCTTTCGGAAAAAGTGAGCGCGGGGGAGAGGATCGGCGAGGCCTTCGCCGCCGCCGGCTTTTCGCCCTTCGAATGCCATCTCGTCACCGCCGGCGAGCGGAGCGCCCGGCTCGACACGGTTTTCCAGCATCTTTCGGAATTCTGGGCCCGGGAGTTGGAGATGCGTCAGGCGCTCCCTCGCCCCCTCTATTATCCGCTGGTCGTGCTTCACCTGGTCGTCTTGATGTCTGCGCTGGTTGAACTCGCGGACATTTCGTGGCCGTTGGTTCTCGTCCATTTTCTCGGGCGGATGGCTTTGCTGTACGTCGTGGGATTCATCGTTTACATCGTCGTGCGCGTCTCGTGGTCGAGCCCGGTCATGCAGCGCATCTGGCTCCATGCGCCCTTCATCGGCCGTTCCCTGAAGACCGCGTACGCCTACCGGTGGATCACCGCGTTGAAGCTCGAATTCAGCGCGGGAATCTCGCTGTCCCGCGCGGTCGGCGATGCCTGGCGGGCGTCCGGTTGCGTGGGGTGTGACCGGCTCGCCGAGGAAGGCGAGCAAGCCATGCGGGAGAGAGCGGACCTCTCGACGCTGGTTCGGCGTTGGAAACAATTACCCCGCGATTGGAGCGATTTCATCGAGATGGCCGAAATCTCCGGCGCGTTCGAGGCGGCTTTCAAGCAATTGGAAGAGGAAGCCTCCCAAGCCTGGACGCTGGCCCGGCAGCGCATGGCCGAGTGGCTGCCGAAGATCTCTTATTTTGTCGTTTTGCTTATTGCGGCAGTGCTGGTCGCGAAGCTCATGTACAAGGCGGAGATCGCTCCGATCATCGATGCGGAAAAGCAGATCGATAATGCGGTTAACGGCAAATAATCAATATGAGCGCCGGCTTCTACGAATCGGATGCGGCCGTGGAGCAGTACCTTCTGTTCCATTATGGCACGCCCGAACAGGTTTGCCCGCTTCTGCCCGAAGCGCGGACGGCCTGCGGATTTCCCGCGCGCGGCGTGAGTGAATCGTTGCGGCGCATCGTCCTGCAAAAACGAACGCGCGCGCTTGATCTCGGTTGCGCGGTGGGGCGGAGCAGCTTCGAGCTGGGGCGGCATTTTGACGCTGTCGTGGGCATCGATTTCTCCGGGCGCTTCATCGCCGCGGCGGAACGAATGCGCGCTGAACGCGCCGTGACCGTGCGCGTGCCCGGGGAAAGTTCCGCGACCGATGAGCTGCGGCTCGAATTGCCCGAGGATTTGAGGACGGAGCATGTTCGGTTTGAACAAGGAGATGCCTGTGCCTTGCGCGGGGATCTTGGAACTTTCGACCTGGTGCTCATGGCCAATCTCATCGACCGGCTGGCCGATCCCGGGAAATGCCTCGCGCGGCTGCCCGAACTCATTCCCTCCGGCGGGTGGCTCGTCATCACGTCGCCCTATACCTGGCTGGAGGAATACACGCCGCGCGGGAAGTGGCTCGATGGCGGCGGGCGCGGCGCGTTGAGCGCGTTGAAGGAACGGCTCGCCCCGGCCTTTGAGTTGCGGCGCGCTTTCGATCTGCCGTTTCTCATTCGCGAGCACCGGCGCAAATATCAGTGGAGCGTGGCCGAAGCGAGCGTGTGGCGGAGATTGTAGCGGCGGTCCATGACCGCCGCATTTCTTTCCCAACCCCAACGGGGTTGGAATCATTCAGCCCAGGGTTGGCGCACCAGCGCCTACCCTGGGTAAACTCCGAAACGACCAACCCTGAAAGGGTTGAAGCAAATTGATCCCACACGCTCGGCGATCCCGCTTCAACCCCTACAGGGTTGGACCGCTCTTTGCGCTTACCCAGGGTAGCGGCTGCGCCGCAACCCTGGGCTATATGCTTGCAACCCTTTCAGGGTTGCAATTCCTCCCTTGCAGCGGTCCATGACCGCCGCATCTTGAATCGCTTCCTGTGGCCTTCGGCCACCCGGACAACACAGGCACGCCTGTCGTTGCCGGGCCACCCGAGGAAGGCAAACTACTCGTAGATATAATTATCGCGGCGCAGCTTGTTGATCAGGTCGTGAAAATCCTGCGCATGGGCGCCGCCGATCTGTTCCAGCCGCCGGTAAATCTCGATCGCCCCGCGCCAATCCTTCTGAGCTTCCCGAATGCGCCCCGCTTCCCACCCGGCCTTGATCTGCCAGGAAAACTCGGGCGGGGCGGGCGAGCCGGCGTCGTCCCCGGCCACGCGCCCGTAGAGGACGTCGAGATAACGCGCCATCGCCTCGTCGGTGCGGCCCATTTTTTCGAGGCATTTCGCGCCGCGCACCGCCGCTTCGTTGCGGTCGGCGATCGTCCCTTCCTTGCTCTTCAGGATTTGGTCGAAGGCCGCCAGCGCCAGATTATAGTTGGCCGGGTCCTTCGCGCCGAGTTCAAAGAGGCACTGGCCCTTGAGCAGGCTCGCTTCGACAAAACGAGGGCCGGTTTTTTCCGTCACGAGGACCGCGTCGTAATAGGTGGCGGCCTGGTCAAAATTCAACTGCTGCTGGTAAACGCGGCCTTCCCAGAGGCGCGCATCGGGCTTGAGGGGGGAGCTGTCCGGAACTTTTTCGAGCAGGGTGCGCGCGGCGGCGTAATCCTGGTGCGCGAAGGCGGCGCGTCCGGCAAAGAAGTAGGCGTTATCGGCATACGCGCTGTTCGGATAGTTGGCCGTCAGTTGCTGGAAGGCGTCCTGCGCGCGCACATAGTCCTGGCGATAGAAATAAAACTCGCCGAGGCGGAAATAGGCCTCGGGCGCTCCGGGGACATTCTTATATTTGTCCGCAAGCTGCACCAGGGCCTGCTCGACCTGATCCTCGTTGAGCTTTTTCAGCTCGTAGGAAACGAGGACGCCGCGCTGCGCCGCGGCCAGCGCATCGCCGGGGAATTGGCCGACGATCATCTTGCACGTGGCGAGCGTCCCTTCGAGGTCGTTGGTTTGGTATTGGAGATCGGCCAGGGCTTTAAGCAACGCTTCCTGGTCAGGCCCCGCGCCCGCGATGGCGATGGCCTTTTGATAGACGGCCTTGGCGTCGTCGGTTTTTCCGGCGTTGGCGAGAAGCTGGCCTTCGGCCAGGGCGATGGCTTTCAGGTGGGAACTTTTCGGAAAGCGCTTTTCAAATTCGGCTTCGGCTTTCGTGAAGCTATCGTTCTTGCCCAGGTACGCCTGGGCCAGGAGAAAATTGTAAGCGGCATTCTCGGCCGCGGAATCGGCGCCGTCGGAAACCTGGGCGAACTGGGCCGCGGCCCCGGCGTAGTCCCGGGTTTGTTTGAGCAGGACATAGCCGAGTTGGAAGCGGGCCGTGCGGACGAGTTCGGGATCGGCGCTCGTGCCGATGCAGATCTTGAGCGCCTGGATCGCCTGGTTGGGCTTGCCGGTGCGGGCGTAGAGTTGGCCGAGTTGATCGTTGGCGGCGGGAATCCAGGGGCTGGCGCCGTAAGCGACCAGGAGCGATTCCAAAATGCCGATGGCTTTGTCGTCCTCGTGGTCCTCGGCCAGGACCGAGCCGATGGCAAAAAGAGCGGCGGGCGCGGCGGGGTCGGAGGTCCTGGCAAATTCCTGGAGCTTGGCGACCGCCTCCGGCAACTGCCCGCTGGCGCGCGCGCATTCGAGATAGGACTGGAAGGCGTCCATCCGGGTGCCTTCATTCTCGGTCAGCTTGTAAGTCTGTTCGTAGGCCGGCATCGCCTGGTCGTTCTGCCCAAGCGCGTGCTGGGCGCGTCCCAACCCGAGCCAGGCCCGGGCGACGAGCGGTTTCGGAAAAGCCTGCGGATCGCCGGTGATTCTTTGGTAGGCCGTCACCGCCTGGTCGGGCTGGCCGTTGGCCGCGTACGTTTCCCCGAGCCAGTAATCGGCCTCGAAGGCAACGCCCTTTTCGGGTTGCGCGGCGAGAAGGGCTTCGAGTCCGGCGATGGCCTCTTTGAATTGTTTTTTGACCAACTCGACTTTTGCCAGGAGTAGTTGCGCCTGCCGGCCCGCCGGGGTTCCTCCCTTGTTCTGGATCAGCGCCTGGATCAAGGGTAGGGCGTCGGCTTCCTTGCCTTGTTTGAAAAGCGCCCAGGCCAGGCCGAGGTTGGCCGCGTCCATGCGGTCGGCGGTGTCTTTCAACGCAAGAAGGGCGCGATATTTTTGCTCGGCCTCGGGCCATTTGCCGAGATCGAGCAGCGACTCGGCCTGCCAGAAAAGCGTGTCGGCGCGGAGGTTCTCGGGGACTTGGTCGGGGGGCAGATTCAGCGCGGCCAGGGCGGCGTCGCTGCGGCCCAGTTGATAAAGCGCGCGGGCCTGGAGCACTTCCGCCTCGGCGGCAAGCTCGGTCTTCGGATATTTTTTCAGCAGCGCGGCGACCCGGTCGTTGCAGAGATCGAACGCGCCGTCCTTGAACGATTGCTCCGCCGTGTGCAGCGCCTTTTTCTCGTCGTCCGTCGGCTCCGCGCGGAGGGGGATGAGCGCGAGCGTCAATAACGCGGTTGCCGCCACAGGCAGAAAAAAGCGCTGGATGGTCACAGGGATAGATTGAGAGCGAAGCACGAGGGCGTCACTTTAACATGCCAGCTCCAAAAGCGCATCCTTCACGTTGCGCATGAGCGGCGCGATGGTTTTGTCGGTGAAGTCGAAGGCGAGGCCGCTGGTCTGGAAGAGTTCGGGGAGGGGACGCGAGCCGCCGAGGCTGAGGCCGGCCAGGTAATGATCGAGCGCGGCGCGCAGGTCGCGGCGCGAGGCCTGCCAGAGCTGGAGCGCGCCCAGTTGCGCGATGCCGTATTCGACGTAGTAGAACGGGATCTCGAAGATGTGAAGCTGCCGGTGCCAGATGTGGGCGCGGGCCTGCTCGAATCCGCTCCAGTCCTCGACGCCCCCGAAGCGGTCCATGAGCGAGAGCCAGAACGCGGCGCGCGCGTCGCGGGTGTGGCCGGGGTGGGTGTAGATCCAGTGTTGAAAGGCGTCCACCGTCGCCATCCACGGGAAGAACTTGATGATGCCTTCGAGGTGATCGCGCCGGGCGCGCTTGGCGTCAGCGTCGGAATAAAAGGCGCGCAGGTGGGGCGCGGCGAGCAGTTCCATGCCCATCGAGGCGACTTCGCAGAATTCGATGGGCGCGCTGCGGTAGGCGTGGAGCGGCAATTCGCGCGAGGCGAGGGCATGAAAGGCGTGGCCGGCTTCGTGGAGCATCGTTTCGACGTCGCGATGGACGCCGACCGCGTTCATGAAGATGAACGGGACGCGCGCTTCGGAAAGCGTGCTCTGGTATCCGCCCGGCGCCTTGCCCTTGCGGTTGTCGAGGTCGACCAGTTCCTGCTTGCGGAGGACGTTGTAATAATCGCCGAGGCGCGGATCGAGTTTTCCAAAAATCTGGTGGCATTTTTCGAGCAGCTCCGATGATGCCGCGAAGGGATGGAGCGGCGGATTCTGGTCGGGATCGACGGCGAGGTCCCACGGGCGGAGGCGGTCGAGGTCGAGCTTGCGGCGGCGCTCCTCCTGCAAGCCGCGCGCGAGCGGCACGACGTGGCGTTCGACGGCGTCGTGGAAGCGGAGGCAATCCTCCGGCGTGTAATCGAAGCGTTCGTAATGGGCGAAGGTGTAGGCGCGGAAATCGGGGAACCCGGCGGCATGGGCGATCTCATTGCGCAGGACGAGCAGCTTGTCGAAAAGGTCCTCCAGCTTGTCGGCATCTTGGAGGCGGCGTTCCGCGACGACTTTCCAGGCCGCCTCGCGCCGGGGGCGGTCGGGTTCCTCCTGGATGCGGCCCATGCGGGCGAGGGTCTGCTCCTGGCCGTCGAATTGCACGGTCATGGCGCCGCTGATTTTCTGGTACTGCTGGGTGAGCTTGGCGACCTGGGTTTCGCGGGCGACGTTTTCCTCGCGATAAATTTTCACCTGGGTTTCGACGCTGCGGCGATAGACGTTGTAGAAGGCCGGCAGTTGCGCGAACCAGGGCGATTGCGCGAGCTTTTGCATCAGCGCGAACTGGCGCGGCTTGAGCCACGGATCGACGACCTCGACGATGTGCATGTAGGCTTTCTCTTTTGCCTCGTCGTCGGTCTGGCAGGTCATCGCGATGTAGGCGAGCGAGGACGATTCGGCGAGCGCGGCGCAGGCTTCGCTGTGATCGCGCAGCCAGGCTTCGAGGTTGGCGACGGAGGCGGTTTTGGCGAGTTGCGCGTCAAGCTTGTCGAAGACGGGCGCGAGTTGCGCGGTGTCGGTCAGGTCGATGGTTTCGGGGAGAAATTGGCGCGGGGCGAAAGGGGACGTTTGCATGGCTTCCAAGATGCCATAGAAAAACGCGAGTCCAAGCCGTCGTTTTGATGGGACTTATAGGACATATGGGAGCGATAGGACTTTTCTTATAGATGTCCCATTAGTCCCATGGCTGGCCGCAACGCAATCAACCCTACAACGACCCAAACCGGCGCTGGCGGTTGCCGTAGTCGATGAGGGCTTCGGCGAAGTTCTGGCGGCGGAAGTCGGGCCAGAGGGTCGGCGTGATGTAGATTTCGGTGTAGGAAAGCTGCCAGAGGAGGAAATTGCTCAGGCGCATTTCGCCGCTGGTGCGGATGAGAAGGTCGGGGTCGGGATAGTAGCGGGTGTAGAGGTGATGATTGAAGACCTGCTCGTCGATTTGCGCGCTGTCGAGGTGGCCGAGCTTGATTTCGCGGATGATGGAATGGACCGCCTCGATGATCTCGACGCGCCCGCTGTAGCTGAGGGCGAGGATGAGGACGAGGCCGGTGTTGGCGCGCGTGGCCTGGATGCACAGATGCAACTGGTCGCGGACATGGCCGGGGAGATCGGAGAGGCGTCCGATGGCCTGGAGCCGGACGTTGTTCTTGATCATCTCGGGCAGTTCATCGCGCAGGAAACTTTCCAGCAGGCCCATCAGGGTGTGGACCTCGCTCTTGGGCCGCTTCCAGTTTTCGACCGAGAAGGCGTAAAGCGTCAGGTATTTCACGCCGAATTCCCCGGCGGCCTTGACCACCTCGCGCACCGATTCCGCGCCCGCCCGGTGGCCCTGCACGCGGATCATGTTCTTGGCTTTGGCCCAGCGGCCGTTGCCGTCCATGATGATGGCGACGTGCTTGGGGATCTTCCCAAATTTATAGGCGGGTGGGGGGCTCATGGTGTTGTTGCGGTCTCATGTTACTGAACCGGCGCAAGGGCCTGCGCCGGCTACCTTCCGAGGCAGGCGCGGAGGTCATACCTGGAAGGTCTGCTCGCGTTGCGCGCCGACGGAGACGATGCGCAGACGGGCGCCGGTCAGTTCGGCCAGGACGTTGAGGTAGCGCTGGGCGGCGGCGGGCATCTTTTTGAAATGGCGGATCGCGCTGGTGGGCTTGCGCCAGCCGGGGAATTTGCGGTAGATCGGCCGGCAATGGAGAAGTTCCTCGGCGTCGTTCGGCGGGAAGTGGATGCGTTTGCCGCGATAGTCGTAGGCGACGCAAATCCGGATTTCCTTGAGCGTGTCGAGGCCGTCGAGATTGGTGATGGCCAGTTCGTCGATGCCGTTGACGATCCGCGCGTAACGGGTGGCGACGGCGTCGAACCAGCCGCAGCGGCGCGCCCGGCCCGTGGTGGCGCCGAACTCGCGGCCCATCGCGTGGAGCATGTCGGAAATTTCCGCGGACTCGGTGGGAAGGGGGCCCTCGCCGACGCGGGTGGTGTAGGCCTTCATCACGCCGACGACGCGATCCATGCGATGCGGCGGAACGCCGGAGCCGGTGCAGGATCCGCCGGCGGTGGTGTTGGAGGAGGTGACGAAGGGGTAGGTGCCGAAATCGATGTCGAGGAAGGTGCCTTGCGCGCCCTCGAAGAGAATGCACTTCTGCTTTTCCAGTTGGCCATGGAGCCAGACCACCGTGTTGATGATGTAAGGGGCGAGCTTCCGGCCCGCTTCGAGGTAGGCCTTCTCGACCTCGCGAAACGAAAGCGGCGCGCCGCCGAGGGATTCCAGGATGGCGTTGTTTTCCTCGATGCGGCTTTTCAGCTTGGCCGAGAATGTTTTCGGGCGCACGAGATCGATCATGCGCAGGCCGGTGCGGGCGGCCTTGTCGCCGTAGGCCGGGCCGATGCCGCGCTTGGTGGTGCCGATTTTGTTGCGGCCCTTGCGCAGTTCGCGCGCTTCGTCGAGGGCGCGATGGTAAGGCAGGACGAGGTGGGCCGTTTCGCTGATGAGGAGGCGGTTGGCCAGCTTGATCCCCCGTTTTTCGAGGCCTTCAATTTCCGCGACCAGCGCGACGGGGTCGATGACCACGCCGTTGGCGATGACGCATTTTTTCCCCGCGCGAAGAATGCCGGAGGGGATCAGGTGGAGGACGAATTTTTCCTTTCCGATCTCGACCGTGTGGCCGGCGTTGTTGCCGCCCTGGGAGCGGACGACGATGTCGGCCTCCTCGGTGAGGACGTCGATGATTTTTCCTTTTCCTTCATCGCCCCATTGGGCGCCGACAAGGATGGTATTCATGGCAAAGGTGGGTGGGCGGCAAAACGGGATCAATGCCCGATGCCGGTGTAGGTAAAGCCGAGGGCGCGCATTTCCTGCGGATCGAGGAGATTGCGTCCGTCAAAGAGCAGCGGGCTCAACATGCTCTTTTTGATGGCCGCCCAGGGGAGGGACTTGAATTCATTCCATTCGGTGAGGACGAGGAGGGCGTCGGCGCCTTCGGCCACTTCTTCGGGCGTGGCGGTCATTTTCGCCTCGGGAACCAGCGCGCGGGCCTTGTCCATCGCCTTGGGATCGTAGGCGCGGACTTCGGCGCCTTCGGCGATGAGTTGCTGGACGACGGCGATGGCCACGCTGCTGCGGACGTCGTCGGTGTTGCCCTTGAAGGCGAGGCCGAGCACGCCGATTTTCTTCTGGCGCAGGACCCAGAGGGCCTCGCGGACTTTTTTGAGGAAACGTTCCTT
>Ga0182030_10024668_pt1 | contig 11026 bp, 23 predicted proteins | sample 812S3MmetaG_FD_121299 | JGI IMG/M metagenome (GOLD analysis project Ga0182030, IMG submission 121299) | Permafrost microbial communities from Stordalen Mire, Sweden - 812S3M metaG (Illumina Assembly) | ecosystem: Environmental > Terrestrial > Soil > Wetlands > Permafrost | place: Sweden... | reverse complement strand
CTTTTACAAGCAGATATTAATACCCAGATTAGTAGAACAGATGATATGGTTAGGCAGCATTACCATTTGAATCATATAGTAAGCATGATTCTGGCTGAAATGCCTCAAAATATTATAGATAGAGTAAGGCGTGGAGTAGAGGCCCGGTATTCAAATCCAGCTGGTTTTACAACAGATAGTAACGAGCAATATTTTAATTCATTGCAAACTAGGTTAAGAAACTTGATGCCTAACGCTCAATCAGCCATGGCTCCATTAGCTATGCCTATTTCTGAGCCTGGAGTGGTGAATGGGATAAAACAAGTTACCAGGATTGAATCTGAATTAACTGAACGTAACTTAGACTTGAATATATGACTTATAAAATAACGGAAACCATTAATACTGTGGGCTGGCAGGAAGGAATTGACCAGGCTCCGCCTAATCTAGTCACCAAAGCCAAGCAAATGGCAGCTGAAGGCCTTCCAGCTACATTTGGCAAAGTAGCGGATAGCCCAAATAATTGGGTAGTACTAGGAGTAAACATCACCAATCAACTTTATATCGCTGCTAGAGCGGATAGTTAAAATATGAAGACAAAATACCCCATAGTTCTAGCCAGCAATAAAACCATGGCTGATACCCTGGTTAAAGCTAATCAGCTTGATTATAATAATGCCGTTGAAATCTGCAATATTGATCATCTGCCATTTATTGACCTAAAATCCGATGAAGAAATATACACGCATACCGGAGTAAGTGCTTCCTTGATTGAAGGTTTGATGGATAGAGTCGAGCCTGGAAACTCAATTAAACTAAATATAACTTGTTTAGATTACACTAATTAACCTTATGATTTACTATATCTGTATCTTAACTAATATCTCTGACATTAATAGCAATAACTATCACTATCATACTTATCTATATGATTCAATCCGTTATCATAATAGTGTGGGGAGTAAAATTGATATCCTTAATAAAGAGATTCGATATTTAATAATTGATAAACTGGATCCACTAAAGGAATTAAACTTTAAATCAGATGATCAAATTCTTCTAAGCATGAAGAGCAATACTAATAATTATGATCGAGTGTTGAATATGACTAACCTGCCTAATGTAGTGGAAATTTATCAATATCTGAATAGCATAAAAGCCAATGTTATGCCTTTAATAGTTTATGTCTAAACTTAACCAAGATAAATTAGAAAAGCTGCCTGAATTGTTGAAATATGGGGCATTCTTCTATAAACAACATTTTCAAGAACCGGGGCAATATTTAATTGGTTACATAATTGATAAATTGAGCAGTTTGGGCGTTAAACTGGATAAGAAAGAGTGCAAGAAAGAATATGAAAGTCTATACCACCTAAACGTGCGTTATACCAGTTTTTATTTGGATTTTACTAGGTTAATAGCTGAACATAAACGGTTTGGACATAGGTTATTGTGGGATTTTCATCTAGTTTTGCAATATGATTTGAATGACTATTTAACGGAAGGAGGCTTTGAAGTATATTCATTAGGTTTATCCCAGCCAGGCAAGCCTAGAATAATAACTAAATCCGTTTATTCTCCTACAGAAGGAAATGTAACTACAGGCTATATTCACAAAGATGAAATAGCCTTTGATTATGCGAATGATTTAACCGGCAAAAGTTATACTACAATAGAGGAAGCCGTTGAAGTGTATAAGAAACATGTTAAAGAAATTGAAAGCAATTCCGGACAATATAATTTACTCCTTAATAAACTAAAGAATAAACTAAAGGAAAAGAAATAATATGCTGACTAAAATACCTGACCGAGTAGATGATTCAATATTAGCCATAGTTTGGGCAGTATACGATAAATTACAGCAAATTGATGAAACTCCAAGCTCTAGACTGAGTTTTGCCTCATCCATCATGTATAATATCCAAACCAGCACCGACCACGCAGTATTTGAGAATGAACTAGATCAACTGAGAGAGCTATTAAAGATAGAGAAACCTAAAGAAGCGGAGTTAGTGGAGGATCCGACTACCAGGGTAATTGATGAAAATACAAACAGTTCTATAAATATGGAGGACATATGACATTTGAGGGAAATGATAATGTTATCTTGGCTGCATTGGCGGATAGAAGGAAAGAACAGGTTAAAAATTCAGTTAAAACCTCTTATCTAGAAGCCATCGCCTTTTTGGTGGACCGAATTCCTGGATTAACTATCAACCAAGCTACTATAGATATCTTTGATCAAAATGATAATTGGCCAATGGGTATAGAACAATTTTATTCAAGAAATAATTATAATTCTTACCATTTATTGATTTATAAAGGAATTGACTTAACACTAGAGGTAGGGTTGAATTATATAGCTGTAACTTTCCCGGTTATAGAAAGCAGGTTATATAAGTTGGATAATTGGACGATCAGGCAATGGAACCGTTATAGACAACCAACAACAGCACCAACTAAGCTAACGTGGGAGGATGCTTGTTATGCTGCTGACCGGGTTCCTACTCTCGATGAATTTATATATAGAAGTGGCCGTACTTTTGAACATTGGATGTTTCAGACTACTAAATATAGTAAAATAGTGTGGATGATTGGGTCTAATGATACTAATATCGCTGAGTTGTTTGTTAAAAAATACAATAAATATACAATCACTCTTAGTAAAGCTAAGACAAGTGTATTAGATAGCCAGAAATCTTGTTATAATAAGTATCTGAAATTAAGAGTCAAACCAGCTTTAGCGGAGTATAAGACTGCTAAGGCAAATGCAACCACCTCAACGTAAAATATATGGATTTAGCTGCGATAGGAGAAGGTGTGAGATATAATGCCATTATTATGTTATTAAGTTCAATTATACTTAATTACTTTATCAGCTATAAAGCTGTTGAGGATGCAGTTATATGTACATATTTTGGTCTATTTTTCCTGTTCCTCTATTTAATCATCAATCTAACCTGTGCCTTGTCTTTTTTACATTAACATGAATGATACAAAATTAAACCTAATCAAAGGAAATCTATTAAATACAAAAGATCCAATTATCGCCCATTGCTGCAACACTAAAAATATAATGGGTGCTGGGGTGGCTAAAGAGATTAGAACCAGGTTTCCAGAAGTATACGAAAAGGACTCAGAATTGCATCATACTGGTTATAATATTCTAGGCTCCTGTCATTGTGTAAAGCTAAAGGATCCGGCGGCTTCAATTAAATACGTGGCTAACCTTTATGGCCAGCGGGATATTGGAGCCGGTTCCAGACAATTGGATTATGAAGCGTTTTATTGTGCTTTATATAAACTTAGGGTTTGGATGCACTCGGATGGTTTTTATACTTCATTAGCCATGCCTTATAAAATAGGCTGTGGTCTGGCCGGAGGCAGTTGGGATATAGTAGAACCGATCATTAGAGAAGTGTTCAACCAAACCGATATTACAATAAACTTATATAAACTATGAAAACAAAAATTAATCCGGTGGTTAAACTAGCTTTCATCAATATGGTTTTAGGGGCTATTGTAACGGTGTTTAATATCGTTGATTTGATAGTTGTCAATCATATCCTAATCAATACAATTGGATTGATCTGTGGTTTAATCGGCTTTTTCAACGGTTACTTTAAATATACATATAAATGAGCAAGACCTGGAACCTAGCCAAAGACCCGATTATCGCAAGAGTACTGTGTGATTCTTGCAATAATCCAGCCGAATGGAGCAACTCATTTTCTGATGAGTTCTCCTGTTCCAATCATTTGCCCCGGGGATGTGATTGCCGGGTTAGCTTGAAATTGGGGGTTGAGCCTAAGTTTAATAAAAATGGCAATCTTATTAATGATACGGAAGACTATGAATATACCAAGGATAAGAAAGGCCTGATCATGCCCTGTCAAGCTTGGAGGTATAGTGAAGACGGTTTTATTACCGTAATCGATGAAATAGGAGCTTTATGCCAGACCCAGAACAACAAATGAATGAATTAGAGCAGGAGACTAATCAGGAGACTTTGAACCGCCTTATAGTAGAAATGCATAATAAGGTAACCTCTGATATATTTTCAGACGTGTTAAATCTCTGTTCTTATTATGGTATTGATCATAATAATAAAGTTATAGGTTTAATGACTGATTATCGAGAGAGGGCTAAACAGGCTTCCAATCGTTATCGTCAGTTATTATGCAGGCAAAAAGAGCTGGAGGTATTATTGGAGGATTGGCTGACAACTACCGATGAGAATGGCTTTCCTTTGCTGCTGGCTCTAACCAGAAATGCCTTAAAAAACTCAGTTAAAATAGACCATGAGCAGTATAGCAGGGACACCTGCTTGAAACAAAAATATGCCTACGCTATTAAATGAAGAACAAAATACACCTGAACAACTAGCTGATATTTATAAATATAGTTGTGAATGTGCCAGAAGTTATAATTCTAATATGTTGATTCAGTTAAAAGCCGAGCAAAATAAGAAGAAACAAGCAATACAAATGGCTGGTCAATTATCAGCTCACTATAGATTAGTAAGGAATGAACTCTATAATGCTATAAGGTGTTTAGGTGAAATAAAAGAATCCAATCTGCCTTTAGTGGCTAGTAGATTATTTGAATTAGCCACTAAATTAGAGGAAGATATAAACAAATCCAAGTCATTTACTAGATTAACAACTACATGGAAACCCAAATATATAGGTTATGAGCATATTATTCAGCAGTGAAAAAGAATTACTAGACGAAGATACTTACTTTATTATTAAGGCTTTGGAAGTTAAAAGAGATGAAGCTGAGGATGAGGTAAAGAAACTTAGAAAAATAATTGAAGAAATTGATAAAGAGTTGTTTGTCAGCCCAGAACTTAAATCCTACCCTCAGCAAATAAGGGAAATCAAGGAGCAGTCAGAAAGGTATAGAACTGCTTTGATTGCCTGTCATGGCCTATTAACCGAATGCTCTAAAGCCTTGAGTATAATGAGCGCAGATAAGAATACAAATATACAGGAAATGACGGATGAATTACAAGACAAGATATATAACCAATTAAAGTTAAACATATGAATACTTACGAATACTATTTAATCAGGTTTAATCCGGTAATCGACAGTGAGACGGAAGAAGCAATAAAGTTGTTGAATAAACTTAGCGCCGAAGGTTGGACTCTGCAATATGTCAATTCCACCAATACCCAAATAGTCTACACTTTGGCTAGATATAAGAGGACTAATGATAAATGAATGTGTTTAAACTAATCATAGCCTTGATTACTATAGTATCTTGTTCAGGTAGTCTGGCTTATTTAGCTTATTTATTAGAGCAACCTAATTCAATTTATGAATAAGAATTGGCTGGACGTTATGTGGCTTTGGGTTATTTGCATAGGCTGGGTTTTGCTGTGGATATTGATATTCTTAGCCCAAATATATGATAAACATAATATATGAATCCATTTAAACTATTCTGTTGGCTGGGATTTCATGCCTACCATACCGCGCCTAATAACATGCTTAAATGGTGTCCTAATTGTAATGACTGGCAGGTTAACACTAATTGCAGTGATGACCCAATTCGTAGATGGAGATCAGCTTCTCATGCCGAAGTATTGAAATTGCAGGATATGTGGCGGGACAACCATAAAGTACTGTAATGGATAACTATAGAAAAACAATGACCACTTTCTTTAATATATTAGGTTTAATTTTCCTGGCTTTAATGATCTGGGGAATTATTGATTTAAACCTATATAAAGGCAAATAATATGGATAAAAAATATAAACTAATCAATACCAAGACTAATGAAGTGTATGGGGATAATGTAGTATTGGATGAAAAGATCGTAACTGAGCTTAATTATGCTTATGCTTTAAATAAAAGCTTTAATAGGTGGGTAATTGATAGCCCCCATTGTGTCAATCTAACTAAACAAACAAAATGCAAAGATTAATAACCCCTTCAGAAGTAATTTATCAGCCCGAACCGAGTGAACAAGCTCTTCATCATCCAGAAATAGTGAAAGCGGTTAATGAGCTGATTGCTGAGAATTATACTAGAGTCTCAGGAGAAAGCCTTGTAACTCAATCTAAATTGCTGGCCCGTTTAGCTGGCAAGACCGAATTCAAAACCACCGATGATCTAATCAACAGTGGCAGCCTTAATATAGTATCGGATTATAGTAAAGTAGGCTGGCTGGTTACAGTTCATTTATATTTCACTACTAAACGAGATAAACTGGCTTATGTTTCATTCAAGCCGATTGTAGACTCTCAAATACAATGAAACCATATATTACTTCTATATTATACTGGTCGGCTAGTTTATTTAGTTTAATTGCTTACTTAAACTTAGGGCAGCATTGGTATAACTTAGTAATTATGGGGGCTGGAGTAATGCTAGGCTTCTATCATTATCCTAAAAATCCAAACAAACCCGCTTAAAAATATGAATAATAAACATATGTGGGAAGCAATAATATGGGTAACCTTGATTATTTGCATTACTTACTATGCTACCCACGGAGGATGTAAATAAGTGAATAGTCAATTACAAGGAGTAGTTGTTCATTCTCCTATTCCATTAGAAGAAGAGTTTCCTCAATTAGCTGAACATTTTAGACAGATGGCTAATAAAGAGCATCCAACCTTTAAATCAGTTAATATAGATCCTGCTGTAACTACTATATTAATGAAGAATGGCCAGGTTAAACATATAAATGAGCTGGGTCCTTATGATCCTTGTTGGTGTGGCTCCAGTAAGAAATATAAATTCTGCCACGGTAAGAAGTAGTTTCAAAAGGAGAGTAATTAGCCTACGGGCTTGTTACTCTTCTTTTTAGCTATCAGTTCTTTAAGGTTGATATTATAACCTTAAATCAGTAATATAAATTATGCCTGCCACTTGTATATTGTGTGAAAGAAATGGTCCTAATCTTGGTATAGTTACTGAGAATATAAGGACTATTAGCTGGAAGTCAATTGATGACCCAACTACTTCTTACAATAACTATAATGCAGTAATTAGCTTAGGATCAAATAGTTACGTTAAGTACAATTATCTTAAATTCACCGGTTCCTTTAGTTTGCTGGGAAATGTAAAGATAACTCATTCATCTACTGCATTACCGGCTGGAATATCTTTAATAACTTCCCCCGCTATTACATTAGACAGCCAGAAGTTAATCTATCAACCACCTACCCAGTCAGCCAATCCCAGCATAACCTCAACCGACCTCTCTAGTATAAATTCCTCCATATCTTTATTAGTAGGACCTTTTACCTCTGGAACCGATCCTGCTGATTGTACCGGTAAAACTAGTTTAAGTTCTTCTAGTCTAGGCCCTTTATATACTAACTATTTTGCTTCTCAGATTCAAACTGCATTAACCGCAAATACTGGGGATATAGGGAATATAAGCCTTTTAATTACCTGGGACGAAGCATGAAGCTGGAATATTTATTTACCGCAGTTTATAAAGATGGCTCGGAATATAGCCAGAATACCAAAGATATCTCTATTAATAATCCAGATAAAAGCTGTTTCTATGATCTTAAATTGGATGAAATTCGCTATTTTAAATTGAGAAATGGAATAGATTCATATATACTTGATCTAGCTGCTGGAACATTTATCTTTAATGAAGCCAGGTTTAAACTTACCGATGCTATCCTAAGGGAGTTTAAGCTGATATACTTTAGAAAGGTTACGTTAGATACAGTGACCGACAACGCTATTGTTAAATACATTTTAGGTTATTCTGCCAAGACTGATGCTAACCAAGAAGTTACCCATACTATTATTATATGACATTTGATTCACATGCCAACTTTGTAACTACTTTGGTAGCCACTCCCCCTAGTCCGGCTGCTTCAGGAACTAGTTTAGTTGTAACCACCGGAACTGGCTCAAATTTTCCCGCCACTCCATTCAATTGCATAGTATATCCGGCCAATACTTATCCTAACTCACTTAATACAGAGATTATTAGAGTAATTACAGTTACCGGAGATACTTTAACAATTACTAGAATAGCGGAGAATAGCAACCCCAGGTCTATTATCACTGGAGATGTAATTAGCCTGACTCTAACTAGCAAGAGTTTGACTGATATAGAAACGGTTGCCAATTCATCCGCCAACTTCCTTAATGTAACCAGTAATGCAGCTTACTTAACAGGTTCAATTGCTGCCGGATCTACCAATACTAGATATGATAGAACCAAAGGCTGGCAGTTTTATAACTTTACTACCGCTAAATGGCATACTTTACTTTGTGTAGGCAATCCCCCTGTTATAGCTTGGGATTCTGGTAATTCTTAATTTATGAAACATCTATATATTCTAGGTCTGCTTATTGTATTATTAGGCTTTAATCTACAAGCCCAGACTAATTATAATCCAATTACTCTATCCACTTCTATAGCCGTGGATACAAATATGGTTTTATTAGGTCCATCTACCAACCTTTTTTTAGCCAACACCACTTCTCTATCCAAAGCTCTATCAGTATTATCCATTCAATCTAGTCTAATACCTGGTTATGGCTTGTCTTTTTATACTAATCTAGGAATAACCACTTTAGGGGTAAATAACATCGTATTAACCAATAACACTACTAATGTAACTTTTGGCAATATTACAGGAAATGGCGGAGTATTAAATGTAGGATTGGGTGGCGGATCTTTAACCGGTAATACAGTAAATGTAAGCTCAGTTTCCGCTAGTGTAAGTTTGTCCGGTCCTTTGGCTTCCTCTAATATAGTAGGCATTATACCCACTAATAATCTGCCTATTCAACAGCTAATAAATTTGGCTTCAACCAACGTCGCCTACGCCGCCCTTGCCGGCACTGCGAGCAACGCCGCGCCGGGCAGCGCATTGGCACTTTCAATCAGCGGCGTTACCAATGGTCTGGCCGGCACGAACGGGGCTTATCCAAACATGGCGGTGGGCACCGCTGCTGTCGCCGGCACGGCCAGCAACACTCTGCCAGGATATTTCCGCCCGCCCGTTTCTGGGCTGCTGATGTGGTGTGACCCGGCTTCCATCGCCGCAACCAACGGTCAGCCGCTTAACGTGGTGCCAGACGTGTCTGGAAACGGCAACAACCTTTTCAATGCATACGATTCTTCGCCCTTTGCGGCGTCGCCAACGAACCAGGTTTATTTTTCAACCGCGATCAACGGCGGACCAAGCATAGCCTTGACTGCAAACTGGAATAGTGACGGTGCCGGGGCTGCGCCATCCATCGCCTACCAGCTCACCAACAACTGCTGGAAACCGGCGATGAACACCAACAGCACGGTGACGCTGGTGTTCAAAGACGCGCTCGAAAAGGGCGGCATACTCGACAATGCTCCGCTGTTGAATGGTGGCCAGACGTTGATGATGCTGTCCGCCGGCACAAATGCGGCCTACTACCTGGCTCCTTGGCAGATCAGCGCGAATTTTAAATCTGGTGCATTGTTATGGCAAAACTACTCGGACTGGACTGACGTTCACGGAAAGCACGAGCCGTTTGTGGTGACATTAAGAATCAACAATGGATTCTCCTCCATGTTTCTTAACGGGGTTCAAGTTATTGACGAGAGTTTAAAGGGACAAGTTCCGGCAACCGTCCAAGGAACCATCTTCACCCTCGGCAGTCTTAAAAATGGGGCCACAATCAGATCTGACTATTACGGAATCAACGGATATTACGGCGATGTCATTGTCAGCACGAACGGGGAAACGTCGCAGGAGATCGTCGCCCTTCAGTCTTACCTGATGCAGAAGTATCACATCGGAGCCGGAATCCAACTGACACTTGACGGCGATTCGATCACGGAGGGGTTTGCAACCGGGCCCTACTCGAACCTGGTGTATTTCGCGCAGCGCGATTTTCCGCAGACGTTTGTGGCCTGCGTTGCGAAAAGCGGGCGCGATGCCGGACAGCTTTTGGTGAACGAAACAAACTGGGTAACTCAGCAGGTGCCAAACACGGCGCAGAAAATCCTGGTTTATATGGACGGTGTCAATGACATTGACCCCTCCCACTCGCGCACGCTGGGACAATACACCAACAATGTCATTGCGTCGGTGGGTCTTGCACGCGCGAATGGCTACTCAAAGATCATCGGCTGTTCGCTCATGTCGTTCAACGGTGAGACGGGAGGCTCGTTCACACGTGCACAAGCCAACAATTTCATCACCAACTATGCTGGTTGGGATGCCCTGTGTGACTATGCCGCAGTGCCGGCGCTTGGAACTAATGGGGCCTGGCAAAATTCCGTTCTTTTTGAGCAGGCGATTGGCAAGCATCCAACCGGGCAGGGGTCGCTGCTGATGTGGCAGACGCTTCAGCCGGTCATTGCATCAATGTTGCAACTCACTAATACGTTTGGAAATTTCACCGGCACCTTCACCGGCAGTTTTATTGGGAGTGCCGCCAGCCTGACCAATCTTCCTCAAACAACTGGCATTCTTGACCCGTATTCCACATGGTCAACCAATCTGGTTCCGCAGTTGCAAAACCCGACTACTTATGCTCGCAATACATATTCTTGGTATGTGAAAAACACCGGCCAGCCAATAAGCCTCTATACAAGCGGCGCATTAACGTCTTCAATCATCGGGTCAAACACGGCTGATTTTTACGATGCTTGGAACTTTAAACGCACCGCTCCGGGCGTCAAAGTGGGGGTCATTAGCACCGGAGTTGATCAGAACTGTAATGATTTGCCGCCGATGGCAAAGTTGGGCGTTGGATTTAACTATGCGGTAACTGGATACACTCCGACAAACTGGCCGGACCTGACTGGCGATGGAACACAGATTGCCACGATCATCGCTGGAACTCCGAATAACGGAATTGGCATTGCTGGAGTTTCACCTGACGTAACACTTTACATGCTGGACATGTATCAGGGATCAAACTTTGACTGCACGAATATGACGGCGTGCGTGAATTGGGCGTGGACGAATGGGCTTTCAGTATTGATGTTTGACTACGGAATTTCTGATTATTACTGGAATAGCCCCAACGTAGAAACGAACGGAGGCGGCTATAAAGACCATGCTAATTT
>Ga0182030_10024667_pt1 | contig 11026 bp, 8 predicted proteins | sample 812S3MmetaG_FD_121299 | JGI IMG/M metagenome (GOLD analysis project Ga0182030, IMG submission 121299) | Permafrost microbial communities from Stordalen Mire, Sweden - 812S3M metaG (Illumina Assembly) | ecosystem: Environmental > Terrestrial > Soil > Wetlands > Permafrost | place: Sweden... | reverse complement strand
CGGCTGCTGCAACACCAGCTCGGCTTCGTACTCGGTGAGCACGGGCGGCAACCGGAAGCCCAGCCGTGGCAGTTCCAGCTCCGAGGCCGGATTGTGCAGGATGTAGTTCTGCCGCGTCATCCATTTGAACCAGACCCGCAGCGGCGTCAGCCGCACGTGCTGGCTGGCGAAGCTCAGCGGCTCCCCGTTCTCTTTGCGGTAGTAGAACAGGTAACGCTGGTAGCGTTCGAGTACCGGGCGCGTGATCTCGAACGGCTCGGCAAGCCCATGTTCGCGGCACCAGCCAAGGAACATCTCGATATGCACCCGGCGCATGTGCAGTGTGCTCTCGGTGAAGCCCTTCACCGCCAGATGGCGGAGATGTTCGTCCAGCAGTGCGGCTAACTGCGTGGTTGCTTGAGGCTGTGGTTTGCGGCGTCTCCGGATGCGGGCCATCAGAACGCCCCCGCTGCCCGCGTACCGTTGGGCTTGGCTCCGCCGTTGGGTTTCACAGCTACGGGTACGACTACGATGCGGCTGGCATCGCCCGCATCCTTATATATGTCTCCGCGATTCCGCGCAGTAGTGGCTCCGGGCCTCATGTACATTGGCTCGGACTCGATTTCATCCACCCCGCGCAGGCCCCGCGCACCCCCCGCGAGGTTCTCATTTACCCCCGCGCAGTTGGCCTCCTGCCCCGCGCAGTCGCCGTCGTACTGGAAGCTTTCATCCATACGAAGCTGATAGACGAAGGTCTGCCCCGGAGCGCCGCGCCGCACTACCAGATATTCCAGCTCCTCCAACCGCCGCAGATGCGCCCGCAACTGGGTATCGCCCCAGCGCGTGTACTGCCGCACCGTGCGCCGAGTAAAGTGGTAGTCGTCGGCTTCGATCTCCTGGCGTTCGCACTCCTGCTTCACCATCTGCTCGATAAGCGATAGCAGCCGCTTGGTCTGCGGGGGCAGCTCATCGAGCGACGGCCCCAGCACCCGGCGCATCAGCTCCCCGGCAAGCCGCACGTCGTCCGGCGTGGCCTCGATGTACTCCAGCGTCTCGCCGTCGCGTGTGTCGCGCTTTATGGGCCGCTGGTGCTGATGCAGCACGGCAATGGCTTCGATCAAGGTCAGCAGCTTCATGTGATCGCGCCTCGTCCGCGTCATGTAGTCCGGAAACTCGCCATCGTCGCGCATGTGGTTGTTGACCACGGCAACGGGACGCAACAGCCGTTGCGCATTGCGGTGCAGCCGGATAATCCGGCTCCGCTCCCGCCGTGCCCAGTGCCCGTCCAAGGTCCGCGATTCGCGCTGGATACGATGGATTGCCCGCGTTTGCTCGCGCTCTTCGTTCACAGATAGCACCACGCAACGGTTCAGCAGTTCCTCATCCACATCCTGCGCGGTCGTGGTGAGGAAGATCATCACCGGACCTTCCACCATGTATTCATGCGTCACCAGTTTTCCGCTCACAGGGTCTTTGCCGGTCGAGGCGATTTTCAGCACACCTTCTGATTGCAGCAGCTTCAACGCATACGAGGCGCGGCTTGCGCCTTCCTCCTCCGAGACGGCAAGGATTTTATGTTTGAGGTTTTTCTGCCCCATGTAAAACAACGCCTGCCCGGTCATTGCCGAGTATTCCTCGCGCTGCTCCTCCGGCATAAAGTCCAGCACCGCTTCCATCAGCGAGCTTTTGCCCGCTGCCGAGGAGGACTGCACCACGATGGCCAACGGCTTATCCAACAGCCGGGACACTGCAGCAAGGTAGCTTACGGTTTTGTTGGTCTCCTCGCCTACCACTCCGCAACGCTCGAAGTCGGCGAGCACCCGCTCCATCAGGCTAGGATCGCGCAACAGATTCATCGCCGCCGCCTGTTCTTCGGCGGTCATTGCCGACTCGTCCTCTGGCGTCTCCAGTGTCTTTTTGATCTGCTCGCGCTGCAGGTCGCCAAGCACGGTCCACACCTTGCCCACCTCGCGGTGGATTGTCTCTTCCTTCACGCCCAGCTCGTGCGATGCCTGTTTGATGAACGATGCACGCTGCCGAGCCAGCTCCATATCCAACGTGTCGCCGTGATAGCCGGACTCGCCGCGAAGATTGCGCCCCGACACCCGCACGTTCACCCGCATTACAGTACGGCTGGTATTCTTCTCCAGCCCCAGCACCTGGTACGTGCGCGGCCCGATGGTCACCGTGATCTCATCGCCTACAACCTTCACGGATGGATCGACGGGAGAAGACATCGGCATGGGCCGGGCCTCTGGCTCAGAGGCAGGCTCTTCCTGGTTCGCAACATCAGAGGCGGCAGCTAAAGAAAAAACTTTCTCCATAACCAGCTTCGTTGTCGGAACGATTACATTTTCTTCTTTAGCTGCGGGTTTGATTTTGTCTTCCGGTGTTGGTTCTGCCATTGGTTCTGCGCTTGGATCGTCACTGTTCATCGGCTCCGCCTCTGGCTCCTCGATCACTGCTTCTACCGCTTCGATTGCTTGCACCGTGGGCCGCTTGCCCTTGCCCAGCCATGCCGCGCCGTTCAAGAACACGCCCAACGTTTTTGCGGCTGGCTGTGTCTTCAACGCGCACTCGTTGGCATCCATCCCTTTTGGAAACCGCACCCGGAAGCACTCGATGCCCATCTCCATCAGCTCTTCGGCGTGCTTGGCTGCGGCTTTCTCCCCTGCCTCGTCGCGGTCGTACGCGAGATAGATTCTCTCCGTACCGTGCTTCTTAAACGCTGCCCGGTGCTCCTCGGTGAAGCCGTTCACCCCATAGCTGGTAGTCACGTTGCGGTAGCCCGCACACCAGAAGGTCAGCGCATCGATCAACGACTCACACAGGATGATTTCCTTCGACGCCACCAGCGCTTCTTCGTTCCACACCCCGCGATGCGCTCCCGGCAGGTACAGGTGATCGGGCGTTCCCGGTCGCAGATTCGGCGTAATCTTGCGCCCATACATCTGCATCACCTCGCCGTCACGATTAAAGATCGGTATCACCAGCGAACCGCGAAAGTGCTCGTGCCCGCTCTCCCTCAAGATGCCCAGTTCCTGCAAGCGTCCGCGCTGTGCCGCGCCGGCGGCACGGTTGGCTTGTGGCAGATGATAACCAAGCGTGCGATTGGAGAAGCCCAGCCGGAAGTGCTCCACCATCTCCGCAGATTTCAGGCCCCGAGATTCCAGATAGCGCAACGCCTCCGGCGTCTGCTTTAGCGTCTCGTGGTAGTAGCTCACCACGATCTCCAGTAACTTGCGGTCGTCCGCTGTGTGCTCGATCAACGGGGGCAGCTTCGGAACCGTACATTGCTTCGGCGGCGGGCCGGACGTACCAGCCGATAAGGGAAGATGGTCACGCTTCAGCAGTTCCACCGCGTGCGTGAAGCTCACGCCCTCGGCCACCATCACCCACTCGATAACGTCTCCCCCTCTGCCGCACGCCCCAAGGCAGTTCCAGATATTCTCTACCGGGTCGATGGACAGACTGGGGCTGTGATCGTCATGAAACGGGCACAGCCCCATCAGGCTCTTACCCTTGCGCGTGAGTTTGATTCCTCGCGCCTCGGCCAGCCGCTGGATCGAGACTTCCCGCTTCAACCGCTCTTTCAGCTCCTCTGGAACATGCGGCATCGGCTCCGCTCCTTTCACTCCCGCTTTCCGGGTTTCTCGGAAAAACCTGTCAAGAGTTTTTTCGTCTTCCGAAGTGGTTCTAAAAATACTACTTGATGTATTATCGCGTCAAGGATTCTTCGAAGTACGCCTTAAACTGCACCCATGAAGAAAGCCACTATCAGAAAACCGCCCCTGGATTTTGGTGATGAGACTCTGGGACAACGCCTCGCCCGCCTAAGAAAGCAGCATGGCTATACGCAGGTTGAGTTCGCTGACAGGGTTGGCATCACGCAGGTTTTGGTGTCGGCCTATGAAACGGATCGGCGGCAGTTTTCCGTCGAGATGGCGATTCGATTTGCCATGGCGCTGGAGATAACTCTCGATGAGTTGCTGAACCCTAAGCCCAAGAAGGGTTCCTCTAAAAAGCCCAGCCTGCGAGTCCAGCGCCGCATTGAAGAGATCGAGAAACTGCCGCCTCATCAGCAGAACTACCTGCTGAAGACCATCGACGGATTCTTAAAGGGAGTCGCCAGCTAATCGGCTTTTGAGTTGGAGATTTGTGTCTGGCGCTTTTCAAGCGCAGAGAAGCGCAAGCTTCTCATAGTTGAGACCCTCCCGCAGCGGAGCAGCAGTCAAGGACGTGCGAAGCACGCCGCGTTAGCGGGCATGATCCTTGACGGCTGCGTGAGCGGAGGGAACGGCCTGCATCAACGCCCCATTGCATGTCCTTGCGCCTGGCCGTGCCCCTGTTGCTGGGCTTGGCCTTCAGCCTTTTGTGCTCCTGGCCCCTCGATCTTTGCTTCTACGCTTTGGCCTTGTGTCAGCGCCGATTTATGCGATGTATCCCGCCCCAGTTCAGGAACCAGCGCACCCCGGTCATCGGTGTAGATTTGCGCATCGTAGCGGCCACGCGAGACGGCCACGTATGCCATACGATTGTTGACCAGCCCGGCGCTGCGTTCGCTCTCGACGTGAACCAGAACACGGTCTGCCGTTTGCGCCTGACTGCTGTAGCTCGTCATCGCGTAGCCGTAATCAAGATGCGGATGCTGACGAACGTCGAACGCGACCGAATGCCCTGAGTCCATCTTGATTCTCACGTTGCCGTTGGCCTCGATCTTCTCCAACGTGCCTAACTCGCGGTTGGCAACAGCTAGCTCTTTTGATGGAGCCGTAAACTGTACTCGCTCGCCTTCCCCGAACGTGCGCTCGATCTCGCGATACAACGTAACGCCCTGCAGCCGCCGGGGATCGTAGCTCACCTGAGTTCCGTTGGCCCGCTCGACCGTAATCAGATTCCGCTCCCGGTCCGCGGCACTGACGCGAGCGTATTCCCCCGGCTCCAGTCCCAGCGCCTTGCTGCCTTTCGAGTAGCGAACCACCTGGCCCTGATCGTAGTTGCCAGCCCATGCACGGTCTGCCGCCGTCATCTCCTGATTGGGATGCAACACTTTTAACTCCTGCTCTTGCGCGCTCACGTTCCCGCGCTGCTGCATTTCACGATGAACCAGGAGATTGATCTGCTGTCGCGATTCGTTATCCGGCGAAACTACCAGCGTGCCTTCCGGCTTAGACGCATACTCATGTGCGATTTCTTTTAGCCGCTCCTGCCGGTCCGCGATCTCATGCACACGGCCCTGATCGGAGAGAGACTGGATTGCCTGCCGCACGTCGCCCCTTGATAGTTGCTCGACAACCTGCTTTAGCGCCGGGTCTTTCTGCCGCACGATCTCATCCAATCGCGCCGTCTGCATTCCGGCTTCTTGCATCTGCTGATACGGAGTTCCGGCGTCCACGGCCTGATGCTGCCGCACATCGCCCACCATCACCACGCGGTCACGCTCGCCCAACCCTTTCAGAAAGTCGTTTACTTGCTTCGTGGATGCCAGACTCGACTCATCGATGATGTACAGATGCCTGGCTGACGGATTCAGTTCCTCTGGCTTCACCAGATGCCGCTGCAGCGTCGTTGACTTCACGCCCGACTCTTCCAGCTTCTGCGCTGCTCTGGATGTGGGAGCGAAGCCACGCACCTGGTAGCCCTCGCCCTCTGCTGCTTCACGGATGGCCGCTAAAGAAGTAGTTTTGCCCGCACCAGCAATGCCCTCCAGCGCCGTGATCTGGTCGCGGTTGCCGAGTATCTGCTCCACGGCCCCGCGCTGTGTTTGATTCAGATGTGCGTGCTTGTGCTTTACCTCTTGCCATGTTCCAGACGTCACCAGCGGCTCGTGCCGCATCTGGCCTGCACGCATCCACTCGATATTCGCGCGCTCGTAGCCGATCATTTCTTCCGTGGTAAACGCACGCCCCACGCTCTGCTGCCCGATCTCGATCAGCCCGCCAGTTCGCACACGCTCCTCGAAGCGGCTGCGCACTTCCTCTAACGAGGCCGTACCCATCGAACGTTTCAGCGCATCCCGCATCAGTTCGCGCTCACTGGCCACGGCCTCGCGCTCGATGTTGCGTTCACTTGCGTAAGTCAGCGCCGATTCGATGACCTTCAGCTTTTGTTTCTCATCCGTATGCCCGATCTCGCGGCCCTGGGCTTCTTGGACTATATGTTGCGGCTGGTGCCCGTACTCGGCGGCCATCTCCTGATGCCGTTGCTGCATGGCTTCGTGCGATAGCTCCAGCTTCGCCCCGCGTGTCTGATGCGCGGCGATTTGCGCCGCACCCGCACCTCGCACACCGGCCTCCTGCATGTGCTCCCTGATCTCGCGGCTGCGCGGACTCGATGCCTCGATGTACTCCTGCGAGTAGCCCTTTATTTCCGGCTGTGCGCTGGCTCCTTGCACGATCTCATAGCCCAGCGCCTGCAAGCGCAACGCAAGCTCGCTGCGATAAACTGCCGTCGCATACTGTTGTGTGCGGAACAGTTCCTGCGGCTGCAACGCCCGCGTGTCGCCGTTCTCCATTTCGGTCAGATTAAAGAACACCACATGCGTGTGCAGTTGCGGCGCTACGTGCCCAGAGACTGGTCGGCTGCTGTCATGCTCGAACTGGGCCGTGATCCATTTCCCGGTCGTCACCGCCGGATTATTGCCGCCCATGCGGGCCTGGACGTACTTCTCCATTTCATCCAAGGCGACATTCACGCTCTGCCTGTGCGCCTCGATCACTCGCACATCGCCGCCAACCAGCGCCGTCAGTGAAACGCTTTTGGGGGCGCTGAAGACGCCATCCCATCCGGCCCTGTGCTCCATCGTGCGCACCTTCTCGCCACGCTCGTCCAGATATTCACGCGGCGTTTGATGCCGCACCAGTTGCTCGCCGGTCAAGGGATTCTGGCCTTCGGAAAGCCGGGCGAAGTGCTCCTGATTCACATCGCCCTTCAAGCCCCACTGCTCCGCAAGCTGGCCCCGCCACTGTCCGGGGATGGTTTCCTTCTGCGTGTAATAGTTCTCCGCAGCATTCGCAAACTCTTCTTTGTGGTACGTCTGCGCCTGGCTCGCACTGATCGGCTTCGAGATCGTTAGCATTCGCTCTGTTCCTGGCCGGGCATTATGTAGGAAGCGACGTTCCGGTTCATAAGGTCTCCGAACCGGCAAGGTACACGAAACTCGCCGCTGTGCGAACGATGGACGGGCCAGAACGCAATCACGCAGGCACTCTTCTGCTCCTGCGTAACATAGCTGCTGTACATCGTGCGCCAACCTTCGTTGGCGATCTCCTGCGCAGTGTGGAGCAGTCCATCGAACAACCACCGTTGTTCCTGCGGCAAGCTTGCGAACTGAGAGGCCATCCGTAATCCTCCATTGAATGACGCCATATTCTGAAGCACCGTTGCCGAAGGATGTTCGCTGGCAGGCCATTGCCCCCGCACCGAGCAGCCCTCGGCGCGCATGATAACCTCCAGATCCTGCAGCGTGAGCAGTTCATGCGCTTTTACCACCATCGTTTCGCCGTTATCCATCATTGCGTCTCCACAGTTCCATAAAGTAATTACTAATTACTCGAAAAACGGTTTCGCAGCGTCGCCCGCCGCTGCTGTCGATGCTTTTGCACTAGGCAGTTTGCGTTCGATGAGGCCAGGATGACGCGGCACGGGCTTCTTATAGTTTTTGTCGCCGAAGCTCAGCCGCACAACCTTATCCTCGCGCCGCAGATAGCCCACGAACTTCGGCAGTCCGCTGATATCGCCGTCCAACACCAGCGCCTCCGGTGTCCGTATCTCCAGCCCGTGGGTATAGGTCGTCTTCTCGCCGGAGTTGGTGTAGCTCTCTCGCAGGTATTCCTTTCGGACCCAGCCAAGCGATTTGCTGACCCATTCCGACGCCGGATAACCGGTGCGCAGAAAGACTTTCGTGCTGGGCTGCGACACCATTGTCTCCGCATCTTCCCGATAGCTGCCATCGAGTTGGCTGCGTCCCTGCAGACCGAGCGCAACAGAGATACCCGCATCCCGTCCTAATGTGAGTGCTGCGTGAAGCTGCGGCAGTTTGTTCAGCGTGGCGACCTCGTCGAGAATGAACCATGTTCGCCGCGCTCCGGGCCTGCGGTCACTCATCAGGCGCAACACCAGCATGTCCAGCCAAAGACTATCAATGGGTCTCAGGATTTCTTTATATTCGGATCGGCTCGTGATAAACAGCCACCCGTTCCGGTCGCGACTCCATTCGACCGAGTTCCATGAGCGCTTGGTTTCCTCTTTCGTCGGCAGAAACCGGAAGCTGTTGTACACCAGGGCGAGCGAACCAAGCACACCCTGCTTTTGACCGGGAGCTTCCTGATGGATCGAAGACTTATACGCCGTATCCTTCATCAGTTTCCCGATCTCGTCGGGATTGCAAAGCCAGTGAGTCAGCTCCTGTGCCGTGGGACGCTTCATCAGCATTTCTGCCAACACCTCGCGCGCCGTCTGGATGAAGAACGGAATGTCCTTCGGGTCCTCCTTCACTGCCGCCGTCGCCAGTGCAAGCGCCTCGGCAGGATTCCTGACTTCGTCACCCGGATTCCAGTAAGGCATCCGGGCATCGAAAGGATTCAGGATGCAGTCGCCTCGCTCAGGCCGGTAATAATCCGTCACGTAGTCCGGCTTGGCATCCAAGATGATCGCCGCTTCGCCGCGCTGCTCGATTTCATTCAGGATTTGCCGGATCAGGGCCGATTTGCCCATGCCGGTATCCCCCACGAACAGCACGTGCGCATTCTCCTCATCGCGCGGGATGCATACGGTCTTTCCCGTCCCCAGCAGCTTTTCCATCATCGTGCGGTTGTGGTTGACGAATCCGATGCCGTCCGCCGCGTGGCTGCGATTGAACTCGCTGGCGCATACCAGCAGCGGCCCCTCCACAATCCTCCCCATCTTCAGCTTCCGTGCCCGCTTGCTATCCAGTGGAATCGCAAAGCATAACCCCATGCCCAAGATGATCAACGCACCAATCGCGGGATACTCAACGTAGCTTCGGAGATCAAGGTACACATCATGTTTCAGCGCCTTTCGCAACCGCGCGTTATCGAAAACACCCTCCTGCCATCCGACCCGCACACCGCCCGCCCGCACGCCTTCCTGTGTCAGCCGGTAGTCATGGCGTCCGTTCGCCAGTGTCGTTGCCTCGATTTCGTCAGCCTTCGCAAAATGGGCAACGCCGTTGCGGTCCACCATGGTCAGCAGCCGGTAGTGTTGCGGGACTGGATATATTCGGCCCACCGTCTGCGCCCACAGGTAGGCCGGAAGATAGTGCCGCTCGGCGAAGCTCCACTGCCGTGCGCACTCCACCGTCATCTCCAAGCCGAAGAACAACAGCGCAACACCCACTGCAATCCACTGAGCTACCGGCCATCGTTCCGGCCAGCCAAACACTTTTTCTTCTGCCATTCCTACACCCTCCCCAAACGCTGCTGTGCCTTGCTGATTTTGTCGCGGTCCGCACGCTCGATGAGTTTCTTCATCTCTTCCGCCGTCATCTTCTCGCCGGAGGCGATGCCGAACAGAACATTGAGCAGGATGGTGCGCAAGGCCACGACCTCGGCAAGCGTGGCGGATTCGCCCGCCGTCGCCGGAGCCTCTCCGGAGCACTCGCGCAGCAACACCGCTCGCGCCCACTCTGCTAGCTTTTGTCCCTGGGCGTCGGCATGCGCTTCTAGCCGCGCATACTCCTCATCCGTGACCCTGGCTCCGATGGTTTTGGTGCGCAGCGTGAGTTTCATCGCGCACCTCGCAGAAGAAAAAAGAACGGATTAAGACTCATCGCTACTCCTCGACATCCGTTCCAGAGTAGCGAACAAAAAGGGAAGATGTAAGTTACTCGGGTCACTACAATGAAATAAATATTTCGAACGGACAGGCCGCCGGAAACAAAAAAACGCCGCGCTGATCCGCAAGGACCAACCCAGCGCATTTTCTCTTTAGCCGCTTCTCTTCAACACGTTAACCGGCGTTAACGCCGCGTTCACCCGCAGCATCCTTTCAGGGGTGACGTGTCACCCCCCAACCCCATGCGAAGCATGGAACGATTTTGACCTTCCCCGACTGGCGATGAAAGCACCCAAGCTATAGGCGGCAGCGGCCACAATCGGAAGCATGTATACGACCTGATCGAAACTATGCGGCCGCAAAGCGGATTCAGTGCCGAAAAAATGCTCCAAAGCCCCCGTGCGCGCTGACGCAAATTGTGCGATCTTTAGCAGTAAAAAGGCTACAGCAGGGGTCCATGCCCAGAACGCAGCCCGCTGCTTCATGCGCCTCCAGAGGAGAAAGCCGATCAGAAATCCAAAAGCTAATTGCATTGGAAAGCCTGGCACCTGAGTACACAGTACGCTCGGCAGCTTAGCGCTAATCGTCGGAATAAAGTGGCGCAACACGGATACAACAAGAGACACCGAAACAAACGCGACGAATCCCACTCCAATAGTTCCAATGGCAGCGTGGATGATGAACACTAGCAAACCAACAAACAGTTTCTTCATTATCAGGTTCCAATTCGAAGCATTCCACCCACAGTTAACGGCAACAGCGGAATCAGTGGCTCGGTATAACATGCCCTTGCGCACTCGGTTTGCACGGTTTCGTATCGCACGAAGGCAACGCCAGAACCTTGGCTATACAGTTTGCAATCTGCAATCCTAATGCACCGCCGTCCGGCCCCGGCGAATGTGTCGGGTTCTGTCCGTTCACTGGAGATGGAGAATCTGTTGAATCTGTAGGCCCTTCGGGTCCAGGAATTAAATCCGGGTCTCCTCCGGTGAGGCAAAAGGTGGCAATGATCACTCCCTTATCCCACGCCGTGTAACAGAGCCCGCTTGGATCCCTAAACAAGATCGGATTGTTCCCGACATAGGCGTAGAAATTCCGCCCACCTCTGAACCCGATTGGGTCTTCGCTGATGAACCTACCGATGGATGGATCGTAGTATCTGGCGCGATAATCCGGGATCTCCGTCATAGGCATATTTGCATTCATCGTACCCTCACCCGGGTTAGCTGCGCCTTCGCTCCGCGAACCTGGG
>Ga0182030_10024666_pt1 | contig 11026 bp, 5 predicted proteins | sample 812S3MmetaG_FD_121299 | JGI IMG/M metagenome (GOLD analysis project Ga0182030, IMG submission 121299) | Permafrost microbial communities from Stordalen Mire, Sweden - 812S3M metaG (Illumina Assembly) | ecosystem: Environmental > Terrestrial > Soil > Wetlands > Permafrost | place: Sweden... | reverse complement strand
GTCCGGCGGCGCGGTGATTAACAACGGAGGTTGGAGCGTCGGCATCTCGAACAACCTGCTCGCGGCGAGCGGCAGCACCGGCGGTCTGACGACGCTCGGCAGCGGCACGTTGAGCCTTTCCGGAGCCAATACCTACACCGGTGCCACCACCATCAGCGCCGGCACGTTGACTTTAAGTGGTGCGGGGCAATTAGGCGGTGGATCCTATACGGCGGCCATTGTCAACAACGGCACTTTTAACTTCAACAGTTCCGCTGCTCAAACGTTGTCGGGAATTATTTCCGGCAGCGGCGCATTAAACCTAAACGGCTCCGGTGTGCTGACACTTACTACCGCGAACACTTACACCGGCGCGACCGTCATCAGCGCGGGCACGTTGACTTTAAGTGGGCAAGGGCAATTAGGCGGCGGATCCTATGCGGCGAGCATTGTCAACAGCGGCACTTTTAACTTCAACAGTTCCGCCGCCCAAACCTTGTCGGGAATTATTTCGGGCAGCGGGTCATTGAATCTGAACAGTTCCGGCGTGCTGACACTTACGGCCGCGAACACTTACAGCGGCGCAACCATCATCAGCGCCGGCACGCTGGCGCTGGGCAGCGCTGGTTCCATCAGCAACTCGCCGACCATCGCCATCGGTGCGGGTGCGACTTATGATGTCTTGGCGATTAGCTCTTACACTTTGAGTGGCAGCACTTCGCTGATTGCCACTGGCAGCGGCGTGTCCGCCATCATCAAAGGCGCGGCGGGCGGCACGGTCAATTTGGGTTCGCGACCGATCATTTTGAACTGCGACGGCTCGAATTCGGCGTTGACTATTTCGCAAGGGACTTTGTCTTTGAGCGGACAGACGATCACGGTGAACAGCCTGCAGCCATTGGCGAATGGCATTTACAACCTCATCACTCAAACGACCGGCAGCGTCACCCATCCCGGCAGTTATTCTTTGGCCGGCTCGGCGGGCACCGGCACAATTACTTTCAGCAACGGCAATGTGCAGATGACCATCACCGGATCTTCGAGCATGGCGACGGCCACGACGTTGAGCAGTAATGACACGAAAATTTACGGTAACAATTCGACCATTACCGCGACGGTAAGTCCCAGCATTGCCAGCGGCTCGGTGCAGTTTTTTGTGGACGGTGTCGCCTTGGGAAATGCGGTGACGCTTTCGAGTGGCAGCGCAACGATTCCCGCAACTGCCCAAGTATCTGCCGGCACACACAGCATCTCGGCCGCGTATTCGGGAACCGCTGGCTATTCGCCGAGTGGGACGACCAATGCGGCGATTTTGACGGTGACACCTCGCAGTTTGACGGTCAGCGCCACCGGCGTAAACAAAACTTACGACGGCACGACAAACGCGACCGTGACGTTGTCGGACAACCGGCTGGCCGGCGATGATGTGACCGACAATTACACCAGCGCCTACTTTGCCGACCCCAATATCGGCACCAATAAGCCGGTCACTGTGACCGGAATATACCTCACCGGTTCCGATGCGGGCAATTATACGGCGAATACAACGGCCACCACGACGGCCAGCATTCTGGCGACGCTGGATCAATTCGACACCTTGCGGCTTTACTGGCAATCCAATTGGTTAATCGGCAATCCCAGCGCTTCGACGCTCAACAATTGGGCGGCCACCTCCAGCAACTATTGGAGCACGCTCAACACCAATGCTGGCCGGACTTATTTGTGGAGCGACCTGACGCTCGGCAGCAGCCAGTCCGGCATCAACACCGGGTCTTCGCACATGGACGCCACGTTTGGCCGGCTGCGCAGCATGGCCTTGGCGTGGGCGGCGCCGGGCTGTCCGTTGCAGGGCAACGCCGCGCTGGCCTCGGCCATCACGAACTCGCTGGACTGGATGTGCGCGAACATTTACACGGCCACCGTCACCGAATACGACAATTGGTGGGACTGGGAAATCGGCGGGCTGCAAAATTTCAACGACACGCAGGTGCTGGTTTATCCGGTGCTGACGGCGGCGCAAATCACCAGCTACACCGCTGCCGTGGATCATTTTCAGCCACCGAATAAAGGCTGGATGACCGGTGCCAATCTGACCGACCAATGCAAGGGAATGTTGATCCGCGGCATCGTCGGTCAGAATAGTGGCAGAATGTGGTATGCGCAGACTAACTTAAGCCCGGTTTTTCTTTATGTCACCAATAGCGACGGGTATTACCGCGACGGTTCCTATATTCAACACGGTGCCCATCCTTACACCGGCGGTTATGGCCTGACGACTCTCTCCGATGTCTCCCTAATCGTGAACCTTCTCTTGGGATCCACCTGGCAAATATCCGATCCGAACCTGACCAATGTTTTCAACTGGGTGACCCAAACCTACGAGCCGGTGAACTACTATGGCGAATGGATGGCGATGATTTGCGGCCGAACCATCGCGCGCGGGCCGGCCGGCTCCTCGGGTCAGGGAATTGTCAACGGCGTCGAATCCTTCGCGCCGCCCGCCGTTGCCGCCGCGATGGCCGCGTGGACGAGCCAGTCGCAAATGCCGCCGGGCCAATATCATTTTCCGGCGATGGATTGCATCGTGTCGTGGCGCACGAATTTCTGTCTCGCCCTCCGCATGTCGTCGAGCCGCATCTACAATTTTGAATCGTTCAGCGGCGAAAATTTGCACGGCTGGTTCACCGGCGATGGCATGGCGTATCTTTATCTCGGCAATCCAGACACGCAGTTCACGAGCGATTTCTGGCCGACGGTGGATCCGTATCATCTGCCCGGCACCACTGAGGAACAATTCACGCGGCCGGCGGCGGTCAACAACTCGGCCTACGGCGCGGGCACCAAGACCAGCCAGACTTGGGTCGGCGGCGCGCAGGTCGCGGGAAATTATGGCGCAGCCGGCATGTCCGTGGCGGCGTATGGCACAACACTTACCGGAAGAAAATCCTGGTTCATGTTCGACAACGAAATTGTCTGCCTTGGCGCGGGCATCACTTGCGGTGACGTGAAGGGTGAGGTGGACACAACCGTTGAGAACCGCCGGCTCGGCAGTTCACCAACGCAAAATTTTGTGGTGAACGGCGTCACCAATCCGCCGGTGATGGGCTGGAGTTCCAACCTGACCACCGCGACTTGGTGTTCGCTTGACGGCACGGGTGGATATTATTTTCCCGGTGGCGCGACCAACTTGCACGCCGGCTTCGTGCCGAACACCGGCTCGTGGTATGCCATTGACAACAGCGAGTCCACCAACCTTTACACGGACAATTATCTGACCTTGTGGTTTAACCACGGCGTCAATCCCACCAACGCCACTTACGCCTATGTGCTGCTGCCAAATTACACGGCCACTTATACCGCCGCCTACGCCGCCAATCCGGCGGTGACGATTCTGACGAACACACCTAACGTGCAAGCTGCGAGCAAGCCGGCACTCGGCGTGATGGCGGCGAATTTTTGGGCGGACGGCACGAACTCCGCCGGGTTGATCACGGTGAACAGAAAATCTTCCGTCATCACTTCAGCAAATATTTTTCAAATCGCCGTGGGCGTTTCCGATCCGACCCAGACCAACAGCGGCTCCATCAACGTGACGTTGAACCGCTCGGCCACAGGCATTTTGTCCGTGGATCCGGGCGTGACGGTGTTGCAGCTCAGTCCGCAAATTATTCTCTCGGTCAACGTGAGTGGTTCTGCGGGCAAATCGTTTCAAGCGGTTTTTAACTCTCCGACCAACGCGCTCGTTTGGGACACGAATCCCAGCGGCACCGGCACGCATCCGCTGGACGGCAGCGGCACCTGGAACAGCAGCAACACCAACTGGTGGAACGGCAGCGCCGACGTCGCATGGAATGATACGAACCCGTTCACCGCCGTTTTCGGCGCCATCGGCACGGCGGGAACGGTGACGGTCACTAGCGCGCACACGAACACCTGGCTGCTGTTCAATCCACCGGCGAGCGGCACTTACACTTTGGCTGGCACCGGCTCGTTGACCATCACCAACGGCATCATGGCCAACACTTCGGCAAATGTGAACGTGCCGGTGAACTTGCCCGTCAGCCAGACCTGGACGGTGGCGAGCAACCAAGTAGTTTCGCTCGGCGGCGCGGTGACGCTCGGTTCCGGCGCGCTGCTTTCGCTCACCGGCGGCGGCGCGGTGAAATTGAACGCTGGCAACAATCAATTGCCGACGACGACCACGATGGCTTTCGCCGGCAATGGCATTTTCGATTTGGGCGGCAACCGCCAGTCGCTCGCCAACATTTTGCCGCCGAACAGCTACATCGGCAGCGTGCAGAATGGCAATCTCACGGTGACGGCGACGGGCGGTTTCAGTCCGTTCGGCACGCTCACCAGTCCTTCCACGCTGGATTTGTCCGGCTTGTCGTCGTTTACTTATTCCAACGGCAGTCAGAATTTCACCGTGCAAGGCACCGCCGCCGTCAGCGGCATTTTCAATCTGAATCTGGCCGGTTCCAACAGCATCACCGCCGCCAATATTTATGTCGGCAACGGCGGCGGCACTTCGCTGCCGACGGGAAATCTTTTTCTCGGGCAGACAAATATTTTCAACACCGCCAATTTTCAGCTCGGCGCGTATCGCGGCTCCGGCAATGTCTATTTTGAAAATGGCCTGACCACTTCCAACGTCACATTCCGCGGCGTCACCGGCGGCAGCTCGCGGCTCGGCTCGATGACCATTTTGTCCCAATCCTCCGGTGCCAGCCAGAGCGACACGATGGATCTCGGCGCGGCAAATGTGGACGCGCTCATCGGCACGCTTTACGTGCTGAACACGGCGCAACCAGGAGTCACTGAAACGGCGACGCTCAATTTCGGCAATGGCACTTTTGATATTACCACTCTTGATTTGGCTTATGTGAATTCAGGCAATAACGGCACGGCCAGTTCCACTGGTAACTTCAACCAGAATGGCGGGCTGGCCAAAGTGCAAACGCTAAACTTCGGAGCCACCGGCAACACCGCCGGCACGCCGATCTTTAAGCCGAGTTACACGCTCGCCACCGGCGCCACGCTGGCCGCCAGCAATATCACCGCTGCCGCCGGCGTTCCTTACAACGCCCTCACCGTTCGCAATCTCAATCTGAATGGCGGCACGGTGAGCAATTACAATGCGACCACCGATCTCACGATCAGCGGCGCGGACAATTCCAGCGGTGGCGTGGTGAATATTATTTTGGGCGGCAGCACCATTAGCATGTTCAGCGCGGGCAGCGGTCGTGCCATCACCGTGCAAAGCACTGCGCCCATCAGCGGTTCCGGCAATTTTAACAAAACCGGCGCGGGCACTTTGACGCTCGTCGGCACGCATTCTTACACCGGCACCACGCTCGTCAGCGCCGGAACTTTGCTGGTGAACGGCGCGCTCGGCAGCAACATCGTGACCGTTGCGTCGGGAGCGACGCTCGGCGGTTCCGGCAGCATTGGCGGCATCACGACGCTCCAATCCGGCGGCACGCTTCAACCCGGCAATGCGTCCGGCATCGGCACGTTGACCAATGGCACATTGAACTTGGGAGACAGCTTCAGCGCCACCACCGCCAGCCGTGTTAGCATTTCTGCCGGCGGAAAAATTTCCGCCGCCGCGTTGAATGTCAGCGGCACGCACACAATCAACCTTCTCGACGCCAGTCTGCCGCAGGGGACGAACACGCTCATCAATTACACCGGCACGATCGGCGGCAGCGGTTTCACTGGTCTCAAGCTCGGCACCGTGCCCTCGCTGCCGACGGGCGCGACGGCTTACTTGAGAAACACCGGCTCCGCTGTGCAACTCGTCGTCGCGCCGCTGGTCGCGCCGACGCTCGCCAATGTTGTTTCGTTTGGCGCGGGCGGATTCAGTTTGAGCTTCAGCGGCAGCAGCGGCCAAAGTTACCGTGTGCTGGCGAGCACGAATCTATCCTTGCCGCTGACCAACTGGCTGACCTTGACCAACGGGATTTTTGGCCCAGGCGTGGTCAACTTCACGGACAGTGCCGCAACCAATCAACAGGAATTTTACCGCGTCCGATCTCCGTGATGTGTTACCCTCGAATAAGTCATCTCCATGAATAAATTATCCGCAGGTTTCCTGGCACGTTTCGCCGCGCTGTTTTTGACCCTGGCCGGGTTGCCGGTTTTTGCCAACCTGAAGCTGCCGGCGTTGTTCACCGACCACATGGTTTTGCAAAGCGGCGAGCCTGTGCCGGTCTGGGGCTGGGCTTCGCCGGGCGAAAAAATCTCCGTGGAAATCGGCGGTCAAAAATTCGCCACGGCTGCCGACGCGAACGGCGAATGGCGCGTGCGATTGAAGCCATTGACAACCGGCGCGCACCTCACGCTGACGGTGCGGGGCGCGAACACGATGGTCGTGAATGACGTGCTGGCGGGCGAAGTGTGGCTCGGCTCCGGCCAGTCGAACATGGGCTTGCGCGTGCGTGAAGCAAACAATTTCGACGCAGAGAAAGCGGCGGCGGACTTTCCGGAAATCCGGATGTTCACGGTGGCGGCCAAGGCCAGCACCAACGCGCAGGACGATTGTCGGGGCAGTTGGCAGGTTTGCAATTCCAACACTATCGGCAATTTTTCGGCGGCACTTTATTTTTTTGGCCGCGAAATTCACAAGCAATTGAAAGTTCCGGTGGGCTTGATTCATTCGTCGTGGGGCGGCACGCCGATTCAGCCGTGGATGCCGCTGTCGGTTTTGACAAACTATCCTGGTTACGCGGCGTTATTGGAGCGGAAGAAAAATGAAATCGTCGCCTGGCCGGCGCGGGAAAAACAAATTCAAGCGGACATCCAGGCGTGGGAAGTTGCGGACGCCGTCGCGAAGGCCGCGCACCAGCCGGAGCCGCTCAAGCCCTGGATGCCAGGATCTCCGGACTCCGGCCACTATATGCCGGGCCAGCTTTACAATGCGATGATTCATCCGCTGATCCGCTATCGGATTCGCGGCGCGGTGTGGTATCAGGGCGAGGCCAATGCCGGCGGTGGCGCGGCGGGCGCGGCGGACTACACCGATTTGCAAAGCCGCATGATTGCCGGCTGGCGGCAGGCCTGGAGCATCGGTGATTTCCCGTTTTACTTTGTGCAACTGCCGAATTACAGCAACGACAGTTGGGCGTTTTTCCGCGAAGGCCAGGCCAGCATCTTGAAAGTTCCCAACACGGGCATGGCGGTGACGATTGACATCGGCGATGCCGCCAACATCCATCCGAAGAACAAACAGGAAGCCGGCCGCCGGCTCGCTTTGATCGCGCTCGCCAACGTGTATCTGCAACCGGTTGTTTTCCAAGGCCCGCAGTTTGCCAAAGCCGAAGCGGCCGGCGCGGTGCTGAAAATTTATTTCCAGCATACGGACGGCGGCCTGCTCGCGCAGGCCGGCGCGTTGAAAAGTTTCACCATCACCGGTGCGGATAAAAAATGGCATCCCGCTGACGCAACAATTGCTGGCGACACCGTAATGGTGTCGAGCCGGAAAGTGCCGGTGCCGGTCGCGGTGCGTTATGACTGGGCGGGCAATCCGGACGGCAATCTTTACAATGGCGCCGGTCTGCCCACGATGCCGTTCCGCACCGATCGCTGGCCATGAGCGGCGCATTGCCGAGCGGCGCGGAAGCCCGTTCGAGATCCGCGTCCTAAGCGTCCAAATTTTTTCGAGCGACCGGAGGCCCAAGTTTGGGCCGGGTGAAAAGCTCCAGCGGCAGAGCGCGTGCAATCTGACGTTCGAGTTGTGAAAACAATTCCGGCAACCGGTCTGACATCAAGGTTTCGACCGTGGACGCGTTTTTATCAACGGGCGTCGCAGTGAGCCAGTCTTTCAGCACGGTTGGAGTAATGATCGGTTCAACGGCGGTAAACTGCATGGCGCTGATGTTGCATCCTTCGAGACGGAGGGTCAAGAAGCCGCTGGAGCTGCTAACTCCGACAGAATTTAACGCAGCCGGAAACCGGTGCCGCGAACCGATGGCACCGGTTTTTTCTTGCGCGACCAGCGGCAACGGGTTCAAGGTTTTGTGAAAGAATTATGAACCGCCCTTCCCAGACGCCCGGCATCTCCCGGATTGACCAGCCCTCGCACCGCACACATGGATTTTTTGTGCGCATTGGCCGGCAGGGGAAAATTCATTCCGCGTTTTTTTCGGATAAAAAATATGGCGGTCAGGCGCAGGCATTGGCGATGGCGCAGGAGTTTTATTTGAAACTGCGGAAGGCATTGAGAGTGCCCGCTAAACAGTCACGGCGATGGTGGGCGGAAACAATACGTCGCCGGGGGCGGTCAGGCATTCATGGCGTGCAACGGGTGATTGTCCGGCAGAGCAAGCCGTGGCGCAAATACTGGCGGGCCGCATGGAGTCCAGAGCCGGGCGTGGTGCGGAAGAAACAGTTTTCCATCCGCAAGTATGGCGAGGAAATGGCCAAGCTTCTGGCCATCCGCGCCCGGCGCGCGGGTGTGCGGAGCATGAAATGAAGGGAGCCGTGAAATCCGACCCTAAAATCATCACTGCATTCAAATGATTGAATGGTGGCAGATCGGATTGTTGTTTTTCACCGGGCTGACGGCGGGTTTTGTGGATACGCTTGCCGGCGGCGGCGGATTGATCACCCTGCCGGTGCTGCTCAACTTATGTCCCAACCCGGTGGTCGCGCTCGGCACCAATAAATTGCAATCCACGTTCGGCTCCACGAGCGCCGCATTTCATTTTGCCCGCGCCGGCACATTGAATTATCGGGAACTCCGTCGCGCGTGGCTGCTGGCGTTTCTCGGCTCGCTTTGCGGCACGTTTCTTGTCCAGCTGTTCGATCCCGGCCTGCTCAAGCGCATCGTGCCGGTTCTGCTGTTTGCCGTGGCGATTTTTGTCTGGCTGCAACCGCAACTCGGCGGGCAGGACATTCATCCGCGCGTTTCGCGGGTAAAGTTTGATTTCATCTTCGCGTTCGGCATCGGCGTCTATGACGGGTTTCTCGGCCCCGGCACGGGGACTTTTCTAGCGCTGGCCTTCATGCTCGGACTTGGATGCAACATGGCCCGCGCCACGGCCAACGCCAAGGCGCTGAATTGGGCGAGCAACCTCGCGTCGCTAATCTTATTTTTGCTCGCGCAAAAAGTCTGGTTCGCCGCCGGCCTGATCATGGGTGCGGGCCAATGGCTCCGCGCGCGGGCGGCGAGCAAAATGGTCATCACGCGCGGCACCAAATTTATCCGGCCGGTATTTCTAACCATGGTCGTCCTCATCACACTCAAGATGATTTATGATGTTTATCTTAAACGCATGAACTATTTGGCGTCTGTGTCCGCGTCATTGGTCGGCTCGTCGTCCTGTATAATGTGATCGAGCTTTGGGCTGGTCTGGATAATGTCGCCGAGAACGCCAACGACCAACCCCAGCTTCAGCTTCTTCGTGTTCAGCATCCCTTCGCTAGTTTTGGGCATGTTGGTGATTTTCTTGGTTGACGGCATCACGAAGTTGTCATATCGGAATTCTGGACATTGATTACTGGCGTCAAATGAAAACAATATCCCGCCGCTCTTATTTGAAAAAAACAGCGTTGTCTGTGGCCGCGACTCCGTTCTGGATAGCTTTAGGTTCAAGATCAGCTCAGGCAGATGAACCTGAAGCCCAGCCGATGCCAGCTGAAAAGGAGACCGCAGACATGGCCCAAATTGCTCAACATCATTTGGAGCAATTTAACGCACCTGGCCTGTCCGTAGCCATAGCCCGGCACGGTCAATTTGTTTACCAACGTGGATTTGGTTTTGCTGACCAGGCCGCCAATGAGCCGGTGACGTCAGCCAGCCTTTTCCGGATTGCTAGTGTCTCCAAACCGATCACGTCCGTTGCCATCTTCTCGCTGCTGGAACAGGGGCAACTTAGGCTGGATGATTTGATTTTCGGGGCGCAAGGGATCCTGAAATATGACTATGGGGCGAGCTATCCCGCCTTCGTGAACAAAATAACGCTGCACCATCTGCTCACACACACAGGCGGCGGCTGGGAAAACGATGGCCGTGATCCGATGTTCCGCAATCCGGCCATGAACCATCAGGAGCTCATCGCTTGGGCGGTGCAGCATCAGCCGCTGAAATTCGAACCGGGCACACACTACGCCTATTCCAACTTCGGCTACTGCATTTTGGGCCGCGTGATCGAAAAGATTTCCGGCCAGACGTATGCTGAGTTTGTGCAGAAGACAGTGCTGGCGAAATGCGGCATCAAAGACATGCGCCTGGCCGGCAACACATCTGCACAGCGCGCATCCGGTGAGGTTGCATATTATGGACAGAAGGAATCTGGAACCAACCCCTACAACATGAATGTCACCCGCATGGACTCACATGGCGGCTGGATTGCCACCCCCAGCGATCTGGTTCGGTTCGCAACGCATGTGGATGGTTTCAAATCCACGCCCAACATACTCGGAGCGAACACCGTCAAGACCATGACCAGCGCCACCACGGCCAACCCGCATTACGCCTGTGGCTGGTGCGTGAACAGCATTCCCAACTGGTGGCACGCCGGAAGCCTGCCGGGCACCCTCACAATTTTGGTGCGCACCGGCAGTGGATTATGCTGGGCCGCATTCACCAACACGCGGGTCGAAGGTTTTGATTTGGACAAAATGATGTGGCAAATGGTCAAAGCTGTTCCGGCTTGGAAGGCATGATTCTCCGGCGGTTATCCTTGTCCAGATTCAGTTTGGCTTGAAGAAAGTTTCGGGGTGAACGGCAACGCCACCCCGTTGAGGTTGAAGAACCATTCAGCGGATTTGTCGTTGCCGCCGCTGCCTGGTCCACAAGCACATGCATAATAGACTGTGGACCCGGAAATCTGTTCAAAAAAAAGCCCCCCATCATTTCTGATAGCGGGCGGTGTGAAGGACCGATCAGATTCTATTTTTTTAATAAGATTACCGTGTTCAATTAGCCCGATGCTTTCATACCGGTGAGTGTCTGAAGTTTTTGGCAGAGAATGGTGAGGTTTTGATCGGGTGAGGGATTAACTGGCCGGATTTTTCCCAGCGTGGACAGAGCGCCCCCAACCCC
>Ga0182030_10024665_pt1 | contig 11027 bp, 4 predicted proteins | sample 812S3MmetaG_FD_121299 | JGI IMG/M metagenome (GOLD analysis project Ga0182030, IMG submission 121299) | Permafrost microbial communities from Stordalen Mire, Sweden - 812S3M metaG (Illumina Assembly) | ecosystem: Environmental > Terrestrial > Soil > Wetlands > Permafrost | place: Sweden... | reverse complement strand
TATATTAAAAACTTATATTTTTAATTTTCAATATATATTTTTAATTATTTATAAATTTATAAAGTACAAATATCAATATTTTTTGATATAAATTGTATTCAACTATAGAGGGTATTCAACTACTATAGGGCTCAACTTATTTCTTGGGCAATCAAGTGATATCTCTTTACGATTTGACAATTAGATCTCAAATTGATGAACATTTACCTCCAATCTGATTTTAAGATTTAATACAAATAAAGCAGAGTTTAACGAAGAAATATGAATAACAGACGTTCAACAATCAAGTCAGTGTATTTACTTCAGATCACATGCTACTTTGCATCGTGTTCATGTAATCACGGCTTCCTCGCGCGATTTTGTAAGAACTCTACTCTCCTCCAACAACAGCAAGGCTAATAATCTTGAGCGACTGTGCCAATACCCGTATCGTCGAGATTTCTACCATAAAGAGCATATGTCATCTGGATTTATACGCAGAGACCACTAGCAGTTGCAGGTTCAGAAACCAACAACTGTGCCGTACAGCTGTACTCGGTGACCTAGCCTAGGCATCGCTGCACGGGCACAGGAAAGACCGCGAGCTTCTGCCTGGTCAACGCTGCCGAGAATGTTTCATTTTATAATCTGAAAATTCCTGAGACGATATTTCAATCTTACAATGGAAGGGACTCGCAAACAAGATCTTGTTTAAAAATCACGAGGATTCTGTGTTCTGCTGAATTGTTGCGCTAACTTGTGCATCACTGCCAACCGCAGTCAGCATAACGTGGTGCAGCTCACCGCCAATCTAGAAACAACTTTAAGCAGCATGAATGGAGAATGATGAATTTGTGTTCGTTGAAAGACAAGGTGAGCCATAATTTTCCATCTCTAGATGGTCGTTGAGGAATTCGAAGGAGCTAATCATATGCAAAAGACGGTGAGCCGGTGCAAGGCGACGACGAGCTTCCTGCAGGTATGAGCCTTCGATATCCCTTTAATGGTAGCTGCTAAACTCTACAGTGACTGCAAAGGATATTGAGAAGATCAGATTATGGTTGTCACCAACCGAGTTCAACTCTGAAGGTAGCGAATATCGAAAGCATCTCAATGTCCATGTTCCAGGCACAGGAGACTGGTTGTTTCAGACGGAACAGTACAAGAACTGGCATGATATCAAAAGTGGTGCGTTATGGATTCAAGGGATTCCAGGGAGTGGGAAATCAGTCGTCGCTGCAAATCTGATCCAGGCGCTGAAGATCGAGAACGCACCTGTTCTGTTCTTCTTTTCGCGACGAATCATCAAGTCCAACAGCAATCCACACAATCTCGTTCAAGACTGCTTAGATCAACTTCTGGATCACAGTGTTGCGCTGCAAAGGAGCCTAAAGATACTGGTTGAGCAGCATCCTGATGTATCGAAGTTTCCATTTCACGAACTCTGGAGGATATTGCTTTTCGCATTAACAACGATTCCCAAAGTATATCTGCTGTTCGACGCTCTGGATGAACTTGCAGTCGAAGAGGGTGATTTTTTAAAATGTCTATTGGAGCTGGGAAAAAAGAAATCAGACTCCATCAAGCTGTTGATTACAAGTCGTCCATTACCCCACCTCCAGGAGGCGTTGTCAGACCCCCATATTTCTATTGTTCGACTTACAGGACGCAAAGTTCACACGGATATTGCAATATACATCAACCATCGCATTCTTCAACAACAAGAAAGGGCGTTGACGATGGAAGATCGATTTATGATCAAGGACGTCCTATGTGAAAGAAGCCAAGGCTTATTCCTCTATGCACGACTTATGCTTGATGAGATTCTCCAGCAATCAATTTCAGTCTCCGTCCATCTACAGCAACTTCCTTTTTCTCTCGGAGACACTTATGTGGACCTTCTGCATGAACATTCCGCTCGTTCCGGAGCTAGCCTGCACTTCCAGTCCAAATTACTCTCGTGGATTACTCACGCATCTCGCCCACTTCGTACGACTGAGCTCGCAGCTTTGATTAATTCACATAGCAATCGCTGTGGATTAGCCGACTCTCAGGATGCAAAAGCTATGGTTCGCGCGTCATGCGGTCCGCTACTCGAGATTCTAGACGATGAAACTGTGCAAGTGATACACCATTCGTTCACCGAATTTCTGCTTGACAGCAGCCGGAGTACTGCTTCGGAGACCGCTAAATCTGGGAAGTGGTTCCCAGCTTTTATACCTGTTGTTGTCCACCGCTCAATGACTCTTTCTTGTCTCGATTATCTCATGTCTGGATGTTTTGAGTCGTGGTCCGTTGTCGAACGCTGCAACGAGGTCGATTCTCCCGACCTTAGGAAGCAGAAGCAACTAATGATACGCTTCCACTTCCTCCAATACTCATCGCAAAATCTGCTCTACCATGCAGCAAAATGTGACTCCTCGGATGCAGTCCTCCTATCAACGCTTGATCAATTCCTTCGATATGGCAATCACGATTTCGAAAGTTGGAAGGACTTTTGGTTCTCGAAGTCAAAGGATTCCGTACCTGTCAATTTTCACCCACTCCACGTGGCTGCTCAAACTGGATTGACCGCCTATACTATGCATCTCTTGGGGAAGGGGCAAAACGCAGATCTGGTCGATTATCAAGGGCGCTCGGCAACTGCGTACTGTGCGATGTATGGGCATGTTGAGACAATGGCTGCCCTTCTAGACCACGGAGTCTCAATCATGGTTGATGACTTGGATGGTCTAGCACCTATTCACCACGCAGCTAAGGGTAATCACGCTAAAGCACTACAGTGTTTACTCGACGCTGGTGCGGACCCGTTATCGCCTAAATCCAAGGAGGGCAGCAATTATCCGTTCTATACCTCCACGATCGGAAAGACCCCTATGCATTATGCATGTGAGTTGGGCAATGCTGCTATTGTTTCTGTATTATTACAAAGGTTGAGTCCTGATCTAAGAAGCGATATTCTTCCGCATTGGGCATCCGGGACAGGTCAAGCAAGGGTTCTCTCCATGCTGCTTCAATATCCCGAGATTCTGGCCAATATCAACAAGAGAGATGTATGCGGGAATACAGCTCTATACTTAGCCGCTTGTGTCAAAGACTCCTCCACCGTGAGGATTCTGCTCCATCATGGCGCTGATGTACATTTGAAATCATTTGACTTTGTCAACTCCCAGGAGAAACCAGCCAGCTGCGAGAGTGCCGAAAATAGCCCAAGTTATACGCCGCTTCAAGGATGGTCTCATGCTAGACGGCTTAGAGGTCGCGATGAGCATCACAACGGTGTTGAGGAGTGGGAGAAAACCTTTACACTTTTGATTGAAGCTGGGTCTGACATCGAAGTAAGAGATGAGAAAGGGCAAACAATATTGTTTGCTTGGCCAGACCAGTCATATTATGGTCGCGGAGACTCAGATCGAAGGGAAAGATTCGTTTCCATTCTTCTTCGACACCGGGCAAGTCCTAATGCGACTGACGACGAGGGAAATACTCCACTTCATCAACCTACAAGATGGGAATCTAATCAAAAAGTCATTGAACTATTTACGAAGGCGGGGGCCGACATTAATGCAGCTCGGAATGTCGACCTCATGACCCCACTTATCAGGGCTGCAAAATTTCAGTGTGCCGATGTCAAGGGGTACATCGATAATGGTGCAGATCCAAATGTGCAAGACTCAGATGGAAATACTGCATTGCACCACATCTGCAGGTCTTGGGTGTTTGAATTCAAGCATATTCAAGAATGGTTAACATTTGCCGATCCCACCATCAAGAACCACAAAGGTGAAACATGCTTGTACAATTTACGCTGGGGAAACCGTGGGGCCGGGAGAGTAAGAGCTATTTCACTTCTGGTTGAAAAAGGCTTAGACCTCGAGTCTAAGGATAGACAAGGAAGAACAGCTCTTCTTGCTGCTTGCCAGAACGCAGAACCGCACTTCATCCATGGCTTGCTTCAATACGGAGCGGATGCAAAGTCAAGAGATTTCCAAAACAAATCTTGTAAGTAATCCTAGCAGCATTTTCAATTCCCTAGCCCAGTTTGGAATTTCGAAAATCGAGCCGCTCTGAGCATCGTTACTTTGGTCATTTCTTACCAAATACTGCGAGAAGAGAAAGTCTGAGCAAAGCTGGCTGGGTTTAAATATGCGGGATGCCGGTGATTTGACATTTTTTACTAACTCATGACAGGCCTTCATCTCGTCGCTCAACACCCGATGTCTATCGAGGACCATGGGCCAAGGGATATTGGCATATGTTTGAAAGTCATGAAGTCCCTCATTGAGGCTGGATCCGATATCAATGGGGTCGATTTCGATGGCAACACTCCTTTCTTCGACGCGATCGTATCGAGTGATTCATTTCCAGCCCTTGAAATTCGACTTAATACAATTCTCGAACTTGGAGGTGTTGCAAATACGGTCAATCATCGCGGGCAGACTGCGCTGCATAGGGTAGCTTGTCTGGGTTTCTCCGATCCTAATGACTACGCTCACCCAGGCATTACCAGTCGTATTGATTTTCTGCTACAAGAACGCCTCGGAATTGACCTCCACGCACGAGATAATGAAGGTTCCATGGCCATTCATTGCGCTGCTTCAATATCAGAGTTCATTACGTGGAAATTGGTACAAGCAGGAGCAAATACACAGCCTCTAGCGAACGACGGTCGGAATCCCCTGCACTTTGCCGCTGTAAATGGACAAAGCAATGCTGTTGGTCTACTCTGCAACCTCTACGGAGAGAGTTCCTCGATGGTGGATCAGAAGGACGAGTCAGGTCGTACTCCTTTGCATTATGCTACTTCTTCGGGGAGCTCCGAATCTGTCTATTACTTGCTGCAATCTGGTGCGGACCCAAACATCAAAGACAAACAAGGCTTGACTCCTCTTCACGCCTGTGCGGAACACACTATTAATACCGCCGAAATCCGGAAGCACCGAAGATATGGGATGTTGCTCGGCAGGAGAAACATACCCCTTGAGCTACAAAAATTATACCCATTCATGGACACCAGAAAAGGAAGCCCCATATATGAACAGCCGTGGAAATTGAATACAGTCACGTGCCAGGAGGAGGAATCTCGTTCTATACAAGATGTTGTCAGTCTATTGTTAGTATCTGGTGCCGATAGTGGTGTACACGACACGTCGGGACAGACCCCCTATGAATTTGCTCTTTTCCTGGATAATGAGGCATTAGCGAATGTCCTTTCACCTCTAAATCCTCAGGCAAATATAGCTAGTCCCTTGCTGGATCAGTGGTACTCAATCAGAAGCACCATCTCTGAGAGGCTTGCTCAATCTATCAATTTCGAAGGCATCGGTGTCTATACAATTCTTCAATCCGCTATTTCTCTCGGAAACGAAGCCATATTGGATTCCCTCCTCAAAGCTGGAGCAGACCCGACAGCTGTCGGTCCTGATGCTCTAACGCCTGTACACACCATCACACATTGGGGTCTAATTAGTATGATGAAAATCGTCGTCCCTTATATTAGAGACCTTAACATTTTTTCGCCTCCACTACTACACGTCGCTGCTGCAAGAGAGCAATCAAATCTCCAGATGGTGAACTTATTGATTGAGCTAGGCATTGACGTGAATGCCTCGTATCAAGAGGTCGACGACGAATGTCGCAGATTTACAGGAGCCCCAATTCCGTCATATTCCGCTGCACATATCCTCGCAATGGGCATGCAATGGTGGAATATCTCCGCCCTCGAATCTCTGTGCAAAGTAGGAGCAAATATGGAGATGACAGATGGAGATGGCAACACCGCCTTGCAATGCGCGCTGAACGGGAACAAGTGCGGTTCTTGGGGACCTGGATTCTGGCGAGACCAAACTTTAGAGGTAGTGCTCCAAAACGGTGCGGATATCAACGCCTTATCACCAGGAAATGGAGCAACTCCGCTCGCCACAGCTTTGGAATCGAAACGGGGTGCAGCCTTGATACGGAAGCTTCTTGATGCCGGGGCTGATATCAACATTGGTGAAGTGCCCGCCATCTTTATAGTAATCGAGAGCGAGAACTTTCAAGCTACTAAAGCAATCATTGATGCTGGTGGAGATGTCAATGCCTTGTACCGGCCCGAGCAGCCAAGATGGTATGGCATGGGCCCTAAGGTCGAAACGCCGCTTCTGGCGGCTGCCATGTGCGATCGCTATTCCCACGACACGAAGCGGAAGAGTGAACGAGAAGCAATCATGACTCTCTTACTACAACACGGGGCAGATCCTCTTATGAATCTCGGAGGTGGTGAGAGTTCTGTTTTCCACCTGATCTCCTTCCATCATGGCCTTGTTGTACCCATTCTGAAATTAGGGATCGATTGTGAGATCAGAGACTCGCAAAATCGCACGCCGTTACTGTTAGCATGTTCCGAAGTAGAATATGCCTCACGCGCTACCGAAGATGGATCCACACCGCGCGAACTGATCCTCGCAGGTGCAAACATCCACGCCATAGATACGACTGGTTCAACACCCCTCCACCTCGCGGCTCGGATCGGAAATACGAAGATTGCCACTCTTCTACTGGAAAAGGGTGCATCAGTATCCACAACAGATGACGCTGGACTGACTCCACTTTACTATGTTTTGAAGCATACCCATTTCGCGCAGAAGTTGGAGTTAAGTAAAGCTTTGATATCTGCTGGCGCAGAACCTCTTATCAAAGGCCCCGATGGCGAATCACCACTCCACTTACTTGCGCCTACACTTCTTGAACTTACTCCCGCAAATGATGGTATAGCCGCAGACATTAATTCTCGCCGTGAAAATAAAATAGATTTCCTCGCTGAGTTTAAAGCCCTATACCAACATTTCGTGGACAGCGGCTGTGACCGCAATGCTCGAGATGATCTTGGAAACTCGCCTTTATGGCCATACGTCCAGGCAGTGAAATATCGAAATGATTATATCATCGTCAACGCGCCTGCGGATGAGGATATAAAGGAGGTTTTGGATCATCATGCCGTTTTTGCTGTGAATGATGAGGGGGATACGTTGTTGCATGCTGTTGCTGCGAGAGTGGAGGGGGAAGGGAGTGAGCCGGATGGGTTGTGTTTGTTCAAAGAATTGATGAGGAGGGGTGTGGATGCGAGGAAGCAGAATAAGAAGGGAGTCAGTGCGTTAGATGTTGCTGCTGCTTGCGGAAAGGAGGAAATTTTGGGATTATTCGCGAGAGAGGAATAGTGGGATGGTAATGGGCCATTTGACGTTGAAATTGTTGACGCGATTCGTTACCCTCGGAATGTGTCCTTTGTGGCTCTGAAACAAGGTTACAGTAATGGCTTTTGCCTCATCATATCACGACTTGCTCGGGCTGCTCAAATAACCGAATGCAAAGAACGACAGAGAAAGAGTTGACTGAAGATACACACAAACACTATTTTTTTTTTCTCTCCCTGCTTCATTTTTAGTCTCCCAAATACGACCTGTGAACACTGACTAAATCCGAGCACGCATTGAGGAGCAAGCTTCAAAACTTCCAGTCACACTTCCAAGTTCTGCCCCTTTGTTTCCCGTCCTAAAGCATAGTTCCTTTCTCAGCTTCCTTGCGACCGGATACATAAGATAACAGTTCCACCATGGGAAACTTCCTGGATAAACCAGCCTCAAATGAACCAGAGTAGTTCGTGGAAAATTGTCTAGACTTCCCATCTGTGAAAATTTCTCAGATATCATGGCTCTTCCAAAAGATTAGCTTTACAAGCCTCAGAGTATTCCTCGTCACAGGATTTTATTGCCTCGCTGGTCTGGCCGGAGTGATCATAATACTGCATTGTCCGCTGATCAAATAGGCCGGGAAATATCGATGTGTGAGTGGTACCAGAATAACATAGTATCTTGCCGCTTACTATCCCAGGGGTTGCTGCTGTAGCGCTGCTTATCGATTTGACACTTCTTATGCACCTGTCGAAATTTACACCGGCTCAACGAGTCAAGCTGGCCGAGCGGCTGCCGTTTCCTTCGTCTTTCTTCACAGATTCATGTATTCCGTTCATTCCGTGTTTATGCTTGGAACTTTATAACTTTAAATTTCCCGGATCTCTCCTACAAAGATCCCTGCTCAGGGAATAGCAATGTGCACCTTCTAGGGTCGGGTAATAGGCGTCATCCTCAAGCAAGTTGGCTTGCAGATATACAGCGATATTAGATATAGTACGGTTGTATTATCTAGCGGCGTAGTCTCGGATGTTGTTCCAAGATCAGCACGCGGGAAATATGTTGGCATCGCTGCTCTAGGCTCAAATTTGGATCCAACATTAGGGCCATTGATCGGGGGCCTGCTTATTCACTTCCAGGGGCGGCGCGCCATTTTCTGGTTGCTTGACATCTGTGGCGGTATTATGCTCTTTATTTTTGCGCTATTTATTACGGGGACTTGTAATATTGTTGGAAATGGCTCTATGCCTCCACAAAGATAGAACCTCTCACTCATATCCTATCTATATCGGCGAAAGCAACTCAAGACTTGCATTCCAGTATTGGCTAGTACAATATCGAGGAAAATTCGACCTAGTATCATCTCATGCATCCTCTTCTCGAAGGAAGCTTTCCAACTTATCTTCTTTGGCGGGCTCCTATACGCCGGTTTCTACATCCTCGTCACTAGCTTGCCCGCCTAGCTTGAATCAACCTGTTCCTACGATAATATACAAATTGGACTATGCTACCTTCCAATGGGTGCTGGTGCAATCATAGCACGTCAGATTGTTGGTCGACTCATCGATTGAAACTATCGTCGCCACGCAAAAAACCTCAATATTGAGATTAATAAGGACCGCCAAATGAGTGTCGATGAATTTTCTGTGGATAGAGCGCATCTGGAGGTTGGCTTACCCTTGGTGTGCTTAGGTTGTGCGATGATCATACCGTGTAGTTGGGTGGAACATACTCCGCTACCGGCAGCGTTGGTATTATTATTCTTCAACACCATTTCGCTATCGGGATCATTCCAACCTCTCAATATAAGTCCATCAGCGGCCACCGCTGCGGGTGGTTTAATCCGCTGTCTACTTGGAGTGGCTCTCGTAGAGCCATTGTTGGACAGCATTGGCAGAGGCTGGACTGGCACACTCATCTCATTTTCCTGGGTGATTGCAGCTTGCTATGGTGGTTTGTTTGGTCTGGGGGGACAGAGATGGAGAAAAGAGAAAAAAAGAAGGTTGAGTCCAAATCGGGACCATGGCAATCGCACTTGCATACTTACTTGGAAAAATCCTTATCCTTCTCCATAGATATGAATGGAGCTACTATATTGGCAATGTTCAAGAAGTCAATGATTGATGAGATGGCAGATCGTCTGGACGTGAATCATTCCTAGAAGGCTGGCGATAATCTGCACAATGAGTTATGTGGTGGCTCGCGCATTGTCGATTCTGCCGTAAAAACTGCCGCGTATTGTCCAGTGATTCTCAAGTCCGATGAGGATGAGGGTGCTGATAAAAGTGTTAAGGAGGAGACCAACAATCGTAAATGACTTTGTCCAGAAGCAGAGGCTCTCTGGGACGACCGTTTCAAAATGGCCATTTTAGTTGGAGTTGGAAGGACACTAATCTTACATTTCGTTAGGAGGCCGGTTAGGAAAGGTTTACACATGCTATCAATGACTACCACCAAAGTCAGGCTCAACCTTTTTCTGTCGCTGGTTCCGTTTTAATGTTTGGACATGAGTAAGTGCTGCTTTAACCTAAGCTGCCAAGGTGAGTATGCCTAAGCACGGCCTGAGTAACCTGAGCACCGTGCAGAGTCAACCTGAGCATGCACCGAGAGGCCATTCTAACTCTCAAAGTGGCTCGTTTTGGCTCTTTTGATGCTCGATTACACTTTTCTCGTTTTTGGTTCTTCATTGAAGGGATCAGAGAGAGATCGAGTACAAAGATAAAGGCTATGATGCTAATGATCATCCAAATTAAAGTAAGACTTTTCTAAGAACTCCAGATAAATAATACAGTGCTGTCCGTAATTATTACAAAAAGGTACCAGTGCTTGCCCGCCTCACCGCAATCAATAATAAAGCACCCCAAGATCCAAATAACTGCCCGTACCAATCCTTATCCTCCTAGCCTCTTCTCCCGTCTTCCCCAAATTCAACAAAATCACTTTCGCGAACTTCGCCAATTTCGGCTACTTCCCACTTATATGACCAGCTAGTATCAGTATAAAACCAGTATCATCTCTACTGCCCTGATTCCGATCCTCATCCTAATTCATCGCATTGTCGGCACATGACTGTTCTGTGCTCTTTTGGGGTGTGCAGTTCTCCTGGGAACCTTTGGACTGCCCAAGTTCATATCTGTTGGCTGGCGAATTAGAGGCAGGATTGGCTAACCAACTGAAATTCGGCCTGACGGCATCTGGTGGCGGGGGGCTAGTCTTGAGCAGCGAGGGGAAATAGCGAACGAAAAATGGTTTCAGGCTGATAACGGATGCACATATGAGCCCCACACACATCTCTACGATACTAGAGTTTTATTAGTATCCCAAAAATAAATACCGTTACAAAACCAAAAGAGTGTAAAAGTGATCTTACGTCCAGACCACGCAATCAGTCATTATCCATGTGAAATCCGCTGATTGAATGAGTTCGATAAGTGACTTCATCCGAATACTGCTAACGACGCAAACCCTGGTAGAAATTAGCGCCATTGTTTAGTTTGCGAACAAATTAAAGAATAAGCAATCTTACAGTGCTCCTGTCATAAAGAGGGCAGCCAATGCCACTTTCTCTCTCAGTGGCACTTGCAACTTCCGTACTACCGTTATTGGTAGGCATACCATTCCAATATCAGTCACGACAGTTAGTAAAGAATATGTTAGAACAATTTTAGCCACATCGATACATTTCCCACCCGTAATCGTAACATCCCAGTTCTTGGCAATAGGTTGGCAGTTCCAAAGAAATTCGAATGACCCAAGAAAAGAGTAAATGGTCGTTGTTACAATGAACACCCATACCACGGTCTTGAATGACCGATATGGCGAGAATCGGAGATAGAATAAAAGCATCGATATTTTGATGAACAGAAAAGATAAGCC
>Ga0182030_10024664_pt1 | contig 11027 bp, 9 predicted proteins | sample 812S3MmetaG_FD_121299 | JGI IMG/M metagenome (GOLD analysis project Ga0182030, IMG submission 121299) | Permafrost microbial communities from Stordalen Mire, Sweden - 812S3M metaG (Illumina Assembly) | ecosystem: Environmental > Terrestrial > Soil > Wetlands > Permafrost | place: Sweden... | reverse complement strand
CGACGAGTGCTCGAGCGGTTGAGCACCGCAAGGAGGCGCTCCGCCCGCTGGAAAAGGGCTTCCACCTGACGGGCCTGGCTGCGCGGTACGACGGCCAACGCCCGTTCGACCTCCAGGGGACCGCCGTCGACGCCGGTGACCTGTACCGACAGCTGCCATCCGCCGTCGGGTTCAGGCGGGTCGAGACGGACCAGGAGTCCGTAGGGCACTTCCGCGGTGACCGGGGTGGCCCACTCGGCCAGTCGCTCGGCCAGCTGCGACGCCGGCTCCACGGCGGCCAGGAAAGCGGTGCCGTCCAAGCCCGAAAGCACCGCCTCGGCCACCTCGACGGGGTTGCGGGCCACTTCGACGGTGGCCGGAGTGACCAGACGCCCGGCCCCCGCCCGGCACACTGCGTCGACCACCGTGGCCAGGGCGCTTCGACAGATGACTTCGGGACGAGCCGTGCGCTCCACGGCGGTGACCGCCCCGGGGGCCCGTGCCGTCAGATCCCGCAGGCGTCGAGGTTCGACGACCGCCGGAACCCAGCGCACGCGGTAACGATCGGTGCCCCGCCGGCTGCTGCCCGCCCGGTCCCGGCCGGATCGACGCAGGGACGGCACCATGCGGCCCTGCGCAACTAGTTCGGTACCCCAGCGCGCGATCTCTCCCAACCACCGCAGGCTCGGCGCGGCGCCTGCGGGCGCACCAGCCCCCACTCCCACCAGCCAGCCCAGGATGTCCTCGAGGGGAGCGGAACGGGCGGGCGCCGTCGAGCCGTCGGGGAGCACCACCGGCGAGGCCGGCTTCCAGGGGACGGCGCCCCCGTCGGTGGCCGCCAACAGCTTGTCGACCACCGCCTCGGCGGCAGGGCCCCCACCTGGAGATCCCGCCCACACGACGATGCGGCCGGCGGCCCAGGAACCCTGCAAGAGGGGCTCGGTCGACAACGGAACGACCGGAGCCGGAGGTGGCGCAGGCTGGCGGGGCCGGCGATCCTCCCCCGTCAGGTCGGCCAGGGCGGCGGCCAAGCGGTCGAGCTCCTCGCGGAAATCGGCGACAACCTGGAAGCGCTCTTCGCCGCTCAGGCTCTCGGCGGCGCTCAGGCCGTCCTCGGTGTCGTCCACGAGGCGGCGCAGGGCGCCCGCCCACTGTGATTGGTGCAGTTGGAGCGTTGCCCGCTCAGCGTCGGTGGCCCAGCCCCCGGCCGCTGCCATGGCCATCGCTTCGAAGTCCGTTTGTCCCACTCCCGTCCCGTCTCTGAAAGGCCGGCGCCACCGCTTCGAGGCCGAGCCCCGAACCCGAGCGGATCACCTACCCGGCTACATTCGCCTGCTTCGCACCGTCGGGTCCTCTACCGATCAGGCGCCGCTGTCTCGCCAACCGTTGCTGCTGTGACGTGCCTACCGCTCAACGGCTGGCTACTGCCTACCGGTGCGGTGAAAACTAGTGTAGCGGACTTCACACCGTTACTGATGCATCCTCGGTCTTCTGCCGCCGATGTGCCGCGGCTAGGTTTCGGTCCGACTCTCGTACGGAAGGTTGTTCATGGACGCCAAGGTCTTGCTCTGCGATTTCGCTGAAGTGAGCGGAGGCAAGCTGTTCATCACCGGCGCCGGCATCTCCCTGGTGGCCAGCAGCTCGCCCGTCACCCCCTACCGGATCAACCTGTGCCTGGCTGTCCTGGTCAGCATCGGCTGGAACGAGACCGATCAGCAGCACCGGATGACCATCGAGCTGGTCTCGGAGGCGGGGGGCGGCCAGAAGCGGGTCGAGTTGAGCGACCAGCTTCCCGAGGGCAGCGACCCAGCCGACATGGGACTCATCGTGGTGCTGTTCAGTGCGGCCCGCTCACCGGTGATGGTGGACGGTGACGAATCGACCATGCCCATGACCATCCCCCTGTTCAACCTTCCCCTCCCCGAGCAGGGCCCTTACTTCTTCAGTGTGCGCATCGACGGCAGGGAGATGGACCGTGCGTCGTTTCGGCTCCTCCCCCAAGCTGACATCCAGCGCCTGACCGGAGGGGTCTAGACCGGCGTCATCGTCCCTGCCTGCGAACCGGGCACAATGTCCTCATGGCCGTCCGCACGCGAACACGTCTCGCCGAGGCGGCCGGCCGTCTGTCCAGACCGCGGCCCGCCACCAACCTTGAGGACGAACATTCCGCCCCGCACCCGGCACCGGTGCTGCTGCGGGTCGAGGATCTGAGCGTCAGCTACGGGTCGGTACGGGCCCTCGACGGAGTTCATCTCGATGTGCGGCAGGGCCAGGTGGTCGCCTTGGCCGGGGAAAATGGGGCCGGCAAGTCCACCTTGGTGCGCTGCATCGCAGGCGACATGGCTCCCAGCCGGGGCCAGATCCTGGTGTCGGGCCGTCGCCTCCCGGCCACGCCGGCCGCCGCGTCGCGCTGGGGCGTCTCGGTCGTGTGGCAGAACCTGGCCCTGTGTCCCAACCTCGACGTTGCCGCCAACCTCCTTCTCGGGGGCGAGCGCAGCCGGCTCCTGCTCTCCGACACCCGGTTCCACGCGGCGGCCGGGCGCCTGCTCGATGACCTGCACATCCCGCTGCGCGACACGACCCGCCTCGTGTCGTCCCTCTCCGGCGGCCAACGGCAGTTGGTGGCCGTAGCACGCGCCATGCGCGATCGGCCTCAACTGTTGGTCCTCGACGAACCGACCGCCTCGCTCGGCGTGTTCGAGTCGACCCAGGTGGAACAGCTGACCCTCAACCTGAGGAATCAGGGCACGACAATCTTGCTGGTGTCGCACGACATCGAGCAGATGTTCCGTCTGGCGGACAGGATCGTTGTGCTCCGCCATGGCCGGGTCATCGCCGACGTCGACCCGGCGCGGTCGCACCCCGACGAAATAGCGGGCCTGGTCTCGGGCCAGGAGATCGACTCGTCGCCCCGCCGTCAGCTGAGCCGCCTCCACGGCCTGGCGGACCGTCTGGCCTCGGCCGACCCCTCCTCCAGCCTTTCGCTCATCCTCTCCGCGGTGGGCGCCGCTCTCGGAACGGGGCAGCTGTGCATCCACCTCGTCGAAGGTGACAATTTGCGCATTGCGGCCTCGCTCGGCCTTCCACCCGAGCTGGCCGATGCGTGGAGAGACCTACCTGTCGGCGATGAGGGCGGTCCCGCCGGGCTCGCCGCGGCGCGCTCGGCCACCGTCATGGCAGGCGACGTGCGCTCCGGGGTGGCATGGACGCCCTATACGGCAGCGGCCCGGGCGGGCGCCATCGGGAGCTCGTGGAGCCAGCCAGTCACCGGGTCAGCCGGGGTACTGGGGGTCATCACGGTGTTCCGCCCCGGCATCGGCATCCCACAGCGCGATGAGCTCGACCTGGTCACTCTCTACGCCGGGTACGCCGCCAACGCCGTGGAGCGCGACCGCTTGGTCAACGAGCTCACGGCACGCAACCGGGTCCTCGAAACCATCCGCGAGGTCCTCGAGGACCTGGCCGGACCCGTCCCCCTTATCCGCGGGCTGAAAGTGGCCCTGTTGGCCCTGCGCACCGGTCTGCAAGCCGAGGAGGTGGCGCTGATCACCAGTGCTCCGGGCCAACCCCTGCGCTGCCGGGCCACGGTCGGCCCCGACGCCGGAACCCTCGATGCCGACGACGCGGCCGACACCGCCAAGAAGACGGAGAAAGGGGACGACGAGCCCGACGTGGCGGGCACGCCGGCGTCGGCGTCGCTGCTGCGTGCGGCGGACACCGCGTTGTCCCTGCACCCTCCCGACGGACCGCCCCAGCTTCTCGAGGGTCCCGACGGGCGGTGGTACCTCGCCGTCACGTTCGTCGCCCCCACGGGGCCGGCCGCCTTACTGGCGGGCTGGGCGAACCCCGACGACGTTCCCGACGGGAGCGCCCTGTTGGCGGATGCCGCGCATTCGTTGTGCCTGGCACTTGAACGGGAGGAGTCCGAACGCGCCCACCAAGAAGCGACGGCCCTGCGGCGTTCCCAGGAGTTGCAACGGCAGTTTCTCTCCCGGTTGTCCCACGAGCTGCGAACCCCGCTGACCGCCATCCGGGGCTACGCATCAAGCCTCATGCAGTCCGACGTGACGTGGGACGGTGACTCCCAGGACCGCTTCTTGACCCGGATCGGTGCCGAGTCGGCGCGTCTGGGTCGCCTGGTCGACGACCTCCTCGACTTTTCGGCCATCGAGGCCAACATTCTCCGCCTGCAGACCGACTGGTGCGATCTCGCGCTGGTGCTTGACGCGACCAAAGCGTGCCTGCCTCCCGAGGCCGCACAGCGGGTCACCATCACCTGTCCGATCGACACCCCGGTCGTATGGGCCGACCACGATCGACTGGAGCAGGTCTTCGTCAACCTGCTCGACAACGCGCTACGACACAATCCTCCGGGGACCCAGGTCAATGTGGAGGTGACGACAGAAACCGCGGCCGACAGCGCCTACCCGCGCTGCGTGGCGATCGCCGTCACCGACAACGGCGAAGGTGTCCCCCATGAGATGGTTTCGGCCCCCTTCGAACCGCACCGCATTCGACGCCGGCCGACCTCAGGGGCGGGGCTCGGCCTCTCCATCGCCCAGGGCATCGTCGACGCCCACGGGGGCCACATCGAGGTGAACCGGCTGAGCGGCGGCACCCAGTTCGTGATCCATCTCCCCATCGAGGTCGCCACAACCGACGCCGCCCACGATGAATGAGACCGGCGGCAGCACCAAAGTCCTGGTGGTGGAGGATGACCCCAACATCGTCGATCTCATCCGCTCGAACCTCGCCGTCAGGGGCTTCGACACGATCGTGTCGACCGACGGGGTCAACGCCCTGCAGCTGCTGGAAACCGAGCAACCCGACATCGTCCTGCTCGACTTGATGCTGCCCCAGGTGGACGGCTTCGAGTTGTGCCGGCAGCTTCGGGAGCGATCCAGCGTCGGGGTCATCGTGGTGTCGGCCCGCGGCGGCGAGCGTGACAAGGTGACGGCCCTCAATGTGGGGGCGGATGACTACATGACCAAACCCTTCAGCATCGAAGAGCTGCTGGCTCGTATCACTGCCACGTTGCGACGGTCGCGGACCCAGGCCAGCGCGGAGCCGGTCTCGCCGGTCGTGGTCGCGGGGGACCTTGAAATCGACCTGGTGAGCCAGCAGGTGACCAAGCAGGGCCAACCCGTACACCTGACCCGCACCGAGTTCGCCCTGTTGCGCGAGCTGGCCAACAACCGGGGCAAGTTGCTGACGCACGCCCACCTTCTCCGGCGGGTGTGGGGACCCGGTTACGAAACCGAGACGGAATACGTCCGGGTCTACGTTCGCCGCCTGCGGGCCAAACTGGAGATAGAAGGCGAGGCGCCGCTCATTCTCACCCAGGCCCGCGTGGGGTACCGCTTGGCGCCGGAATAACCTTTCTTAGACGTTAACGGTTTATTTACTTCCCTCTCAGGATGTTCACAGACTGTTTACGCTTCGGGACTTAGCGTCCGGATGGTACGTTCAATCCATCCGTTCTACGGGTAGCTCGCAAAAGGGCCACTCGTGGGTGCGGTCCTCAGCAAGGGGGATTCATCTTGTCCGCTAAAAAAGGACGGGCGATCGCGTCCGTCGTCATCGCTACGGCGTTCGCAGCGTCAGCATGCGGCAGCTCGAGTTCCTCGAGTTCGACCACAGCTGCGCCTACGACGACCGCTTCGTCATCGACCACCGGCGGCACCACCGCCACCACGGCCGCCGCCGGACCCTTGTCCATCTCGTCGTTCACGAGGGACTTCTCGGCAATGGCCACCCTCAAGTCCGTCACCTCCCAGGGCAAGGGCAACGTGGGCGTCATCCTGCCCGACACCGTCTCTTCTGCTCGCTACACGGAGTTTGATGCGCCGTATCTGACCAAGGCACTCCAAGCTGCGGGGCTATCGTCCTCGCAGTTCAGCGTGCAAAATGCGCAGGGCAGCGACGCTACCGAGCTGACTGACGCCCAGTCCGACATCACCAACGGCGCCACCGTCCTCATCATGGACCCCCTGGATTCCGGTGTCGGGGCCCAGATCGAGTCCTATGCCAAGTCGCACGGTGTCGCAGTGGTCGACTACGACCGCCTCACCCTCGGCGGTAGCCGCTCCTATTACGTGAGCTTCAACAACGTCGAGGTCGGCACCTTGATGGGCCAAGGCCTGGTGTCGTGCGTCTCCAACTGGGGTGTCACCAACCCCCAGGTCATCGTCATGAAGGGCGACCCCACCGACAACAACGCCACCTTGTTCGCGCAGGGCTATGACGCCGTTTTGGCGCCCTACTTCGCCAACAAGTCCTGGACCGATGTGGCCAACCCGGCCGGTACTTGGACCCCGACGACCGCCGAGACCGAGTTCCAGGGTGCGCTGACCGCTCATCCCGGTATCAACGCTGCGTTGATCCCCAACGATGAAAACGGCGCCCCAATCATCAACTACCTCAAGTCGCAGCACATCGCGGCCAAGAAGTTCCCGACCACCGGTCAGGACGCGACGCTCGTCGGCCTGCAGAACATCCTCTCGGGCTATCAGTGCGGGACGGTCTACAAGCCGATCTACCTGGAAGCCCAGGCGGCGGCTGCGCTGGCCATCTACCTGCGCACCACCAGTGTCAATCCCCCGTCCACTCTGGTCAACGGGACGACTGAAGACACCACGGCAAATGTTGCGGTGCCCTCGGTTCTCTTGAAGCCGGAATGGGTAACACCCACCAATATGAACTCCACGGTGATCGCCGACCAGTTCGTCCCCGCTGCCCAGCTCTGCACCGGTACGTACGCTGCAGAGTGCACAGCGGCCGGGATCTCCGGCTAACAGTGGCTTCAGCTTCTGATGACGTGGCCCGGTCCGCTTCTGCGGACCGGGCCACCGGCCCTTCAGCGGCCGGGGCCGCGAACGGCGCGGCGAACAACAGCACTCCGCTGCTTTCCCTGCGCGGGATCATCAAGAATTTCGGTCCCGTCCAGGCCCTCAGCGGTGTCGACCTCGATGTGCCAGCAGGCCAAGTAACGGCGCTGGTGGGTGACAACGGGGCCGGCAAGTCGACGCTCATCAAAACGGTTTCGGGTATCTGGCAACCCGACGGCGGAGAGATCCTCTGGGAGGGTCACCCCGTTCATATCCGTGATCCTCGCGCTCCCACCGCTCTGGGGATCGCCACGATGTACCAGGACCTGGCGCTGTGCGACAACTTGGACATCGTCCAGAACATGTTCCTCGGCCGGGAGACCCTCACTCCTTACCGACTCTTGGACGAGACCTCGATGGAGCTCAAGGCTCGCCAAACCCTCAAAGATCTTTCGGTGACCACCGTCAGTTCCATCCGCCAGGCGGTTGGCTCCCTTTCGGGTGGCCAACGCCAGGCCGTCGCCGTGGCCCGGGCGGTCATGCAGGACGCCAAGCTGGTCATCATGGACGAACCCACCGCGGCGCTGGGCGTCTCACAAACCGCCATGGTGCTCGACCTCATCGGCGAACTGAGCCGTCGGGGCGTGGCCGTGCTGGTCATCTCCCACAACCTCAACGACGTGTTCAGCGTCGCGGACCGTCTGGCCGTGCTCTACCTGGGCAAAATGGCCATCGAAGGGCCGATCTCTGACTTCGACACTCAGAGCGCCGTTGAATACATCACCACAGGCACCTCGTCTTCCTCCTCTGGTACTTCGACGACGGTCTCCAACTCGAACAACTCGAAGGACTGAGCGACATGTCTTCGACCCCAACCCCACCGCAGGCGACAATCGGCGGAGACGACCAAGCCGAACCGCCCCGGGCCGCAACGGCCGAGGATGTGGCGCTGCTGGCCAACCCGGAACTGGTCGCCACATCGCTGGGCGAATACCTCCACGCATGGGTCCGAAAGGTCCGCCAAGGCGACAGCGGCATGCTGCCGATCGTCGGAGGGCTGATCCTCATCGCGGTCATCTTCCAGTCACAAAACACCAAGTTTTTGTCGGCCGGGAACCTGGCCAACCTGCTCGGCCAAGGAGCGCCCTACGTGCTCCTGGGAATGGCCGAGGTCTTCGTCCTTCTCCTGGGCGAGATCGACCTGTCGATCGGATACCTGGCGGGCGTCGGCGCAGTGATCACCGTGGCGGTCAACTCGACGCACAACCAACCTTGGTGGTGGGCGGTCATCCTGGGCTTGGCCGCCTGTACCGCCATCGGCGCACTGCAGGGCTTCATCATCACCGCCCTGAAACTGCCGTCATTCGTCGTCACGCTGGCGGGCTACCTCGGGCTCGAGGGCGTCCTGTTGTGGTTGACCAACCGGGAGGCCGGGCCCAGCAGTGGTGGCACCATCCAGATCAAGAGCACCATCCTGCGTGACCTGGTCGCCGGCAACCTCAATCCAGCGGCCGGATGGATTGTCATGATCATCGCCGTAGCGCTGTTCGGGGCGTTCACCATCCTGAGGGACCGGCGCCGGGCTTCGGCCGGCCTCGTCGCTCCCCCATTCGCCGTCTCCGCCCTCAAGGTTGTAGTCATCGCGGCGGCAGGCATTGTCATCGTGATCATCTGCAACATCAACCGGGGGCTCGGACGGATTCCGGTTAAGGGTGTGCCGTGGTCGCTGCCCATCGTGCTCGGCGTCCTGTTCATCTGGACGTTCCTGCTGGGCCGGACCCGTTTCGGCCGCTACATGTACGCAGTGGGTGGCAACGCCGAAGCCGCTCGCCGGGCGGGCATCAACCTCAACCGCATCCGCATCACAGCCTTCGCCCTCACCGGCATGACCGCCGGGGCCGCGGGCATCATTTACGCCTCCTTCCTGGGGTCGATCTCCAACGACATCAACGGCGGCCAGTTGGTGCTCTACGCGGTCGCCGCCGCCGTTATCGGTGGCACCAGCCTTTTCGGTGGACGAGGCAAGATGCTTCACGCCGTGCTGGGCGGAGTCGTGGTGGCCACCATCTACAACGGCATGAGCATCATCGGCCTCTCGTCGGCCGCTGACCAGGACATGGTCATAGCGTTGGTGTTGCTGGCGGCGGTGACCGTCGATGCCGTCGCTCGTCGAGGTTCGGCCAGCGCCTGACGGTCGGTGTGGCCGAATACCTGCGCGGGTGCATCAGCACCGGCAGGGGGCGTTGCCGCACTTGGGACAGCCTCCTGCAAATCGGCCCGCCGCCTCGTCAAGGGAGATGTCGAGTTGGTTGGCCAGGGAGGCCAACCAAGCGAGAACGTCGGAGAACTCGTGAAGCTGCTGCTCCCGCGAGCCCTTGCGCACCGCCTGGGCCAACTCCCCGAACTCCTCGGCCAACCAGGCCACAGTGGCCGGAATGCCCCGGGCCTGGTCACGCTCGCCGTAGGTAGACGCCATCAGGTCCTGGAGTTGAGCGAGTTCCATGAGGGGGATGCTACGCACGAGCCCCAGGCCGGCCCAGCGGTAGCGCAACCGTCCCGCCCGGACCTGGGCGTTGGCGGCGGGCGACCGGCTAAGGTGTAAACCCGTGCTCGCCACGTAGATCCATTGTCGGGCGGTTAGCTCAGTTGGTTAGAGCGCAGCCTTCACACGGCTGAGGTCGGAGGTTCGAGTCCTCTACCGCCCACCGCATCTGACGTGCGCTTATGCGCCGTTTGATGGTTTCGGGAGAGTGCGCCGTGCGCGCTGCGTGCGCGAAGCCCCGAAGTACTCCCCCATCCGGTCCGCCGCCGCGCGGTCAGCCTCGACCGTCGCCCGGGCGTAGATCCCGAGGGTCACCTGAGGCGACGAGTGCCCCATCCGGGTCTGCGCCGTCTTCACGTCCACGCCTGACGCCACGAGGGCCGTTGCTGCCATCGACCGCAGATCATGGAACCGGAGCCCGGAAAGGTCCGCCCTGACCGCTGCTGGCGCCCACACCCGCCGGCGCCAGTTGGTGTAGCTCAACGGGCTGCCGTCCGACGCCACGAACACCAGCGCGTCGGGGTCCCCGGCGGTCAGGCCGCGCGCGGCCATCACCCCGGCCAGATCCTCGGCCAGCCATGTCGGGATGGCCAGCGCCCGCCGGCTGGCCGACGACTTCGGCGGACCCAGCTTGCCGTCACGCCCCAGCTGCGCCGCCACCCGAACCGTGCCCTTCAGGACATCGAGCGCGCCGACCGTAAGGCCGGCCACCTCCGCCCACCGGAGGCCGCCCACGGCGCCCAGCCACATCATCGGCGCATGATCGTGCCCCAGCGCGTCCGCCAGTCCGTCGAGCTGGCCGACGGTGAGCACCGGGCGCTCGACGAGCTCCACCTTCGGCAACCGGATCGCCCGGCACGGCGTGCGGCCGATCATGTCCGCCGCTTCCGCCCACGCGAACGCAGCCCGGATGCACGAGTACTGCCGTCCGACGCTCGACGGGGCGTTCGTCTCCGCCCACAGGTCGACCAGGCTCTGAATGTCAGCGCGAGTCACCGACGCCAACGGCCGGAGCCCCAGCGCCTTCGGCACATGGTTCTCGACGATCGACCTATCCCGGGCCTGGCTCGACGAGCGCTTCGACGGGTTCGAGCGCAGCCACCTGCTCAGCAGATCAGCGACCGTCGCCTTGCCGGCCGCCGGGTCAACCCACAAACCACGGCTGATGTCGGTCTCGATCGCCGAAAGCCATACCGTCGCATCCGTCTTCGCTGCGAACGTGACCGGCGCCGCGTGGCGAGCGCCGGCGTTCCAATAGCTCGCCTGCCACCGGCCCGAAGGGAGCTTCCGGACGTTGCCGAACTGCCGGCGGGTCGCCTTCTTCATTGCTCCTCCTTGGGTGCGATCTCCGTCAACGCCTTCTCGAAGCGAGGCTGAGGCCACGACTCGGCCTCGGCCCGCGCAAGCAGCTCCCGCGCGTCGGCCCGCCACCGGTCGAGCTCGGCCCGGGCGAACTTCCCCCGTCTCGCTCTCGTCTCGAGCCGCTTATATGCCAGCCGGTACATGTGGCCATGCGATGACAGGTTCGCGGCGTAGGCCGTAGTGGGCCCGACCTGCTGGCAAGTCCGCCAGCCGGCGACTTCGCCGGGCGCCGTCCGCCGACAGTACGTCTCATCGGACCTTGCGGCCACCAGGAAGAGCCGCTCACAATGAGCGCACCGGGAGAACCGTCGCCCGCT
>Ga0182030_10024663_pt1 | contig 11028 bp, 7 predicted proteins | sample 812S3MmetaG_FD_121299 | JGI IMG/M metagenome (GOLD analysis project Ga0182030, IMG submission 121299) | Permafrost microbial communities from Stordalen Mire, Sweden - 812S3M metaG (Illumina Assembly) | ecosystem: Environmental > Terrestrial > Soil > Wetlands > Permafrost | place: Sweden... | reverse complement strand
TTTTTGACGCGGAGCACAGATGTTTGCTGGGGATAATGAGCCGAAAAATCTCGCAAACCCGAACGCGGGCTGATACCGGAAAAACTGAAACATTCGACATAGCCAAATACTTCGTGCCGGCCTCCGAAATTGCGGCCTTCCTGCCGGCCGATCTGCCCTTGTAGCCCGATTAATAATAGCCGTAATACGAACCCGCGGTCTCGGTTGCCTTGTTGAGCACAACCCTAACAACCGGGGTGTGCTGTAGATGCTTTTGACACTCCTTGATGTCGGAAACAGAGGTGCTTCCGATGCCGGCGACGAGCAGCACGGCGTCCATTCGGGGGAGAATCGAAATCACGTCGTCACCGGCCAGCAACGGGGGCAAATCGAATATCACAATTCGCGATCTGAAATCTCGCTTGATCGCCTGAAGCAAGGTGCTCATGGTTTGAGAGCCCATCCATTCCGAAGAGCCTGCTGCTACAGATGTTCCCGGAAGAACCAGCAGGCTATTGGGGCCGATGCTTGCTTGAAGGATCGTGGCCGGCAGCGTCGCGCGGCCTTCGAGCACATCGAGAAGATCCGCGTCGGGCTGCAATCCCAGATACTCCGCAACCTTGGGCTTGTGCATATCCAAATCAACCAGCAATACGGATCGCTCCGGCAATCGCGCAATGCTCATCGCAAGGTTGCAGGCCGTCACGGTCTTTCCGCAAGCTGGCGTCGGAGAAGTGACCGCCAGGAACTGCCAGTTCTTTTTGTCCATCTCCTGGAGGACCTGGGTGCGCAGCATGTCATAGTACCGCCCATGCGCGGCCGAGGCGCCGTGCGCGACAATCCGGTTCGCTTCCAGACGGGCTTCGCTTAATCGAACGTCTCTGATCTGAGTATCAATAACGCTCGGCCGATGGGTGTCTGGTATCCCGCCTCCGGTCTGCCGAGGGCTAGCTTCAGCAGCTCTTGCGAGCTCCACCGCCTGTTTGATTGCGTCCACTTCTTGTACTCCGTAAGTCAGTTAGCGGAACAATCCGACTCGCGCTTTTGCAATGATAAGATCGAGCGGAGGCAGGAAAAGTAGGGCTACAGTCACCACCAAAATCAAAATTACAACAAAAGCGACCATGGAAAAAACGATCCAGCGTTTGCGTCGTCGCAGCTCAGCAGATGTGGTGATATATGGGATTGAGACAACAAGCTGGTTGTCAACGACGCCAAAAATCTCACTGCTGCGGCGGATTCCCTTGTCCATGACTTCGCGCGCAAACGTCACGCCGGCTCCGGCCATGAACGCAAAAACAACAGCCAGAGCGGAGAGCTTCAACCGTTTCGGTTTGATCGGTTCTTGCGGTGTGGTCGGTTGCTCGATCACCTCGAGCTTTTCCGATTGCTGATCCTTTTCGAGGCTTTCTCCAAGCCGCGCGGCGTTCAGCTTTTCGGACGCGATGTCAAGATTCTTCTGCAGGGCTTCCTGCTGAGCGACGAGCGCATCAAGGCTCGCTGCCGCATTGACATCGGCCGCCTTGGAGTTGGGGTCGGCTGCTTTGGAATCGGGTCCGGGCGCCGCAGCGACCGACTTTTCCATGGCTTCGATTTGTCGCTTCAAGGTTTGGATCAGCGGATGCTTGTCGGAGTAGAGCGCGCTCCTTTGCACAAGCTCGGCCTTCAGCTGGCCCAACAGCGTCGCAGGCTTATCAGTCGACGAGGGACTAGCCGTCGTGCCTTGAGTCAGCTTGAGCTGTGAAATCTTGGTGTCGAGCACCGCATTTTCAGCTTGAAGTTTCTGCACGTCGCGAGCCAGGAATTTTGTGGTTTCGCTTGCCCTGCTGGTTCGGTCGCGCAGGTCCTCGTTCAGAATTCGCGTTACCAATTCATTGGCGACCCGGGCGGCCGTCTCCGGATCGGGATATTCAAATCCGACGGAGAATACGATGGTCGGATTTTCCAACCGCGAACGCTGCTGCTTGAAATCCAGATCAAGATCAACGGGCTCGATTTTGACGTTCTTCTTCATCAATTCAACGAGTTCCGTCACCGACATCAGCTGCCGCTTTTCCGGAAACAATTGAAACTTGTCAGCGATCGCGAGCAAATTGTCGCGGGTCATCGTCCGTTGTTCGATGACTTGTATGCGTTCCTGAGCGGCGCTGGTCACCGTCGGACGCACGAGTTCGGTCGGAATTTGCTGCGACTGAACGAGAATCTTGCCCGCCGACAAATAGGTCGCGGGCCATATCATCACCCCCGCGACACCGGTCGAGGCAAGCAAAACGAATGGCAGCAAGAAACTGGCCCAGCGCCGTTTGATCAATTTCCAATAGAAGGACGGCTGCAGCAGGTGGCTAAGATCGCCCTGTTGCTCCTGAAGATCGGCTTCGAAATCGACTTTTTGCAGCATGTTAATCCGCCTGCAGTATTATAATCCGCCGCCCGGGGACAAAGCTGCAAAGGCCATGCCATTGCAGCTTATTTGTGAAGACGATACCCTTTAATGACGAGCCTAGCATGCAATTTGCTTCAGTTTTAATGCAATCGGACGGAGGTGGCAATTTTGGGAATTCAACCTTAATGGTTCCGGCAGCGGAACGGCGCCGGCCGAAATGGGCCGACCATATGATTCTCGCCGCAGCATCCATGATTCACGTAGATCGAAGAAACCTTCATGCCGCTAACAAGCTGTTCTTGGATTGAGTTATAACCCAATTTGGCGACGGACTAAGGAATTTCGATGTACGAGACCTTCTATCAACTGCGGGAAAAGCCGTTCTCTATCCTGCCCGATCCAGATTTGATCTACTGGGGAAAAATGCACTCGATGGCATTCACGATGCTGGAATTCGGCGTCATGAACAATGCCGGTTTCACCGTCATCACCGGGGAAATTGGATCCGGAAAGACGACGCTCCTCAGGCATCTCCTGAAAAAGATCAGCCCAGCACTCACGGTCGGCCTGATATCGAATTCGCCGCAAGGGCGCCAGGAACTCCTGCAGTGGATCCTGATGGCGCTCGGCCAACCGTTCGATGGAGAATATCCTACTCTTTTCAAGCGCTTACAAGATTTTCTTTACGGGCAATATGCCAACGGGCGGCGCACCATCCTGATTATCGACGAGGCCCAAAACCTCGAGCCGGAAGCGCTCGAGCACTTGCGCATGCTTTCCAATATCAATGCCGATAAATTTCAAATCCTGCAGCTGATTCTGGTAGGACAGCCTCAGCTTCGCGATCTCCTTCTCGCGCCATCGCTCCATCAGTTCGCCCAACGAATCTCCTCCGACTTCCATCTGCGGCCGCTGGACGACCGCGAGGTGGCCAACTACATCGCCTTCCGTTTGCAGGCAGTGGGATCTCCCCGGCCGCTTTTCACCAAAGAGGCCTGTTCCCTGATAGCCACAGCCAGCGGCGGAATTCCCCGCATGATCAACGTCCTCTGCGACACCGCCCTCGTCTACGGCTTTGCCAACGACCAGAAAGTCATCTCGGATCAGCTTGTTAGGGACGTCATTGCAGACAAGCAACAGTACAGCATTTTTCCGGTCAAGAAGGTTTCGAGGGTTCCTTAACCATTTGTAGCGGTTTGCGTTCCAGTCTAAGAATCAACCACCGGCGGCTGCAGTTTCTAGGATTTTAATCTTAGGCCGCGGCCTCTATTTTCCGGCAAAACTGCCGCCTGGCAGCGGGTCTGGTGCGAAAGGGGGGATCAACCATGCGAATCCTTATCATTTTGTTGTGTTTGGGCGTCTGGATCTCCGGAGCCAAGGCCCAAACCCTGAAGGTGGGTGATACCCTCAACATTTCGGTGCTTCAGGACCCAAAACTTGACCGCAGCGTCACCATTGATCCGTCCGGGGAGATCGCCTTCCCCCTGGCAGGCCATATTCGGGCACGCGGGCTGACGCCGCAGGCCATCGAAAACATCCTGAGAACCAAGCTGCAAGACAACTACAAGGACGAGCACCTCGAAATTACGGTCGCGGTGGCCAATGCCCCAAAAGACATCCCCGAGGACGATCTCAAACCCAAGATCTTCATCACCGGCGAGGTTTCTCACCCCGGATCTTATATCATCCGGCAACAGATGACGCTGATCCAGGCGATAGCCCTTGCCGGTGGCGTCGGCCCCTATGCCGCAAAGCGCCGCATCCAGGTGAGACGGCGCGTGCCGGGCGGTGACGAAACCATCTTCATGTTCAATTACAAGGCGTATGAATCCGGCGGCGACCTTGAAGGCAATATCGTGTTGCGTGCGGGAGACGTTATCATGGTTCCAGAACGGGGTTTGCTTGACTAGAAATCAGTGAAGTGCCTCGGGGGCGAAACGCCGTGAAGAGAGCTGCGATCGCAGTCTCGATGTGCTTGAGCATGACGCCATCTGCGGCATTCGCAGTCGACTGGTCTATCAACGCGACCCAGACGGAGACGGTCGAGGCTAGCAGCAATCTATTCCTAGCGCCGACACCGGCGGGCACGCTCGCATCAATTACAAGGCTCAGCGCAGAATTTGAAGCCCGCACCCCGGATTCCAAGTTCGATTTCGACGGAGACGGGAATTATACCAAATATTGGGGACCGGGCGCTGAGACCTTGTCGCAAACCGAATCGACGAATTGGGGGTTCAAGGCCCATTACGAGACAAGTGGCAAGAATAATTTCGATCGGGAATTCGTCGAAGTCGGATGGCGGGAACAAAGCACGGCCTTCGCGCTGTTGAACGAGCTCGGCATTGCGACCAGAGTAGCTGGAGCGCTCGACAGACTGACCGCGACCGGGGGGATCGACCGCTCGCTCAGCGCGCTGGACAGCTTAAGTTTGCTGGCCACTTCTACATTCACCAGCTACGACCCATCGGCTGGCGGAACGTCGCTCACCGATACGTTGGCTCATGCGATATGGCGACATAATCTGAGTTCGGTCACGGCTCTGACCGCGACATCCGAAGTCGAGTTACTTAATTTTGACAACGCCTTCAATACGAGCATCATGATCCTGCGCAATCAGGTGGGTGTGAATGCAACCCTCTCCCCCCTGCTCTCGTTTCGGGGAGAGGCCGGGGCAGCCTATATAATTACCAATGACGGCGTCGGAACATCGCTCGGGGGGAGCGGCCTTCCGGTGGCCGCATCGGGCACCGATCTCGACTGGATTGGCGACGCGGTCTTGACCTACAACATGTTCAAGGACACGACATTTACGTTTACGGCCAGCCAGACAATCGGGCCCAGTATCGTCGGCTCGCTGTTCAAGAACGATTCAATCGCCTTGGGTCTGGGTTACACCATTAACGAACTATCGTCGCTGTCGTTCTCTGCAGCAATTGGCCAATCGACCTCAACAGCCACATCCGACTTTGCGTCCGCGTCAGCTTCCTACAGTTATAAATTCCTCCGGGAATGGACCGCGCAGTTTTCCTATCGCTATCTTCATCGTTTTGCGACTTCGGGGACCGTCACGATTGATCCCATTACCAACACGCCGACGGTTTCCGGTTCCGCGCCAACCGATTCGCACACCATCATCGTGGTGATTTCGCACAGCCTGACCGTGCTACCTCACAGCGACTAGTCTTGTTTCATGGCCGCCCGGATTGTTTCCCTCAAGGCTGAGCCGTCCGGTTCAAGCTTTAACGCGGCCTTGAATTGCTCAGCAGCCTTTTCAGACTGTTCGGTTGCCGCGTAAGCCGCGCCAAGATGGTAATGCACAGCTGCAACATTGGACATCTTCACAAGGGCCTTCTCCAAAGCGGATATGGAACTCATGTAATCGTGCTTCTTGTACTGAGCCCAGCCGTACGTATCCTGAAACTGCGGCACATTCGAATTCTTCAGGGCCTCCGCGAGCGAAAGCGCACGATCCAGGCTGTCCTTGTCGGAGCGATAGTCTAATAACAGGCTTACCAGGTTGTTGATCGCCACCAGCGAGTTTGGCTGGTCCTTCAGGATCGCGTCGTATTGCGCGATTGCCGCATCATGATCGCCTTTCAGGATCTGCAATCCGGCAGAAGAAAAACGGAAATTCAGATTTTCCGGCTGCTCCCGCAGCGCGGCTTGAACCACCTCCGCCGCCGCGTCAAAATTTTTCTGACGAATGTAAAGATCGGAAAGCGCGCTATAGCCGCTGGGATCCTTCGGTTGCAGCGCGACAGCGGCCTTGAACTGTCGCAATGCCTCGTCATCCTTCTGCTCCGCAAGGTTGACCTTCCCTATCAGCACCAGGATCTGGGCATTTGCCGGAAACTTCTTGCTTGTTTCCTGCAGCAACGCCCCGGCCTTTTCAGGCTGTTTAATCTGCATGTAGGCTGAGGCAAGGGAAACGACGGGCTGCATCGCGTCCGGCGCCGCTTTATGCGCGTCTTCCAGTGCCGCGATGCTTTGATCCATCTTGTTCTGCCCGGCGAGCGCCGCGGCCCGAATTTGATCAGCCAGGACACGGTCTGCCTTGGACCGCTCAATCGCTTCGCCGATCGCCAACGCCCCGTCCCAATTATTTCGGGACAGCCGGACTTGCGCCAGCGACGACAGAACCTGCAGGTTGCCCGGATTGCGAGCAGCAACTTCGCTCAGCACGTCCTCAGCATGGGCAGCATCGCCTGTTCGTTGCAAGAACGCAACATACTGAAGCGCAACACCTGGGTTTGATCCAGACGATTTGAGAGCATCAGCATATTGGCGACCGGCAAGCTCGTTCTTTCCGCTACGCTCATAGGCGGTAGCCATCAGGCTCAGAAGCTCCGGCGATTTAGGCTGATCGTTGAGCGCTTCGCGCAAGTCAGAAATGGCGTCGTCAAACTTTCCGTTGTCGATCTTGATGGCTGCCCTAAGTCTGAGTGCCCCGGCATTGCGGCGATCCTCGGAAAGTATTTCGGAAATGATGGGCTCCGCCGCCGCAACGTTCGATTTACTGAGATATATTTCGGCAAGTTTCAGCCGCGCGGCTGTTTTCCTGGCCGCCGTGGTCGCGGAACTTACGAGCGTTTGCAAAAGTTGAGTCGCATCGCCGGATTTGCCTTGCGTGACGTCGAGATCGGCGCGTGCGATCTGGTATTCGAAAACGTCGCCGCCAGCCTTGATCCGGTTGTCGAGCTCAGTCCTTGCCGCGTCAGCTCCTTTCACAGCGCTCAGGAAACGGACCAGATCGAGACCGATCTTGCTGTCCCCCGGATTGGCGGCGACACGGGCTCGAATCTCTTTCTCTGCCTCATCAAAGCGCTTCTGGGCGAGCAGCAACTGGATAAGCTGACCCTGGAATGCGCTTTCAGTAGGGTTCCTGGCGATAACGGTACGAAGTACGGCTTCCGCTTGCGCGAGGTCTCCCTTCCGCGCGAAAATCTGCACCTTTAACAAAGCAATTCGTATTTCGTCTTTCGGTTCCGCGTGGACAGCATCAAGCATCTTCAACGCGCCCTGAGCGTCACCCTCTGACATCTTCTTGGTCGCAATCACGCTGACCGCGTCAACATTGCCAGGGTCGATTTCAACCGCGCGCGCGGCTTCGCCGAAGGCTCCGGGGCTGTCGTTTGTCTTCAGCAGTGCAATCGCCCTGAGGGCGTGAAGATCAGCGTTCGGCTTGCTTCCTTCGTTGGCGGCATCGAGCACTTTAAGTGCCGCCTCGGCGGCCCCACCAGCCACCATGATGCGTACCATTTTAAGCCGCGCATCGAGATCGCTCGGATCTAATTCGACGATGCGGCGCAAATCCTGGAACAGATTTTGTCCCTTCGTACGCTCGTCGACCCCAGCCATCGCCCGCCAGATTTCAACTTTGTCGGTTCTATATTTAAGAGCCTTCAAGAATTCGATCCGCGCATGATAATCGTCGTTCTTGGCGATGAGGGCCATGCCGCTTTCGTAAAAACCCTTTGCACGTTCCTCCGGAGAGCCGCAGCCGGCGAGACATATCAGCGGCAGCATAAAAACAACTCGTTTAAATTTCAAAAACTCATTTCGTCGTGTCGTCATGGATTGTCTTTCAGTGAATTCGAGTTTTGATGAAGTCGGCCAGCATCGACGACGTTGGCCGATATCCGATAGGCCTATCCGAAATGCGTTCTCTCGTCCCATCTGGTTATCGCTAACGGGGCAGCAGAAAATCGAAACCATTGAGCCGGAAGGAGCGCCCAATCGCCGGCGGCACATCACGAAAGCGAAGGCCCTGCCCCCTGGCTAGAAGCTGCTTGCGCACCATCAGGAACAAGCCGACAAATCGCGGGTCGACGATACTTATCCTGGAACAATCTACCACAATGTCCTTCTCCGCGCCCAGCGCTGTCCGGAAGCAATCGACGGCAGCATCGACGTTGCGAGAAACCGCGGGACCGGAAAGACTAACGACGATCGAACGATCATCTGCCTGCAGACCCACGCGCAGGCTCTGGTCCGCAGATGCAGTTCTCCGGCCAGCCCAGTAATGATTGACGGCCAGCGGGAAAGCACTTGTGAAGACGAGATGCAACAGACTTAACCCGTCCGTCCAATAGCGCCGCCACAGGTAGGGCTCCTCCTTGACACGCCACAACCATTCGAGGCCCGAGTTTCTCAACACAGCCGGTGCACGTTTGATAGTCCCGGCTTCGAAATTGATCGCGGCGCCAAACTGGGCACGAACCGGAATTTTGATACGGTCATGATTTCTGAGAAGCCAAGTCTGGGCCTTTTCGGCGCCCAGGAATACGGCCAGCAAATCGGCGCCGCTCGAATTGATCGTATCAATGACCTGGCTGGTACTCATGTCATCGATCGAACCGAATCCCGGATTGAGCGCTCCGACGCACTCCATTCCGGAGTTCGACGCGTTCAGGCTCTCGGACACCCTCGTCGCGACGCCTTCCGCTCCGCCGAACAGAAATACGCGCAGCCGACGACGGCTCTCAATATTCTGCTTTAACGAGTCGAAAAGATCGGCCCCGGTAATTCGTTCGTTGATAGGAATCCGCAACAGCTTGGCGAGCCAAATCAACGGCATGCCGTCCGCGATGCAGACGTCGCTGCGCAAAAGCGACTCGCGGAAGTCGCTATTGCGACGGCTTGTCATAAGGAAGTTAACGTTCGGCGTCGAAATGAAGTAGGGCGACACGGCATCCGAAGCGATTTCAATCGATCGCAGCAATTTCGAAAAGTCGAGGGAATCGACCGGCAGTCCGAGCAGGCCGAACACCTCGCGCGAGAGATCGTCGGTTCTCTGTGTCGCAGGGGGTTGGCGCGTTTTGGCAGCTACCAACGTCATACCAATCCCTCTACCATTCTGACCGATCGGTGCCTTCACAGGATTGCCTACCGTCAGCAGCCGCACTCGAAGCTAACGATACCATTTTTGCGGGCGTCCGGCACTTGACAACTCGTTGAGGATTTAATGCAAAATTCAGGTTCCGTAAAACCACATTTAAACATAAGATTAACACACCCGCCGTCCGTGGGCCACATTAGAAAAACCGCTCGGAATGTCATAAAGCCGCCTATTTTTGGCGCACCGCCTGATTGCGGAACCGGCGAATAGCTTAAAAATGGGACCATAATAATATTGAGCGGAATCCCTTGGGAATCGGACCGATCATGGTGGTTCCGCGGTTATTTGGACAATTGTGGACGTTTTGCTTCTGCCCCTGCCGACCGGCATTCTGGCGAACTATCCGACGCCAAAAGACGGTTTTGCGTGACCCCCTTGATGTCTAATTCCGGCTCCCAATTTGCTTTGAGGACCTGTCCAATTTGGGGAAGTATTTCCCAACGGCATAGCTACTGCCTGCCGTGGAAAAATGGCCATAGTCCGTGAAGAGAAAGCTGCCGTTCCGCCGATAAGGACAAATATCACCATCACAAAGCTCTTTGATGGGCTCGATAAAAGTTGCACCTGCTGCCCGCGCGCGCAGAGCTTCGTCGATCGCTGGATTGAAGTTCGCTATGTTCCACGACGAATCCCCTTGAAGGGCGGGCGTGTTTCGCAACCTATAGGCCAGCGACTGTACATCTATTCCAAATTCAGGTGACTCGCCGATGACGAATACCTCGGCACCCAGTGCTCGAATTTTGACAATCGTGTCGTGAAGATCTGCGTTACTGCGACGGGTCACCAGGTCCCATCGGGCACTCAAGACAACCGTCTTGACGCCATACTCCTTGATCAGGTCCATAGCATGCGCATTAAATTGGGTGCAGAGAGGGATTTTGTATGAAAAATAGGACAGGATCGGCGGACAGCCGGCCGAAGTATATTGGATAACGTTTGCCGTTATCTTATCCTTGTTGCTCAGGATTCCCGGCACATAGTGCGCGGCAAAGGAGTCTCCCCACAGCAACAGATTTTCGTCATGGCCGCTCGTAATTGTGCAGCGGGTTGGATTCCACTCCGCCGGGGGTCGCCCCGGACCCAGAAAGCAAGTGCCGATCTGCCATTCTTCCAGCCCGGCAATATGTTCCGGATGGTAGTCGGGGAAACGTGACGGGAGTCCGTCAAGAGCCACGCCGATCGTACCAACCGCAAAGGTAGCGGCCAGCGACGCAACTGCGAGCGAGAGAACACGCGTGCGAGATGTCTCTCGATTAGGTTTGCGGAACGGTGTTTCGATGTATCTATACGACAGGAAACCAAGCGCCAGGCTTGCCAGTATTATTTCGAATATTTCGATCCCTCGTGGATCCCTGATCAGATAATAGCGCGCCATCACGATGATCGGCCAGTGGACAAGATAGAGTGAGTAGGAGATCAGGCCGACCCACACCAGAGGCGGAAATGAAAGGGCCCGGCTTATGATCGTCGACTGGTCGATGCCGGAATAGATCAGAAGAGCCGCCCCCAAACATGGATAGAGCGCGTTCACTCCTGGAAATGGTGTCGTATCATTGAAGAAAAACATACTGTAGGCGATCAGGATCAGTCCGGTGGCCGCGCCGATCGGGGCAAGACGCTCCGGGATCGGCGGCGGCGGCGTCAGAATGAGCAGCGCCCCCAGCAGCAGCTCCCATGCACGCGTCGGCAGCAGAAAGAAGCTGGCACCCGGCGCGGTCGCGCCAACTGCGACGCTCAGCAAGAAAGAAGCCGCAACCACCGGCCAAAA
>Ga0182030_10024662_pt1 | contig 11028 bp, 10 predicted proteins | sample 812S3MmetaG_FD_121299 | JGI IMG/M metagenome (GOLD analysis project Ga0182030, IMG submission 121299) | Permafrost microbial communities from Stordalen Mire, Sweden - 812S3M metaG (Illumina Assembly) | ecosystem: Environmental > Terrestrial > Soil > Wetlands > Permafrost | place: Sweden... | reverse complement strand
CCGGTCAGCCCGCAAGGCGGGCATAGTTTGGTCCACGCGTCACGGAATGGGGAGGACACCCGCTCGCTTGTGGAGTTGCCCTTTTATGCCGAAGGACCTGACGCGCGACAATGAGCCATTGCGCGGAACGGGTATGCGTTTTTGCATGGCTCTTCTGCTGGCGCCTCGCCTTGCGCCATCAGGCAAGAGCGACGAGAGTTTCCGTAATTGGGAGGGATTAGGATGGGAATAACCGCCTTCGAGGATTTTCAGCCCGGCGAGACTCGCGCCTATGGCGATTATCGCTTCACGGAAGCCGAAATCGTCGAATTCGCCTCGGTCTATGATGCGCAGCCTTTTCATCTCGATGACGCAGCGGGCCGGCGGTCGATGCTTGGCGGCCTCTCGGCGTCCGGCTGGCACACCTGTTCTGCCCTGATGCGCATGATGGTCGACGGCTGGCTGGCGGAAACCACCTGTCTCGCGGGTATTGGCGTCGAGGACAACCGCTGGCTCGCCCCCGTGCGGCCCGGAGACCGGCTGACCGCTCGCACGGAAACGCTGGAGAAAATCGACCTGCGCTCACGGCCCGACGCGGGCATCGTGAAATTCGCGACATCGCTGCGCAACCAGGACGGCGTGGAGGTGCTAGCGCAGAAGACCTCCACGCTTTTTGCGCGCCGGGAAAAGTTGGCGGTCGCGGCGTTGCCTTTGTGGGAGAAAAAAGCCGCGTTGGAGAAAAAAACCGCCGAAAATCCGCCCGAGCGGATCGCCGATCGCTTCGGGGCTTTGCCCGACCATTTTGCGCGCGCCCAAGTCGGCGCTTTCGCGCAACTCGGCGAAACCCTTTTCACGGCGGATTTCATCCGCGATTACGCGGAAAAATACGATCCCATGCCCTTCCACATCGATGAGGCCGCCGGAAAGGCCCATTTTCTCGGCGCGATGTCGGCGGCGGGCTTTCAGACGGCGTCCTGCTGGATGGGTCATTTCATCGCGTTGCGCCGGGAGGCCGCCGCGGGCGGCGAAACGCCGAGCCGCGCCTCGCCCGGCTTTTCCGGCCTTGTCTGGCGCAAGCCCGTGCTCCTGGGCGACCGCATCGCCTTTTCCAGCCAGGTGATCGCAAAGCGGGCGACCTCAAAGCCCAATCTCGGCTTGGTCCGCAGCCGCAATCTCGGCGTCAACCAGCACGGCGAGATCGTCATCGAATTCGACGCCTCGGTTTTCACGCCGATCGAGGAATAGCATCAGGCGTCGCACTCATTTCGGCCAGCGGAAATCATCGGCGCGGCCGGGCTGCGCGGGCGCGGCTTCCGGGGCCGGCGGAGCAGCGGGCAGAATGGCCAGCGCGCCCCCCGGCGAAATCGCCGGCTCGGTCAGCGGCGCGATCTTCCCCGCCAGCGGCTTGGGCGGCGGGGCGGCGGGCGGCTCTATGGCCGCTTCGGGCTTGGCGGTCTCGGGCTTGCCGGTCCCCGGTTGCAGCGTCGCTTCGCCCGACTCGGGACCAGGCGATGGCGCGGCCGAGGGCGGTTCGCCCGGCGCTGGCGCCGGCTGCAGCGCCGCGTCGAGCACGCGACGGATTTCCGGCTCGACGAAATGCGCCGCCTTCCGGGCGCCCACGCGATTGAAATGCACGCCATCCGCCGCACGCAGCCGGACAATGGCGCCGTTCACATCGGGGCCTGACGCCTTGTAGGTCGAATTGACGTCGGAGAAAGGCTCCCACAGATCGACGAAACGCGCGCCCAGCGCGCTCGCGTATTGCCGGTCGATATCGTTGAACACCAGCGCGGCGTTGGCCAGGTTTTCGCTTCGCATGATCGGCAAGCCGACCCAGACCAGCGGCACATTCTTGTCGCGGAAGGCTGTGGCGATTTCCTCGACCCTTCTGGCGTAGATTTCGTTGAAGGGTTTTGAAAGAGGGTCAAGTGAGACCTCGCCCTGGCGCAGTCTCTGGTTGTCGTTGATACCGATCTGGATGATCGCCATGTCGACATGCTGCGGTCCCTCGAGCAAATCCTTCACCGTCTTGCGCCAGTCGAAGAAATCGTCACGGACGAGGCCGGTGTCCTCATGCGCCTTGTTCAGGATGGCGATGCGAGGATCTCCGGCAAAGGCCTCGTTCAGCCCCTGCCCCAGCAGTTCCGCCTCGCTGTCGCCGATCACGGCGACGAAAAATTTGGCGTCCGGCTTGGTGATCGGCTGGGGCTGTGGCGCCGCCACATGCGCGCGCGGCGCGGGCGGCTCTCTCTCTGCATAGTTTGGGCCGGAACTTGCGCCATAGTTCGGCGTGGGCCGGCTCGGCGCCCGAACGGCGCGCGGGCGGCGCATGGAGGGGCCGGGCGCCTCGCTCGGCCTGGCGCGATGGGCGCCGAAGACCGAACTCCAGAAATCCAGAAAGGCGTCCTGCGCCTGCGCCTGTGGCGAAGCCAGCGTCAGCAGGGCCAGCGCCAGTGTCAAAGCCGAAAGTCTTGACGCCAAAGGGTGTCGCGACGTGAAAGGCAAAGGCCGGCGCGACGGAAAAAGAGGGGATGGACGGATCGACATGGCGACAAGTCTAGCCGAATTTACCGCGCCGCGCGAGCGTCGGCATGGAAATGGGCGGGTTTCGCCGCGATCAGGGCGTCAGGGTCGCCAGCAAAGGAGCGAAAGCGACGGCTTTCGCCCGATCCGGCGCAAGCACTACGGTCATGAAAAGCCCGGCGATAGTGACGATCGCCACAAGCCGAACCAATTGCGGGAATTGACAGACCGCGGGACTTTTGCGCCTGCCGCGGCAAGCTGCGGAAAACTCCCGCCCATCGATGGGCGCCAAAATCATGTTTGCCTCTCGGAAGCCGATTTTAAAACAGGCTAGGACGGAAGCATTAAGCGAACGTTAACCATGCGCCGCAATTCGCACGAATCGTTTCGGCAAATCTTTTCAGCAAGTCATTTCGTAAAGGCGTTGGGGTTCAACAGGGTCGCCGCGCTGCCGAACCGGGCGGGCTGGCCGGGCGGCGGCGCATTGGCCGCGAAAACGTCGAGCTTCGCCGCAGCGCGCAGCGGCGGCGCGAAGGAGGCCGCGACCGTCGGACGTGTCCCGGCGTTGCGCGCCGGCGCAACCATGGCGGCCAGCGCGGCGCGATCGACCCGCGCCCGCTCCATGTGCGCGACGGCGGATTTTGCGGCGCGCGCCTGCTCGGCCTTGCCGATGGCGGCGGCGCGCATGGGCGCGAAGACGGGGCGCGGCGGCGGCAGCGGCGCGGCGGGGGCGGATTCGGCGGCCGGCGACGCAAATTCAATCCGCGCGAGGTCGGCGCGGGGCGTCGCATAGGCGAGCGGCTCGACTCCAGCGGCGCCACGCAACACGGGCGACCCGCCAAGCCTTGCGCCAAGCGTGATGACGTAGGGCAGGCGCGCATATTCAGCGGGCCGCGGCGGCGGCTGCGGCGCCTCAAGCACTGCGAATTCCTGCGGTCGGCGCGGCGGCAGGGGTGCGTCGTCGGGAGCCGGCCTGCCGGCGGGCGCCGATTCGTCGGACGCTTGGCCGGAAGGCGCGGCGGGCGGCGCTTCGTCGAGCGGCATGGGTTTTTGCGGAACAGGTTTTTGCGGTAAAGCCGCGACAGCTATGGACGCAGAGACCGGCGGCGGCGCGACGGCCCGCTGTCCGCCGCCGTCCGACGGCGCAAGATAGGTTTCGCCACGCGGCAGGTTGGTTTCCGCGCTCGCCACCATTTTCCGCTGCGCCTTGGCAAGCGCCGAATCCGTCAGGTCGCCCGAGCGGGCGGAAGCGACGCGGCTCGGCTTCGGCAGCGGCGCGGCCTCGCGGATCTCCTCCTCGTCCTCGCTTTTGTGGCCGCCGCCGAACAGCGAAGCGAAGAATCCGCCGATTCCACCGCCGTCGCGATTAGCTTCGGCGATCGAAATGGTCTCGCCGCCGCGCGCCTCGATTTCGGCTTTCGCCTCGTCGTAGCCGGAAAGCGGCTTGCCATTGGAGGGGATGTGCACCGTTTTGCCGTCGGGAAAAAGCCGCGCAAGCTGGTCATAATTCATTCGCGGCCAATGGCGGACGCCGCCGACATCAATATGCACGAAGGGCGTGTTGGCGTTGGGGTAATAGCCGACGCCGCCGCGCTGCATGCGCATGGCGATTTCGCGCAGCTTCTCCATCGAAAGGCCGGGCATGGTCGAATCCATCGCCTTGCCGAGCATATGCTGGGAATGCTCGGCCACGGAGCGCGAGCGCCGGCGCAGCATGGCGTTGGTCGCCGGGCAGCGATAGGCGGAGACGATGACGATCGGATCGTCCTCGCCGGTATTGCGACCGGTCGAGCGATAGGATTCCCAGACTGCGTCAAACAGCCGCGGGTCCATGTGGGTCGGCTCGTCGTTGCGCCAGTCGCGCAGGAACCAGTTGAGCTTTTCGAGCGCGGCCGCATCGTAATGTCCATCGACGCGGAAAGTTGCGGCGATCGTTTCCTTGCTGTGCGAATGGTAGAGATAAAGCGTGCGCGTGTCGCCGTTGGCCGCCGCGGATTCCAGCGCATTGGGCGTGAGCAGGGCGAAAGCCGCCAGGATGGAGGCTGCGCGGAACGCCAGAGTCTTTTCACGTTTCGTCGAAACATGAAAAGGCTCTTGTTTTTTGTTTTGACGCATTTTCTTAACGCGAACCGGTATCCACTTCGCTTGAAAATGCTCTAGTCCGCGACCGGCCCGCCGCGCGCAATGCGTAGCCTCTTCCGCGACAAGCGCGACGGAAAATTTCAAACGGACACGGACAGGAATCATATAGACGCGGTTTCCGGCTCAAAGGCGCATCTGCATAGCGCATCTGTGCCGGGAAAGCCACAGCTTGACCTGAATTGCCTGTTCATGACGATTTTGGCTCGCGCAACAGCGCCGGTGACGCTATAGGTAAGATTCCCCCGCGTAATTGGCGATGGTTTCAGGCGGAAGCCCGGCAGGACTGCGCTTTGGCGCGCGCGCGCAAAATATTTTCAACAAAAATGCGGGCGCTTTCAGGCCATGTGTAGGCCAGGGCGTGTTGGCGGCAATCCTGCCGTGAAAGCTTGAGCGCGGCCAGGCAAGCGGCGCCGAGGTCAACATCGAGCGCGCCAATTCGCGAATCAGTGACGATGTCGATCGGGCCGGGAACGGGATAGGCGGCGACCGGCGCGCCACAGGCCAGCGCCTCCAGCATGACATTGCCGAATGTGTCGGTGCGGCTGGGGAAGACGAAAACGTCCGCCGCCGAATAGAAGGCGGCCAGCTCTTCCCGCGACTTCACGCCGACGAACAGGGTTTTCGGAAATTGCGCCTGCAAGCCCGCGCGCGAGGGGCCGTCGCCAACCACGACCTTCGATCCCGGCAGGTTCAGGGACAGGAAGGCCTCCATGTTCTTTTCCGGCGCGACGCGGCCGCAATTCAGGAAAATCGGGCGCGGCAGATGCGCCAGGTCCGCAGCCGGCGCGACCGGGCGAAACAGGTCTTCATTGACGCCGCGCGGCCAGAGCATCGGCCGGGGAAACCCCCTGGCGGAGAGATCGTCGGCCAGGGTCCTGGTGGCGACCATCAGGCCCGCGCCACCGGAATGAAAGCGGCGCAGCGCCGCGTAGGACCAGGCGGCGGGTATCGGCCAGCGCGCCTCGACATATTCGGGAAAGCGCGTGTGATAGCTGGTGGTGAAGATCTCGTTGTTGCGCGTGCAGAAATAGCTTGCCGCGAGGCCGAGCGGCCCCTCGGTGGCGATGTGGACATGATCGGGTTTTTCCGCGCGGATCATGGCGCCGACGGCCTTGGGACTGGTCAGCGCCAGGCGAATCTCGGGATAGGTTGGGGCGGCTATGGTCGCGAAGCGATCGGGACCGATCACCGCAAACTGATGCCCGAGCCTTTCGCCAGCCGCGACAAGATTTGCGAGGGTGATGGCGACCCCGTTGACCTGGGGCCGCCATGCGTCGGTGACGATGCTGATTCTCATGCCCACATGATTTCACGGGCATGTGACGAGAATATAAATCGACTTCACGCCTTCCGACTTGGCGACGTTCAGCTGCGCGGGCGCATGTTCAGCAGCCGCAGCGCCAGCCACAGCGGCACCACGATGACCGCGCCCGCCAGCACATATTCGGCGACTTCGCGCACCGCGTCGAAACCCGCCGCCCAGAGACGCTCCACCATATGTTGCAACCCGAGCAGCAGATCCATCGGCCTGATGTCGAGCCAGACGAGGAAAAAACCGACGATCAGCGATACGAATAGCAGGCGGACGATCACCGCCGCCGGCGCCCCCCCGAGAAAGCGCTCGAGATCGTTCGGAGGGCGGCTCGCCTGGGCGACGTCGGCGGGACGCGGCTCGAAGGGATGGCGCGCCGGGCTGTCTTGTTCGGTCATGGATTCAAATCCTTCATATTAAAAAAGGGCGATTCAGAGAGTTGTCGGCGGCGGCTTGCCGCTGGGATCGCGGAAAAGCTGCATCATTCGCCGCATGAAACGCTCGGCGCGATCGAGCGCCTTGTCGAAGCGACGGTCATCCTCATCCTCGGCCGCGGCTTTCGGGTTAACGCCCTGCGCCTTGAGCGCGGCGTTTTCCTTGGCGAGACGGTCGATCTCCGCCTGCAGCGCGGCGCGCTCGTCGGCGCTGGCGCGGCATTGCGCCAGGACCTTCTGAGCCTCGTCCTTCTGAATGGCGCAGAGGGACACCTGTCCGCTGCGCGTGTCGAGCCGCAAGAATCCCTCGGCGACCGGGGTCATGGCATAGCGGCCGTTCGCCGCATCGCCAGCGGCGGCTGGCTCTTGCGGGCTTTCCGCCCGCGCCGCGAAACCGCTAGAGGCGCCGCAAAGCCCGGCAGCCAGCAGAAGCGCGGCAAAACCCCTTTTCATCCTGGCGAAACTCATTTTCGACCGCCTTTCCGCCGGACATGGTCCGGCAATGCGGCCTAGAGATAGAGCAAGCTCGGCCGGGCGCCAGAGGTGGGATTAAATTACTTAAAGCATATCCCGCAAAGCGGCCGCCGGTTTTGCGAAAAGGATATGTGTCATCAAAGGAACATAGAGTTTTCCCCCCTTCAATTGAAGCGGGGAAAACTTTAGTCTGTGAGGCCGGAAGCCGCGCCGCTCATCGCCTCGATCCGCGCCGCGGCGATCACCGCCTGAGTCCGGCTTTCCACCCCGAGCTTCTGCAATATCGCGGAAACATGGGCCTTGACGGTGGCTTCGGAAACCGAGAGTTCATAGGCGATCTGCTTGTTCAGCAGGCCTTCCGACAGCATCATCAACACTCGAACCTGCTGCGGGGTGAGCGAAGCCAGCCGCCGCACGGAGTCCACGGTGTCGCTATCCACGGGGCCGTTGAGGTCCAGGTCGGCGGGCACCCACACGTCACCGGCCAGCACGGTGCGGATGGCGCCCTGCATGGCCTCCATATCCGTGCTTTTCGGAATGAAACCCGAGGCGCCGAAATCGATGCACAACCTGATGACGCTGCGCTCCTCGCGGCCCGAAACCACCACCACGGGCACACTCGGATATTGCGCGCGCAGAACCATCAGGCCAGAGAAGCCGCGCACCCCGGGCATGGCGAGATCGAGCAGCACGAGATCCACGTCGGACCTGGCTTCGAGCGCCTTGGCGACATCCGCGAGGCTTCCGCATTCGACGATTTCCGCACCGGCCACCGCATTGGCCACCGCCTGCCGTAAGGCCCCGCGAACCAGAGGATGATCGTCGGCGATCAAAATACGCGTGATCTGCTGCTCCACACTGCCTCCGAAACCGTTCCTTGCCGCGAAGCTCCGCGACTCGGCCAAAAACTTTTGTCAATTCTACTTATTTCATTTTTTTGCTCAAGTCGAATGCACGCAACCCCCCGCCATTTCGAGCATTCCCATTCGGGAATGCTCTGAAGTCGCGCGAATGCAAATTCGTCAAGACTCTCCGTTCATACGGCGAATTGCGGCGTGGCCGCGCCGGAGGCGTCGAGGTTGCGCCAGCGCGCCAGCGCCAACAGCGGGAAATAGGCCTGGTAGCCATGGTACTGCAGGTAGAACATGCGCGGGAAACCCGTGCCGGTGTAGATTTCATCGCGCCAGAGGCCGTCATCCTGCTGCTTGTCGAGCAGCCAGGCCGCCGCGCGCCGCGCCGCCGTTGATCCGCCCTCGCCCGCCGCCAGCAGCGCCAGCAGCGCCCAAGCGGTCTGCGACGGCACGCTTTTCCCTGCCGGCGCATAGCGATGGTAGATGTAGTCGTCGGTGGTCTCGCCGAAGCCGCCGTCCTGGTTCTGCACCTGCTTCAGCCAGCGGACGGCGCGGTGAATATAAGGGTCATCCGGCGACTCCCCGGCCATGTTCAGCGCGATCAGCGCCGACCAGACGCCATAGATGTAATTGACGCCCCAGCGGCCGTACCATGAGCCGTCGGGCTCCTGCTCGGACTTGATATATGCAATGGCGCGCGCCAGCGCCGGATGGTCGGACTTATAGCCGCGCTGCGCGAGATAGCCGAGGCAGCGGGCGGAAACGTCGACGCAATCGGGGTCGAGCATGGCGCCGTGGTCGGCGAAGGGAATGCGGTTGAGATATTCCTTGTCATTGTCCTTGTCGTAGGCCGCGAAACCGCCGCGCGATCCCTGCATTCCCAGGATCCAGGCGTCTGCGCGCTTTAAATTGGCGTCGAGCTGGGCGTCATAGGCGCCCGGCGCCTTGTTTGCGCGGTCGAGCGCGCTCGCCACCATGGCGGTGTCGTCGAGGTCTGGATAACAGGGGTTGTTGAACTGGAAAGCCCAGCCGCCCGAGATTAGGCCGGGGGCGCGCTTGCGCCAGTCGCCGGGCGCGTCGATCTGTTTCGAGGCGAGCCAGTCGAGCGCGTCCTTGACCTCCGCCGTCTCCGCGCCGGCTTCGAGCAAGGCGTGGAGGGCGATGGACGTGTCCCAGGTCGGCGACAGGCAAGGCTGGCAATAGGTCTCGTCAGCGCGATGATGCAGCAGCCGGTCGATCGACTTGCGGCAAACCGCCTTGTTTGGATCGTCGTCGGAGAAGCCCAGGGCGTGCATGGCCATCAGCGCATTGGCCATCGCCGGGAAAATGCCGTTGAGCCCGTCCTCGCCGTTGAGCCGCTCCAGCGTGAAGGCGAGCGCCGCATCGATGGATTTTTGGCGTAGCTTCGCGGGTATGTGCGGCTCGACCCAATGGAGGGCCGTGTCCAGCCAGCCGAAGGCGCGATCGACAAGATTTTTCGGCTTGAAATAGGCGACCTCGGCGGGATCGGCGTTGAAAAGCTCGGTTACGCCAATCTTGTAGGGATTGGCCGCAAGCGGCTTTTTCGCCAGCAGGATCAGCAAGGGCGCGATGACCGTCCGCGACCATGTCGCGATATTATACATGTTGAAGGGGAACCACAGCGGCAGCAGGATGACTTCCGCCGGCATGGCCGGCAGCGCGCGCCAGGGGACTTGGCCGAAAAGGGCCAGGGCGATGCGTGTGAACATATTGACCTTTTCCGCGCCGCCCTGGGCGCGGACGAATTCGCGCGCCTTGGCCATCGCGGGATCGTTGACGTCTACACCTGCGAGCTTGAGCGCATAATAGGCCTTGACCGTGCAGCTCAGATTGCCCTCGCCGTCGGGATAGAGCGGCCAGGAGCCGTCCCCGGACTGGGTTCGGCGGATGTAGCGGCAGATCTTGTCCTCTAGCGCGCGCTCCGGCCGGCCGAGGAAATGCAGCAGCATGATATATTCGGCGGGAATGGTGACATCGGCCTCGAATTCGAAGCACCACCATCCCCCCGCGTCCTTCTTCGCCAGCAAGCCCTTGCGCGCCCCGAGGATGGCGGCGTCGAGCGCCTCGCGCGACAAGGCGGGCGCGGCGGGCTCCGCGTCTGCGAATTTGGCGGCGGAATCCTGTAACATGATCGATCCTTCAAACGACGATTGCGCCCAAGGCGTCTTGTTGCACCGCAAGAGCTAATGGTTTTTTGCCCGCGCGCCAAGTCGCCACAAGCAAGGCGCAACAAGCAGGTCACTCGCGAAAAACTTCGAGGGAGCCGGACTGGATCAGTTTTTTTTAAAAAAGATCGCAACAACATGGACATGGCATTCCAGGCTCAATCCGCGGTCAGGCCTGAACATGCATATGGGGCCGCGTGGGTGAGTTGCAGTCGCGAAAATTCTCTAATTGCCCTCAGGAACTGCCGCAACTTGATTTTACGGGCCCATATTCAACCGAGCCGGACAGGCGTATCCTCGACGATAAGGATTGCTCACAATGTTTCCGCTCACCCTGTTCCTGGCCAAAGTCCTCGGGCTTTACCTCCTCGCCATGGGCTGCGCCATGGCGGCCAACAAGAAAGCCATGATCGCCACGGTCAACGAGGTCATGCGCAGCCCCCCGCTGCTGATGCTCTCCGCCATCATCGCGCTGGCGATGGGCCTCGCCCTGGTCATCGGCCACAATGTATGGACAGGGGGCGCCCTGCCGGTGATCGTCACTTTGATCGGCTGGGCCAGCCTGTTCAAGGGGCTGGTTTTCCTGTTCATTCCCGGCGAGCTGAGCCTCAGGTATTATGCTGCGCTGCAGTATGAAAAGTACTTTTATGTCTACGTATCGGCAACCTTGCTGACCGGTATTTTCCTGGTTATCCAGGGGTTTGCCGCTTAGGCGGCGCCAAGGTCTGATTGCGCCGCGCTTGCAATGATTAAAAAATCCGCCAAAACTGATCCAGCGCAAAGAACCTCTCGATCAAAGCGTGTTTTTTGATGGTTGCACTGGCGCGGGATTGCCGAAATTGCCGCAAAATGCGACAACTGGACGCAAGCTAAGTCGCGTATAAGCCTGTATGTTAGGCAGAGTGGGGAAAAACCGTTCAGCCGGCGCAAGCCCTGAAGGGGTCCAGAGGACGAGAAAGATGCAGTATCGGCAGATTTTCGAAAGCGCCATCGGCAAGCTCAAGACCGAGCAGCGCTACCGCGTTTTCGCCGATATCGAACGCCATGCCGATCGCTTTCCGCACGCCACCTGGCGCAAGGAGGACGGCGCCGCGCATGACGTGACGATCTGGTGCTCGAACGACTAT
>Ga0182030_10024661_pt1 | contig 11028 bp, 8 predicted proteins | sample 812S3MmetaG_FD_121299 | JGI IMG/M metagenome (GOLD analysis project Ga0182030, IMG submission 121299) | Permafrost microbial communities from Stordalen Mire, Sweden - 812S3M metaG (Illumina Assembly) | ecosystem: Environmental > Terrestrial > Soil > Wetlands > Permafrost | place: Sweden... | reverse complement strand
GGAAGGCATTTTTGCCTTTTTTCTCGAATCCGGCTTTCTCGCGGTGCTGCTGTTCGGCTGGGACAAGGTCGGGCGCAAAATGCACTTTTTCGCGACGTGCATGGTTTGCCTTGGTGCGCATTTCAGCGCGGTGTGGATCGTCGTGGCCAACTCGTGGATGCAGACGCCGGCAGGTTATCATATCGTCGGCCAAGGCCTGCACGCGCGGGCGGAAGTCACCGACTTCTGGCAGGTGGTTTTGAATCCCTCAATGCTCGACCGTTTGTCGCACACGATTTGCGGGGCTTGGCAGGCGGGGGCGTTTCTGGTCATCAGCGTGAGCGCGTGGTATCTACTGAAAAATAAATTCACCGACTTCGCCCGTGCTGCGTTGCGCGTCGGCCTCGTTGTCGCACTCGTCGCTTCGCTGTTGCAACTCGTCAGCGGCCACGCGAGCGCACAAGGCGTGGCAAAAAATCAACCGGCCAAACTCGCGGCGTTCGAGGGGCTCTACCACACCGCCACCAACGCGCCGCTCCTGCTGCTCGGCTGGGTGGATGAGAAAGACGGCAAATCGGTGGGTTTGTTGGCGCCGGGACTGTTGAGTTTTCTCGCGCACAATGATTTTCACACGCCGGTCATCGGGCTGAATGAGTTCAAGCCGGAAGACCGGCCGCCAGTGACGGCGTCGTTTGTTTTTTTTCACGGCATGGTCGCCGCCGGAATGGCGACCATTCTGGTGGCCGCGCTCGGCTGTTTTAATCTGTGGCGCAAACAGCTGTTTGCGCAACGCTGGCTGTTGTGGGTGCTGGTTTTCTCCGTGCTGCTGCCGCAAATCGCAAACCAGTTCGGCTGGTTCGCCGCCGAAGTTGGCCGGCAGCCCTGGCTCGTCTATGGCCTGATGCGCACGCCGGACGGCTTGTCCGCCGTCGTGAAGGCGAACGTTGTCCTCTCGTCCCTGATCATGTTCACCTTCATTTATTTTCTGCTGTTCGCCGTTTTCATTTATCTGCTCAACGAGAAAATTCTGCACGGGCCGCATGAAGATGATTTGATCCCGTCCGGCAAACTGGCCCTCCCGGAACCGCTGGCCCGGCCCGAACACAAATGAACTTCGACCTCAATACCATTTGGTTCATCCTCGTCGGCGTGCTGTTCACCGGCTACGCCATGCTCGACGGCTTCGACCTCGGCATCGGCACGCTGCATCTCTTCACCCAGGACGACCACGAGCGGCGCATTCTGCTCAACGCCATCGGGCCGGTTTGGGACGGCAATGAAGTCTGGCTCGTCACCGCCGGCGGCGCCTTGTTTGCGGCGTTTCCCAATGTGTATGCGACGGTCTTTTCCGGATTTTACCTCGCGCTGATGCTGCTGCTCGCGGCACTGATTTTTCGCGCGGTGGCGATCGAATTCCGCAGCAAGCAGCCGATGCGCTGGTGGCGGCAGATGTGGGACGTAAGTTTTTCCGTCGGCAGCACTTTGTCCGCGTTGCTCCTCGGCGTTGCGCTCGGCAACCTCGCCTGGGGCGTTCCCGTGGATGCGAACGGTGAGTTCGCCGGAACTTTTTTCGGCCTGTTGAAACCGTATCCGCTTTTGGTCGGGCTCACAACCGTGGCGTTGTTCATGATGCACGGCGCGATTTACGGCGCGTTGAAAACCGAGGGCGCATTTCACGACAAGCTGCGCGAGTGGGCGATGCGCGCGATCATTTTTTTCGTCATCTGTGCCGCGACAACCACGATGGCCACGCTGCTTTATGTTCCCCACATCACGGCCCGCGTGCATGAAAACCCCTGGCTGTTCAGCATCGTGCTGGCGAACATGCTGTCCATCGCCAACATCCCGCGAGAATTTCATCACGGCCGCGACTGGCTGGCGTTTCTGTCTTCCTGCGCCGCGATGATCACCCTGATGGCACTGTTCGCGATGGACCAGTATCCGAACATGGTTTTCAGTTGGCCGCATCCCGAAAACAGCCTGACCATTTACAATTCAGCTTCTTCGCCAAAGACACTCGGCATCATGCTCATCATCGCGGGCATCGGCGTGCCCGTGGTGATCGCCTACACGGTCTGCATCTACTGGATTTTTCGGGGCAAGGTGAAGCTGGATCGAATGAGCTATTGAAGTTTTGAACCTTATTCCCATCGTTTTGGACGGGTGTCCTGATTGCTAAGGCGCATTTTCCCACAAGCCAGAAATCCAATAACATTCCAAACGAGGGCAGAAGCCCCGTGGATCATTTCGCTTTTCACCGCCTCACGCTCAAATCGAAACTCCGGTAGTTACCTTTTGTGGTCATACATCATGAGTACGACCATCGCCAGAACCAATCCCATGGCCAATGCAAAGCCAACGGTGAGCACCAAAGTTTTGGCGCTTTTTCGCTGGTCCCAGGCTTGCCGTCGCGGGAACACCCACCGTCCGACCAGATCGTAAATGTTTTGCACCAGGATTTCAGGCCGCCCGCAGTGGAGTCACGGGTGAGCTTTGTTTGTCCGGAAAATCCATGGAGCGTGCCGCCGTGTAGTCATCCACAAAGGCCACATCCATCGCCTCGAACTGCTCGATCAGTTCATCCATTTCCGTCGTCAAAATAGTGTCCGCGACTTCCATCTCCAGGGCGATGCCTTTGGCCACGGTGTTAAAAATGCCGTTGGCTGGCTGCAAGTGGATGATGTTCCGGATACATTCGCAAAAATCGGCGTAAGCATCGGCGAATGCCTCCGAAGCCTGCCACACCGCCGGCTTGGCGTCGCAGACCGTCTTGACCGCCAGATACATGGTCAGCTGGTTATGCAATGAGTTCTCCATTCACCCATAATAAACGGCCGGACACGGACGACCAGCGACGTTTGTGTGAAGAATCCGTGTCGTTCTCATGAAGTCAGCTAAAGATAATTCAGGCGACCAGCACTGAGACAATCCTGAAGGGAACATTTTTCGCCGCGCTGATTCGCCACCGACAATTCTGACGGTTATCAGGCAAAGTTTCGGCGCGGCCAGCCGCAGCAGCTGGGAATCCTGAAGCTGGAATTATTTCTCGTGCTGCCGCAATGGTGCGTCTGGACGGAAATGATTTTATTTTTTGATGGAATTCTCGCGGCAGATTTGGGCATAAACATCCGCCAGCGGTTTCATCGAGCGCGGCAGTTTTTCATCCGCAAAATCCACCGCCAACAGGCCGAATTTTTTGGTGTAGCCGAACTGCCACTCGAAATTGTCCAGCAGCGACCAATAAAAAAATCCGCGCACGTCCGCGCCGCCGGCCATCGCTTGGTGGAGCGCGGCGAGATTCTCGCGCAGGTCGCGCTCGCGGAATTTTTCATCGTCCGAAGCCGCGCCGTGTTCCGTGATGTAAATCGGCAGCCGGAATTTGCGGTGCAGATACGAGAGAATTTTCACCATGCCTTCAGGATAGCGCTCCACCATGTCGTCGCAGACGAAGCCAAAGTCTTTCAAAGTCTTCACCGGCGCGCCGCTGGCCGGAATCATCGCGCGGAAATGGTGGAAGCGCACGCGGCCATAATAATTCAGACCGACAAATGTCGAAGCCTTGCGCCGCCCGCCGCCGAGAAAAGCGTCCAGCACGAATTTGTTGAACGTATAATGGCAGCCAAATGCCGTCGCGCGATCCCACGGCGAAAAGTTTTTGTAGGCGTGGAAAAAAGTCCAGTTTTTCGCGATGCCCACTTCCGGTTTGCGCCCGGCAAAAACTCCTTCGCGCTGAATAATCAGGCTGGCCTCGACGTGCGCGCGCGCCATGTGCGAAATCACTTTGCGGAATTGGCCGAGCTTCCATTTGCCCTGCGGCGGAAAACCGCCGAGCAGATACGCCACGCACGCGTAAGTGTCCGGTTCGTTGAACGTGTTCCACAAAAAAACCTTTTCTTTCAGCGCGGCAACCAGCTGTCGGACAAAATCCACAAACGCCGGAACCGTCGCCGCATTCGTCCAGCCGCCGAGCGCATTGATCCACGGCGGATTGGAAAAATGATGCAGCACGACCATGGGCGTGATGCCTTTTGCAATCAGCCGGTCGAGCAAATCCACATACCTCGCCAGCTCGGCTTGATTCAGCGGCGCGAGCGGAGCGGCTTGCAGGCGCGACCACTCGAGGCCGAAGCGGTAGGCGTTCGTGCCGAGCCGCGCCATCCATTCGATGTCTTCGGGATAACGGTGGTAATGATCGCACGCGATCCGGCAGTGGCCGCCGTCCTGCGCGGTGAAAGGCGTCCATTCATTTTGGAGGTGGCCCTCCACCTGCGTTGGCGAGGTGGCGGTGCCCCAAAGAAAGCCGGGCGGAAACTGTAAAACATTTTCGCGCGTCATCGGGAAGATTTTACGGCGTGTCCGATCGCGGCAAAAAGTTTTTCGGACGCGCGATTGACCCAGGTGCGGAATTTTTCCACGGGCAACTTATCCGGCAGCTCGGCGAGCCGGTCGAGGTTGAAATTTTTTGCGGCGAGCCCGATGCCAAATTGCTCGGCGTCGAGCGCATTGACCTGCTGTTCGACGTGATTTTCCACCGGCACGAGAAACAGTGGTTTGCCGAGCCACGCGGCTTCGCAGACGGATTCAAATCCGGCGGTGCAAACAACGTGCCGGCACTCGGCCATCATTTGCAAAAATTTTTCACCGTCCAGTTTGTGAAATGTGAGCGCCGGCGAATGTTGAAATTCCGCCGGCGCATCCGGCTTGTCGTAAAAACAGTGCAGCTGCGTGCGTGGATTTTTTTCGCTCCATTTGATTATTTGCCCGGCGTAACCGTGGTTCAGCAAATAGACGAGCACAAAAGCGCCGCTGGGATTTGATTCGAGTTGGAAAAGTTGTTTCCGCAAAATCGGCGGGCCGACGAAGATTTTTCCCCCCGGCAAATCGGGTTTTTCGTAAAGGGACAATGCCAGCTTGGTCGCGCGTGCGCCGAGCAAGCGTGTGTAGATTTTCAAGCTCCACAATTGTTTCCACAGCTGCGGCGCGCGGACGTAGCCGGGATGCTGGAACATGAATTGATGGCCGATGGCGACGACCGGCGGTCGTTGGCGGCGCGTGATGGCGTAAAATGCGGCCATCGGCTCGAAAAAATTGAGGATCACGTCCGGCTGTGTTTCGCGGACGATGTCATCGAGCTGACGGAGGATGCGAAAGTATTTTGGCAGCCGGCCGAAAGCGCCGAGCAGCGTGGCGGTGTTGCTGACCGAACGGTTGTTCTTATATTTGAACTCCAGCGTCGGCAACTGGCGGACGGAGATCTTCATCGCCGATGCGAAGTATGCCGGCATCGGCCGTTGCGCGCTCGCGCCGAGCGTCACGGCGACGATTTGATGTCCCGCCGCCTCGGCCATTTCCTTCACCGCCATCGCCTGGGTCATGTGGCCCCGGCCCTCGCCCAGCACGCAGAACATCATTTTCATGGAAGTGGATCAGGTTAATCTTGCCGTCGAAATCTTCAATGAGCGCCGTGCAGCTTTCCACCCAGTCGCCGCAGTTTAAATATTGCACATCATCAATCATCTTCATCTCGGCGCGATGAATGTGGCCGCAGATGACGCCGTCGGCTTTGTGGTTGCGCGCCATTTGGGCCAGGGTCGCCTCGTATTCCGTCACGTATTTCACGGCGGCCTTGGCCTTGAACTTCAGGTAGGCCGCCAGTGACCAGTAGCCGAAACCCAGCGCCCGGCGCAGTCGGTTGAAATGCAAATTGAAATCGAGGATCCAGTTGTAAAGATGCGATCCTAGTTTTTCCAGCAGGTGATTGAAATGCGTGAGACCGTCCGCCTGGTGGCCGTGGATGACGAGATATTTTTTCCCGTCGGCGGCGGTGTGGATCACCTGGTGCGCCATCACCACGCTGCCAAAACGCATGCCGGCAAACTGATCAATGAACTCGTCGTGGTTGCCGGTGATGTAAATCACCCGCGTCTGCTTGCGGCTTTTGCGGAGCAGTTTTTGAATGAGCACATTGTAGTCGTCGCGCCAGAACCAGCGGAATTTCAACTCCCAGCCGTCAATGAAATCACCGACGATGTAGAGATACTTGCAGTCCACCAGGCGCAGAAAGTCAAGCAGCTCGGCGACGCGCGCGTGCTTGGTGCCGAGATGGATGTCCGAAATCCAGACCGAGCGGCAGACCACCGGCTCGCCCAGATTCAAGTCCAGATTTGGTTGTTCATCTTTCATGGCCTGACGACAACCAGACTTTGTAACAGCCTGAAATGCCGCGGCAACAATTTACTGCGGCCGCCGCCCAATTTTCACCTGCGTGTAACCTGAATGAAACAATTCCTGATTTGAGATTCGACTGGTGTCGGCAAGATTTTTGAACCGGCTTGTGGTGGAGTTAAGAATCAAAGTCGGGAAAAGGTCCCGGGCGGCCGAAAAAGTTGACTTGCCGCCGCCAAATGACTGAGGAAGAATTGCAGGAAGCTCGCGCATCACTTTTGACAGGACCGCAACCCTGTAGTATCGCTTGTTGATGCGCCGAATGATTTTATTGCAGGCTTAACCATGCCCACTGCTGCATCCAAAGCCCGGCCAACTGGATTCACCATGATCGAGTTGCTGGTGGTGATTGCGATCATCGCCATTCTGGCGGCGATCTTGCTGCCAGCCTTGTCTCAGGCGCGCGCGCGCGCGGAAGGCATCGCGTGCCTGAGCAACACGCGGCAACTCACGCTGGCCTGGCAGCTTTACGCCGAAGATCATGAGAGCTTCCTGCCGTATAACCTCGGCATGAACGGATCGTCATTCCGCACCAACATCAACTGGGTCAACAATGTCATGACCTGGGATTTGAGCGCCGACAACACGAATCCGGCGACCATCACCCAGGCCAGTCTGGGCGCTTACTTCGGCGGCGTCACCGGCAGCTATCACTGTCCGTCCGACCGGGCGTTGAGCGCCGTGCAAAGCTCCGCGGGCTGGGATCACCGCCTCCGCAGCTACTCGATGAATGCCATGGTCGGCAACGCCGGGGCTTTTCTGGTGAACGGGGTGAACGTCAACAATACCGGCTACAAGCAGTTTTTAAAAATCACGCAGATTCCGCAGCCGACGGAAATTTTTGTGTTTCTGGACGAACATCCGGACAGCATTGACGACGGCTATTTTCTGAACAAGGATGCGGCGGCGGGCACGGGCGGTTACGGTGCGAACTTGGCCACCAGTGCCGAATGGCAGGATTTGCCTGCATCCTACCACAACAAAGCCACCGCGTTCTCTTTCGCCGATGGCCATGCGTCACTGCATCGCTGGCTGAACGGCAAAACCATCCAGCCGACCGTCCCCTTCGCCGTGAATCTTCCGCTGCCGATTCCCGACCATCCCGCCTCCGAACAGACCGACTTCGACTGGGTGCTGGCCCACATGAGCATTGGGAACTGATCCGGCCAAAACCGGTGGCTGCCCATTTGCCTTACAAGTATTGTTTGAGCGTCCGCACGTCGGCCTCGGTGCCGAGCAGATAAATCTTATCACCTTGCGTCCACGTCGCTGTCGTCAGCCGGTTGATTCGGGAGAAGTGCGGCAACGCGTTTGCGGGCGCGTCCGGGACCGCGCCGCGCGCCACCACGAACAGCCACAAATCGCTCGGCCCGGCGGCCGTGGTGCGAAAACAAATCATGGCGACTTTCGAATTTTGCCAGCCCTCGACCGCGCAACCAGTCAGCGCGGCTTGTTGGAGCGCGGCGGGCAAAACGAAATCCGCCGGCGCGTGGTTTTGCGCCAGGTAAGCGCGGATCGGCGCGGGAGCGTTGGTTGTCAAATCCATCGCGTAGCCGCGTAGCGCCACGCTGACCATTTGCTGCTGATAAACAGCCAGCGTGTCTTCCCGTTTGCGGGACGAAAAAATGAGGAGTGCCAGCATCCCCAGCAGCATGATCGTCGCCGCGGCTGCCAGCACCAAGCGGGGCCGACGCAAAAATGTTTTTTGCTGCGCCGCGTGCTCGGAGAGGATTTGCTCCTTGAGTCCAGCGGGGACGGCGATTTGCCGGAATTGGCGGCCGATCACCGAGTGCCGCGCGCCCTGTTGTTCCAGCCAGCCGGCCAGATCCGGGTCGCCTTGCGCCAGCGCCAGCGCGGCGGCGATTTGCGGATCCTCCGCGTCCGCCGTGCCGGGCCGGTAGCGCCGTAAAATATCTTTAGCTTCGTCGCGCGTCACAATTTTTTGGGTTTGGTTTCGCCGGTCAGCAATTCGTGCAGCCGGCCCAGCCCGCGTGTGAGGCGCGATTTGACCGTGCCCAGCGGCACTTCCAGAATGTCAGCGATTTCATTGTAAGAGCAATCCTGCAAATAAAACAAAGTGACCGGCGCTTGGAACACCTCGTCCAACTGTGCGAGCGCCCGCAGCAGTTGTGCGGTGTCCAGCCGGTTGACCGTGGCGGGTGACACCGCCGGAAGCTGCGCCGTTGCCGTGTCCAGTTCCACTTGTGGAAAACGGCCCTGCCTGCGGCGCGTGCCGAGGAATTCACGATGGAGCGTGGTGAACAGCCAGGTTTTCACTTTGCTGCCGTCGCGCAGCTGATGGCCTTTGCCCGCCCAGATGCAAAAAGTCTGCTGCACCAGATCGCACGAGTCCGCCTCGTCGCGCGTCAAGCTGAAGGCAAACTGATACAATGGCGCGTAATAATCGGCCACCAGAGTTTCAAAATCTAAGCTGTCAGCCATGGTACGGCATCAATGGTAAGAGGTTCGCAGTGGACCATTTGTTCCCGTCAAATGCGAGCGTGAATTGGTTGGGAACAAGGTCCGGACTCATCCCTCACACTATACGCGACACGAGCACCGCCGGAGCGGTCATCGGCGACTAAAGCGCGCAAAAGCTGTGATCTGACCGCACCGGACCTTTGATGTTTTAGGCCAATATGAAACGGATTCAGCGGCGGATCACGGTTCGGTTTGTGGACGTGGCCATGATTCAATGTCCCATCCGCCGGATTTTGTCTTCCACCAGGCGCAGCGCGCCGGCTGGCTTCAACGGAATTGAAAGGTCAGCGTGGCAAAAATGGAATGGGCAAGGTAGTTGTTCGCGCCGCCGCCGCTCGGCTCGCCGTAATAATCAAAACGGTATTGCAGTTTGGCGGAGAAGTTTTTTTTGAACCGCCGCGCGAGGCCGGCTTGGAGGCTGTGGCGCTGATACTGGATGCCCAGCGGCAGGCCGGCGGCGAAATTATTCTGGCTGTAATTCGCAGCGGAAAAGGCATAGCCGGCAAACAGGTCGGTGGTCTCGCTGAAAACATAAGTGCCGTCGGCAAGGACAGTGTAAGTCTCGCCCCGGTAAGGAACGACCGTCGGTGAACCGGCCGCGGCGGTCTCCAAAGCGGAAGTCGTACAAGAGAAAGTGGCGGACAGAAACAGGCGCGATGTGGGCGTCACGGTCGTGTTGAGGGAAAAAATATGGGAGTGATCCAGACCGGCAATGAATTGGCCGCCCGGAGAAATGACGGTGCCGAACTGGACATACGGGCTGGTGTTCAAGTCATCCTCGGTGGCGTGATATTGATACGACAGCGTAGTTTTGAAACGGGCGGATGGATGCAACACGAGTTTGGCCTCGACTTCATCGGTGAGGAGTTCGCGCGAACGAATGAAAGTGGGATAGGCGGTGGCGATGGGCTGCACCAGCGGGTCGCTGTCATACTGGCTGTCATCCTCGGAACGGCGATATTGGGCACCAAAGGAAACACGGCGCCATGGCGAGGAGTTAAAACCAAGCCGGAGGTCGCTTGACTGGCTGGAAAAGGACGTATGCTGGAGAAAAACCGCCTTATTAAGAATATCCTGCGCGGATGAAAACTGGTCGTATTGCGCGGTGTTTTGCTGCTCCAACCGGGCCTCGGCAAACAGGCTGGTGAAGGGAATTTTCGAGCAGCGCAGCGACAAATTTTCCTGCACGGAGGTTTCGTCATAATCCGAAGCCACGGCGAATGGAACCAGCATTTCGCTGACGGGCGGCGGAGTTTGCTGGTCGAAGTTTCCCGCGCCGAAACCATGTTGCCGTGTCCATTCCGCCTGCAACCCGGTGGAAACCACCAGCCCGGCGAACGGGCCCAGCAGGCCGTTGAGGTTGCCGACCTGCGACTCTTTTTTCAACGTGATCTGAGGAACGCTCGTCTCTTGCAGCAGCGTCGAGGCGTCCATCCTAAAAGCCGAGTCCGCGTTTAGTCTGCTGTAAAGATAACCCGCCGAACCAAAGAACCAGTCGCTGAATTTCTTTTCCAGACGGAAGGTGTTCGCCCCTTGGAAATAAGTGGTGCCTTCGCTCACGTTTTGCGGCAGCGGGCCGAAGGCCACGTTGGTGCCGGCGGTATTCAGTTTGTAAAATTCGCCGCGAAATCGTTCTTCAACCGCCACCCCTTTAATTTCATCGTCCAGATCGAACTTGATGAGGTGGACGCCCTCATTGAGGCTTTGGCTGGCCGGGGCGATGTTGCGCGCGGTGTCATGCTCCATGCCGACCGCGCCCCATTCCGTGGTGGCTTCATTGCCCAGCTTGTAATCATATTCATAGCCCAGCACCAAGCGCGGCCAGTCCGGCCAGTTAAGGCCAAAGTCAATCCAAGCCTTGCCGATATCGAGATGCAAATCTTGGCCCAAACTCGGTGCCGGCCGAACCAGCGCCGGAGAGTAGCCGCCGGTGTCGTCAAAGTATTTCCGATACTGTTCCCAACCCGAATGGATGAAGCCAAAGTCAGTTCGATCCACGGACAGGCTGAGCTTGTAATCGTCCAGCAACCCTTGGCCGGTGAAGATCAGCTTGGTGTCAGGGCTGGTTTGCTCAGACAATAAGAATGGTTCCATGCCGCCGTTCAGACCTTCTCTCTGCCCGTTCAGTTCACGAAATTTATGACGGTTGCCGCTGACGCTGGCCGTGCCGACAACTGGAGAAAACGCAAAATCAAGCTGGTTGGTCGGCACGGCCTTGTCCCAAACCACCCCTTGGTCGATCCAGGCGCGCAACAACGACACCTGCTTCGCTGAGAGCGGGTCACCTTTTCCGATGGGCGGCATTTCCGAATCATCCACCAGATGGGCGACGTAGTGAATCAG
>Ga0182030_10024660_pt1 | contig 11029 bp, 7 predicted proteins | sample 812S3MmetaG_FD_121299 | JGI IMG/M metagenome (GOLD analysis project Ga0182030, IMG submission 121299) | Permafrost microbial communities from Stordalen Mire, Sweden - 812S3M metaG (Illumina Assembly) | ecosystem: Environmental > Terrestrial > Soil > Wetlands > Permafrost | place: Sweden... | reverse complement strand
GCTCTATGAGCTCTTTGTTGTATTCCGGTTTGTTTTTCTGGGCCAACTCTCTCAAATGATTTAAAATGACGGATTGTTGTTTTTGCATCGTCAATCCGTAGATCAGGTCTTTTTTAACGTCCACAAAGGGCTTAAGCGTGCCCCCTGTTTTAGAGTCAACTTTAACGATATAAAAACCCTCAGGTCCCTTAAATACGCCGCTGACCCCGCCTGCATCCAAATTGGAAATGGCCGTTTGCATGGCACTAAAAGGCGCTTTGGCGGTCGTGAATGGTTTTAGTTTTCCGCCTTCTGGGGCGTTGGCCGCTTTGGATTGGGCCTGAGCGATCTGGGCAAAATCACCGCCCTGTAAAATTTGCACTAAAATATTTTTAGCGGCAGTCTCATCGGGCACTACGATCTGGCTGACCTTCCAGGTGACCGGCTCGGTAAATCTTTCTTTATTGGCGTCATAATACGCGCGGGCATCATCTTCCGTTGCCGAAACATCCTTGGTCATGCGGCTGGCTAACTCCTGGACCAGTAGTGTCCGGCGAAAATCCTCGATAGCATCCTTGATCTCTTTGGTGTTGCCGATATCCGAATCTTGGGCATCTTTAACTAAAAGTTGCTGACGGACAAGTTCATCTAAAACGGCGCTTTTGGCATTGGCGTCATTTTCCTTAAATTCAGGAAGCTGCTGTTTTAAAAGATTAAGGCGATTATTAAAATCATCCGAGGTCAATGTCCAGTTGCCTATACGCACTAAAACATTGCCGGGCAACGGACCCGTGGCTTGGGGCACACTTTGAGAAACAGGAGTTGCAACTGTTATTTCAGGCTGTTTTTGAGAATTGTCTTGCTTCTTGGGGCCGATGCCTAACAGGTCACAACCGGTCAATAAAGCAAAACTAAAAGCTACACACAATACCCCGTAAATTGGGATTCCGGATTTTCTCATAAATAACCTCCAAAATGTAAATTCTATTAAGTATACCTGGTAATTCCTTGAAAATCAAGTGGACGGGCCCAAATTTTTAGCCCATCAATTACGCTTTTTTCGTAACTTGTTCCACCTCAATAATTAAAATCATATATTAAGATTTAATGAGGGTCAATAAAAAGTCAAAATAATTCTGCCACCGCTTCTCTTTCAGCTAATAGCTCATCTAGCGTGGCTTTAATTTTTGCTTGGGCAAACTCGTTGTGTTTCAGCCCCTGAATGATGGAATGCTCCCTGCCGTCAGAGCTCAAAGGAAAACCAAACATGATCCCGGGCTCGACGCCATAACTGCCATCCGAAAAAACCGCACTCGAAAAAAATTCACCTATAGGCGTCGACGTTGTGATCTTTTGCACCGTATTGATCACGGCATTCGCTGCCGACGCTGCGGAAGACAGGCCGCGCGCCTTGATGACCAAGGCCCCTCTTTTTTGCACTGTTTCAATGAATGTCCCTTTAAGCCATTGTTCGTCACTGATAACTTCCACGGCCGGGCGGCCGTTGATGGTCGCGTGATAAAAATCCGGATACTGGGTGGCGGAGTGGTTGCCCCAGATCGCCACGTTCTTGACACTCTCAACCGGCAGAGCGGCTTTTAGTGCCAGCTGTGTTGCGGCCCTGTTCTGGTCCAGCATGGTCATGGCATAAAAATTCTTTGCCGGGATGTTTTTACAAACGCTCTTGGCGATCAAAGCATTGGTGTTGCAGGGATTGCCCACGACGAGTATCTTGCAGGTAGGCTTGGCATTGTCAGACAAGGCGTGACCCTGGGCCTTAAAAACTCCGCCGTTGATCTTTAAGAGCTCCCCTCGTTCCATGCCTTCCTTGCGCGGCACGCTGCCGACCAACAAGGCCCAGTCAATATCTTTAAAAGCCGCATTCGGGTCTGCCGATACGGAGACTGATCGCAGTAAAGGATAGGCACAATCCTCCAATTCCATGACCACTCCCTGCAGGGAAGGCAGGGCTCTTTCTAATTCCAATAAACTTAGATCTATTTGGGTATCTTTCCCAAACATTTCTCCGGCGGCTATGCGGAACAATAACGCATACCCTATTTGACCTGCCGCACCGGTGATGGCGACTTTTATGCGTTTGGACAAGATAAATCCCCTTTCCCTTAAGATCCTTCGCCGGTTGGCTTAAGGATCACACTGACATTACGCCAGTGTCATTTAACAATCCCGGGTAAAATGGACCTGGCTTTTTTTACTTCCTTAATATCGATCTGGCCAAAAATTATTTCTTGGGCCCCGGCGCTGCCGCGGGCGATGATTTCTCCCCATGGAGATATGATCATGCTGTTGCCAAAGGCCTGCATGCCACGACTATCGCTGCCTACCTGGTTTGGCGCCAAAACATATGCCAGATTCTCGATCGCCCGGGCGCGAAGCAGTATCTCCCAATGGGCCACTCCGGTTTTCCTGGTAAAACACGACGGTACTGTTAATATCTCCACACCCCGGCGGGCGTAATTTTGATAAAGATCAGGGAAACGTAAATCATAACAAATAGAAAGACCTGCCCGGAATTCCCCCATCTTGACCATCGTGGGTCGCCGGCCTGCCCGGAAAGTGTCTTGTTCTTTGATTATTTTATCACCGATACGGGCATAGAATACGTGGATTTTACGGTATTTTGCCCTAACTTCCCCGCGAGGGTCAATGTACACCGAGGTATTGTAGGCATGCGCATCTGGGGCCTTCTCTAATATAGAGCCCAGCAAGAAGGACACTTTGTGTTTCTTTGCTAAAGGGATAAAGGCTTCAATCGAAGGGCCTGGTATTTTCTCCGCTATTTTTGCCAGCACTTCTTTATTCCTCGCATCCCCTCGAAAATTGAAAACTTCCGGCAAAAGGATGAATTGGGCTTTTTTAGCGATCGCCTCCAGGGACATGGCAATGGCCACCTTGAGGTTTGAGGCTTTGTCTTCTCCGGCACATAGCTGCAAAAGGGCCGTTTTCAATATTCCCTGGTCCTTGGCCATCGTAGGCTTCAAGTTATTTCGAGGCGGGGGCTTTTAACATTTCCCCGTATTCCTTATAACAGCTCGTATAAAAAGACTGCTTTTTTAAATCCGCGCGCCAGGCCGATAATTTAGGATAAGCGCTTAAATCGATCTTGGCCATCTCTGCTGGTTCAAGCAGTGCCAACAAAATGATGTCCACCAACGATATTTCCTGACTGACAATGTATTTGTGCTGGGTCAATTGTTTTTCGATGACGGGAAAATATTGTTTAAGAAATTCGACGCCGTCAGCAATGGCTTTCTCGTTGACCGGTATGCCTCTTAGCGGGGCAAAAACACGGTTATACACAATGGGCATAAAGTTGGCGCCGATGTGAAAAGAGGCGTAGTCTATCCATTGCTCGATGGTGGCGCGCTTTTTGACGTCTTTTGGGTACAGCGGTGAGTTGTGTTTGTCGCAGATGTATTTGCAGATGGCATTGCTTTCAAATAAATGAAAACCCTCGTCATCAATGGCGGGTATTTTGCCAACCGGATTGATCTTTAAAAAACACTCCTGCTTTTGCTCGCCTTCACGCAGATTAACGATCTGCCATTTATAATTCAGCCCCAAGAAACTGGCTGTCAACCTGACCTTGATGGCCGGGCCGGAAAGATCTGAACCGTAGATAGTTAACATATTCCCCTCCCCTTACCCCTCCCTCAAGGGGAGGGGAATTCTTGATCAAGAATGGCGACCCCAACGGGATTTGAACCCGTGCTGCGAGCTTGAAAAGCTCGTGTCCTGACCAGGCTAGACGATGGGGTCGAAAATGAAATCGACTTGGAACGTTATTATATGGTGCCCGTCTTATACGTCAAGCGCAAATTTGGCTTGAGGGTTTTATTCCTCTTCCTGACTAAAGACCACGTGCGCGACGGACGAGAGCCTGTCGTCGGCTTCCATGGAGATCAGACGCACTCCCACGGCGCTGCGGCCGGTCTCGCGGATCTCGGAGGGGGAAGAACGCACGACCATCCCTTTTTTGGTCACGGCCATGATCTCGTCCCCATCGGAAACTGTCATCACACCCACCACTGCCCCGTTTTTATCGGTGATCTTCACGTTGATAATGCCCTTGCCCCCGCGTGTTTGGGTACGGTAATCGGCAAAGTCCGAACGCTTGGCATAACCTAATTCACAGACCGACAATAGTTTGGCGCCTGTCTTATCGACATCCGGAGCAAAGACCAGCATGCCGACGACAAAATCTCCCTTTTGAAGCCTGATGCCGCGCACACCCTTGGCGGAACGTCCCATGTCGCGCAGTTGTTTCTCAGGGAAACGTAAAGAGATGCCCTGGCGCGTTGCCAAAAGGACATCTTCCTTGCCGTTGCTTAACCCCACGGCGATCAACTCATCGTTCTTTTCCAGCCCAATACCGACGATGCCGCCTTTGCGCGGATTATTATACGCTGAGACCTTAGTTTTTTTGACCTGTCCTAATTTGGTGGCAAAGACCAGGAATTGGTCTTCCCGGAATTCCTTGACCGCCACAATGGCGCTGATCTTCTCCTCGGGCTTGAAGGACAACAAATTCACGATGGCCTTGCCCCGGGCCGTGCGCGAGGCAACGGGGATCTCATAGACCTTCAGCCAGCGCACCGCGCCTAAATTGGAAAAGATCAATAAAAAGTCCTTGGAGGAGGCCACGAACATGCGCTCCACGAAATCCTCATCCGAGGTGGTCATGGCAGTGACACCCTTGCCGCCGCGTTTTTGGGAACGGTAACCGTCCACTGACAGGCGCTTGACATAACCTTTATTGCTGATGGTGATGGCCATGTCTTCATCGGCGATCATGTCCTCGATCTCGATATCTTCCGCCCGACCGGCAATTTCCGTACGGCGCTCGTCCGCGTACTTCTTTTTTAATTGAGCCAGTTCCTCTTTGATGATGGCATCCACCCGCTTTTCCGAGGCCAAAATGGCGCGGTAATTATCAATGTCTTTTAAAAGCTGCTGATATTCAGCTTCAATCTTGTCCCTCTCAAGGGCCGCGAGGCGTTGTAACTGCATTTCCAAAATAGCCTGGGCCTGGGCATCCGAAAGGTCGAATTTCTTGATCAAGGCCTCTTTAGCATCAGCCGTGGTTTTAGAGGCACGGATCGTTTTGATGATCTCATCCAAGTATTTGAAGGCGATCTTAAGGCCTTCTAAAATATGCGCCCGTCGCACGGCTTTATCCAAATCAAATTGCGTCCTGCGGCGGATGACGATACGCCGGTGGGCTATGTAATGAAACATCAACTGTTTTAAATTCAAGACCTTCGGTGATTTATTGACCAGGGCCAAATTGATGATCCCAAACGTGACTTCCATTTGAGTGTGCTTAAAAAGATAGTTGAGAACGATATTGGCGTCCACATCGCGCCGCAATTCAATGACGACCCGGATGCCATCCTTGTCGCTTTCATCGCGGATGTCCGTGATGCCGTCGATCTGTTTGTTCTGGACCAGATCGGCCATGTTCAAGATGAGGTTAGCTTTGTTGACCTGATAAGGCAGCTCGGTGATGATGATGGCTTCTTTATTGCTCTTTTGCTGTTCAATGCTGGCACGGGCCCGTATCGTCACCTTGCCGCGTCCGGTGTTATACGCATCCACAAATCCTTCCCTGCCGCAGATAATGCCGGCGGTAGGAAAATCCGGCCCTTTGACAAATTTCATCAGGTCTTTGATGGAGGCTTCAGGATTGTCCAGCAAATGCACAATGCCGTCGATGATCTCACCCAGATTATGCGGGGCCATATTGGTGGCCATGCCGACCGCGATCCCTGAAGAGCCGTTGACCAGAAGGTTAGGGACCATGCCCGGCAGAATGTCCGGCTCCTGGAGAGACCCGTCGAAATTGGGGCTGAAATCCACCGTTTGTTTTTCAATGTCATTAAGAAGCTCTTCGGACACCGAGGCCATGCGGGCCTCGGTATAACGCATGGCGGCAGCCGCGTCTCCGTCGATGGAACCAAAGTTACCCTGCCCGTCGATCAATGGATAGCGCAGGGAGAAATCCTGGACCATGCGCACCATGGTGTCGTAGACCGCGGAATCCCCGTGCGGATGGTATTTACCCAACACTTCCCCGACGATACGAGCTGATTTCTTATATGGTTTATTGTGCTCGAGATTAAGGTCCTTCATGGCATACAGGATGCGGCGGTGCACGGGCTTCAGGCCGTCGCGCACGTCCGGCAGGGCCCGGCCCACGATAACGGACATGGAATAGGAAAGGTAGGAGTTCTTCATTTCCTCTTCAATATAAATCGGTATGATCTGCTCTTTTTTGTTCAAATCACGTGACATTGCTTAAGCCTTTCTATTTAAATATCCAAATTTTTGACTTCATGCGCGTAGCTCTCGATGAATTGGCGTCTTGGCTCAACCTCATCGCCCATGAGCATGGCAAAGGTCTTGTCCACTTCCACGGCGTCTTCCAGCACCACCTTGAGGATAGTCCTGCGCTGGGGATCCATGGTGGTGTCCCAAAGCTGTTGGGGGTTCATTTCCCCCAGACCTTTGTAGCGCTGGGTATGCATGCCTTTTTGGGCGGATTCGCGCACATAATGAAGAATGTCAGCCACCGACATCAGCTCCGTTTTGTTTTTGTCATCTTCGATGACAAATAGCGGCTTTAGCTCCAGGCGGGGCTTGCCTTTTTCTTTTTTGTCATTGGCCAGGAGCACCTGTTCCTCAATGGTGCGTTTGTAATCCTGCAAAAATATATCCAGCTTGTCGAGCCTTTCCTGCAAGGGCCCAATTTCTTCCGATTCGAATATTTCGATATATTGTGTTTCGGTATCGTTCTTGGTCATCTCGGCCAATTCTTTATCATCAAAAACATACTCTTCATTGATCCCGACTTTGACCACGTAGCGAGGCAGCCTTTTTCTCTTGATGTCATATTTCTCGACGTAGGTGCTAAAATCCACGCCCCGGCGCTTGAGACGCTCCACAATGTGCTCTAACTCCACCAACGCCTGGAGGATCTCTTTGAACTGGGCCGGCGTATAGGTCCTTTTGCCCTCAAGCTTGGTCAACTTGATGCCGTCCGTGCCCAAATCCAGGACGAGATCGTTCATTTCCTTCTCGGTTTGGATATACTCTTCCCTTTTGCCCCGGGTTACCTTATATAAAGGGGGCTGGGCGATATAAACAAAGCCTCCTTCCACCAGCTGGGGCATTTGCCTGTAAAGAAGGGTCAGGATCAAGGTGCGGATATGCGAACCGTCGACATCCGCATCGCACATTAGAATGATCTTGTGATACCGCAATTTCTCGATGTTAAAATCCTCGCTGATGCCCGTGCCCAGGGCCGTGATCATGGTGCGGATCTCTTCATTGCTCAATATCTTGTCCAACCGGGACTTTTCCACATTTAAAATTTTTCCTTTTAAGGGCAATATCGCCTGGAAAGAACGGTCCCTTCCCTGCTTGGCAGAACCACCGGCCGAATCCCCTTCCACCAGGTACAGCTCGCACATGGTAGGGTCCTTCTCCGAGCAGTCCGCAAGCTTGCCCGGCAGGCCGCCGGAGTCCAGGGCGCCTTTACGGCGGGTGAGCTCGCGGGCCTTGCGGGCCGCCTCGCGGGCGCGGGCCGCCATAATTACCTTATCAATGATCTTGTTGGCCACCGGCGGGTTTTCTTCGAAAAAACGGGTCAAGGCCTCAAGGGTCATGGAGGCCACCAGCCCATCGACTTCGGAATTGCCTAATTTGGTCTTGGTCTGCCCTTCAAACTGAGGCAAAGGGATCTTGATGGATATCACCGCGATAAGACCTTCACGGGTGTCGTCGCCGGATATCCCCACGCCATCTTTGTCTTTGAGCAAATTCTTGGCCTTGGCATAATTATTAATGGCCCTTGTTAAGGCTGAACGAAAACCGGAAAGATGGGTGCCGCCCTCGACGGTATTGATGCTGTTGGCATAGGAAAAGACGGTTTCATTGTAGGAGTCGTTATATTGCAGGGCCACCTCCACATTGATATCGTCCTTTTCTTTTTCGAAATAAAAGACTTTATTATGCAAAGGTGTTTTGTTCTCTGAAAGATGCTCCACAAAAGAGATGATGCCGCCTTTAAACAAGAACAAGGACTCTTTTGCCTTCTCGCCGCGTAAATCAATGAGTTTAATGGCGGTGCCCTTGTTCAAGAACGCCAGCTCGCGCAGGCGTTTGGCTAAAATGTCGTAGGAAAAATTCCGGGTCTCTTTGAAGATCGTTTTGTCCGGTTTGAAAGTCACCTTGGTCCCGGTGGATTTCGTTTTACCGATGACGGTGAGCTTTGAGACGGTATTGCCCTGCTCGTAGCGCTGATGATAGATGTTCCCTTCACGCTTGACCTCAACTTCAAACCATTCTGAAAGCGCGTTAACACAGCTGATCCCCACCCCATGCAGGCCCCCGGAGACTTTATAGGAATCTTTATCGAACTTGCCTCCGGCGTGCAGGGTGGTCAAAACCACTTCAACTGCCGGCTTCTTCTCCGTTTTATGCATGTCCACCGGGATGCCGCGGCCATTATCAATGACGGAAACGGACTCATCATGATTGATGACGCATTCGATGCCCGTGCAGTATCCCGCCAAAGCCTCGTCGATGGCATTGTCCACCGCTTCGTAGACCAGGTGATGGAGCCCGCGGGCCGAAGTGTCCCCGATATACATGGCCGGACGCATACGCACGGCTTGCAGCCCTTCTAGGACCGTAATGTTACTGGCATCATAGGTGTCTTTTGATCTAACCTGCTTTTCTTCTGTTTTCATAGTCTCCCTTACACATCTTGTGTTATTGCGAGCGAAGCGAAGCAATCTTTTAACAAGATTGCCGCGTCGCCTTCGGCTCCTCGCAATGACACGGATAAATGTTAATTTGCTCCTACTTTAAAACTGATTTTTACAATAGCCGGAAATTCTTTCTGAAGTTCTTTTAAAAGGCTTTCTCTGTTTAAATTAAACCTTACCAAGCGCATGGAAGAATCTGCGATGATCGTCACGCAACCATCCTTAAAATCCGCGACCCTGCTCGATTGATCTTGAGATATCCTTTCCCACGCCGCCTGAATGTCCGCAAAGGCCCCTCCCTTTGAGGATGACATCCGTCCAATAAGCCCCGAAACAATATCCTTAATACTATCCATGGCGGGTCTTTCGAATGATTAAAGTCTCATCGGAAGGGCTAAATATAGATACTCTTTAAGCCGCAGCACACAGGGTTTATCCGGTCCTAAAAATTCCATAGGCACAAATTCTTCATTAATATTTTTCAGGACATCAATAAAAAATTGCGGGTTAAAACCCACGATCAATTCCTGCTGGCCGTATTCCACCACCACTTCTTCCCGAGACTCCCCTACATCAGGCGTATTTTTAGAAATAACCAGTTTGTCTTTAAAAAGCTCGAATTTAATAGCCTGAAAATCCGGCGTGGAAAGTAAATTAGCCCGACGGATAGCGGCTAAAAGGTCCTGGGTCTTGACCTTGGCTTTATTAGTGCTTTCTTTAGGAATGACCTGCTTATAATTAGGGAACTCCCCTTCTATAATACGGGTAGCGATCAATACCCCGTTAATATTAAATAAAACCTGATTAACTCCATGAATAATACTAACCTGCCCATCTTCTTTAAGATTACGGTTGATCTCATTGATCGCTTTGACAGGGATTATAATATGAAAATCTTTAAGTGTGGGTTGTATTAATTTTTTTTCAATTTTTGCCAGGCGCCTGCCATCCGTGGCCACCATACGCACCACATCACCCGCTACTTCCAAGAGAAGACCATTTAAAACATACCGCGACTCTTCATAAGATACCGCAAAATTAGTCAAACGGACCATTTCTTTTAAATCCATCTGTTTGATCAAAACAGAATCTTTGTCTTTAAATTCCGGGAACTTTGGAAATTCTTCTTTAGGCAATCCATTTAGTTTAAAACGGCAATTTAAACCTTCAATATCAATCTGATTGTTCTTACGTGCCACAATGATCACTTCACCGCTGGGTAATTCCCGGACAATATCACTAAAACGCTTGGCAGGTATTGTTATAGCCCCTTGTTCATAGACATGCACAGGCAATTCACAAGATATACCGATATCCAGATCAGTGGTGTTTAATTTTAACAAACTGTCCTTTGTTTCTAAAAGCATATTAGATAGGATCGGCAAGGTAGCTTTAGGTGAAACAATGTTACTGACTGTTGCAATTGCGGCTTGAATTTCCTCTTTTGTGGTCTTTATTTTCATATTCACAACCCTCTGCTTTTAATGCTTATTGGTTTAAGTTCTAGAAACAGCAGTAATCGTATTAGTCCTTGTGGATAAGTTGAATTAGAAATAAATATCTAACATTTTCAATAACTTACAACTATTAACATCTGTGGATAACTCTGGGATAACTAGTATTTGTTATCCACAAGATCGCGTGTACGATCATTCTAAAAGGATACTGTTTAAATGGTCAATACCTTTTTTTACATCCAGATTGGTCATAAAATCTTTTTCTATCTTTTTATAAGCATGTAAAACTGTAGTGTGATCTTTACCTCCAAAAGCAGCACCAATCTCAGGTAACGAATGTGTTGTTAATTTACGGGCCAGGTACATGGCCACTTGCCTGGGTAAAACCACGTTTTTGTTACGTTTTTTTGTTTTTAGGTCTGCCAGGGTCACATGATAGTAGGCAGCCACTTCCTTTTGGACCATATCAACACTGATGGTTTTGATGGTTTCTTTAACCATGTCCTTAAGGACCTGCTTGGCCATTGCCAAAGAGATCAATTTGTCTTCCAGGAGCGCGTAAGCCACTACCCTGATAAGGGCCCCTTCCAGTTCACGGATATTGGTTTTAATTTCTTGGGCAATAAATAATACCACATCATCAGGGACCACCACTGATTCTAATTCTAATTTTTTTCGTAAAATAGCCACCCTTGTTTCATAATCCGGCGGCTGGATATCGGTGATCAACCCCCAGGCAAAACGCGAAACCAATCTTTCTTCTAAATTACTGATCTCCTTAGGAGGTCTGTCTGAGCAAAT
>Ga0182030_10024658_pt1 | contig 11030 bp, 7 predicted proteins | sample 812S3MmetaG_FD_121299 | JGI IMG/M metagenome (GOLD analysis project Ga0182030, IMG submission 121299) | Permafrost microbial communities from Stordalen Mire, Sweden - 812S3M metaG (Illumina Assembly) | ecosystem: Environmental > Terrestrial > Soil > Wetlands > Permafrost | place: Sweden... | reverse complement strand
GGCCGGCACCGGCAACGTCGGCAGCGGCCGCGCGGAGGCGACCGGGCTGCCGGTGGAGAATGGCTCGGGGTTCTTCAATCTCGCCGCGTTCACGATTCCGCTGGATGGCACGTACGGCAATGCGGGCCGCAACACGATTCCGGGCCCGGGATTGATTTCGTTGAACCTGTCGTTGCAGCGCACCATTCAAATTACGGAGCGCCTGCGGCTGAACATACGCGCGGACACCACCAACGTTACCAATCACGTCAGCATCACCGGCTATGGCACGGTGGTGAATTCGCTGAGCTACGGCGTGCCGTCGTCGGCGAGCGGCATGCGAAATATAACGCTCACAGCGAGGTTTAATTTCTGATGTTCAGGCGCAAAAAAGACTTGCATTTTGCAGTAAATCAGCTCATTTCCTTGGCGGAGTCGAAAGCGGCGCTTGCGCTCTGCGGACTCGCACTCCTGTTTGCGGCCGCCTTCGCCTGGTTCGCGCCAAGCGTGTCCGCACAGGAACCGCAATTCGTGGTCAATACGAAGCTGGTGGTCGTCAACGTCACGGTGAAGGATAAGTCCGGACGCCTGGTGACGAATCTGAAGCAGGAAGATTTTCAAATACTGGAAGATGGCGTCCCGCAAAAGATCTCCGTATTCGAGCGGCAGGAGCTGAGCACGGAGCCGATGGCGCCGTTGTCGTTCGCCACGCGCCCGCAGACGCTCGAAGAGCGCGCCGCCGCGGCCCCGGCCGGAGCGTCCGTCAACACGCAAGCCGCGCGCGATCCCGCCCGCTATCAGAACAAGCGCCTGATCGGGCTGTTCTTCGACTTGAGCTCGATGGATGTGCTGGAACAGGCCCGCGCTCAAGACGCCGCCATCAAATTTTTGCAGTCGCAGATGACCGCGGCGGACATGGTTTCCATCATGACGTTTTCGAGCAAGTTTAAAACGGTGGTCGATTTCACCGACGATCGCGAGAGCTTGATCGCGGTTCTGCGCAAAATGGCCACGGGCGAAGGCGCCGACCTGGCCGCGATGTCGACGACGGGGACGGCGGACGAGGGCGACGACAGCGGCTCCTTCGTGGCCGACGACACCGAGTTCAACATCTTCAACACGGATCGCAAGCTGACGGCGCTGGAAGATGCGGCGCACAAGCTCGCGGCGTACCCGGAAAAAAAGGCGCTGATTTATTTTTCGAGCGGCATTCAAAAGACGGGGATTGAGAACCAGTCTCAATTGAAGGCGACCGTGAACGCCGCGGTGCGCTCGAACGTCGCGTTCTACCCGGTCGATGCGCGCGGTCTGGTCGCGCTAATTCCCGGTGGCGACGCTTCGACGGCCTCCGTGCGTGGCACGGGCATGCTTACGGGGACCAAAGTCGCGAGCCTGCGGGCCAGTTTCAACGATTCGCAGGAAACCCTCTACACGCTGGCGGAGGACACGGGCGGCAAGGCGCTGCTCGACGTGAACGATCTGACGCTCGGCATTCAGCAAGCCCAGGAGGATATTCGCAGCTATTACACGATCGGCTACTATCCGCAGAATGCGGCCGAGGACGGCAAATACCGCCGCATCAAGGTGCAGCTTGCCCCATCGTCCGCGCTCGCCAAGGAAGCCAAGCTCGAGTTCCGCAATGGATATTACGCCGGGAAAACTTTTGCGAAGTTCACGTCGGCCGACAAAGAACGGCAGCTCGAAGAAGCGCTGACGCTGGGAGATCCCGTAAGCGAATTGCCGCTGGCGCTCGAAGTGGATTATTTTCGCGTGGCGCGCGACCGCTATTTCGTGCCGATTTCCGTGAAGCTGCAGGGTTCGGCGGTCAGCTTCGCCAAGAAGAACGGAAAACAATCCACGGCTCTCGATTTCATCGGGCAGGTGCGCGACGCCAGCGGAAAGCTGGTGGGCGGCGTGCGCGACCAGATCACCGTGAAGCTCACCGACGCGGACGCCGAAAAGCTCGATCAGCGGCATCTGGAGTACGATACCGGGCTGACGCTCCCGCCGGGGAAATACTCGCTATTGTTTCTGGCGCGCGAGGATCTGACCGGCAAGATGGGCACCTTTGAAACCAAATTCACCGTGCCGGATCTGAGCGCGAACAAATCGGTGCGGCTGAGTTCGGTGATCCTCAGCAATCAGAAGGAGGCCGTGAGCGCCGCCGTCGGCGAGGCCGACAACAACAAGAAGCTGATGGCGAATCATCCACTGGTGCAGGACGGCCAGAAAATGGTGCCCAGCATCACGCGCGTGTTCCGCAAGGATCAGACGCTGTACGTGTATTTCGAAGTTTACGATCCGGGCATCGATCCGGAACGCAAGACGCCGGACATGGTGGCCAGCGTCGAGCTGATGCAAGGCGCGCGCAAGGCCTTCGTGTCGCAACCTTCGCGGGTGAACAAGCTCGGAACCTCGCGGCCGGGCGTCGTGGCTTTCAACTTCCAGGTGCCTCTGACGCGCATGACGCCGGGCGAGTACATTTCCCAGGTGGACGTCATCGACGAATTCGGCAAGAAGTTCGCGTTCCCGCGGAATGCATTCGTCGTATTGCCGTAGGCGGTGCGTCTGACCAACAGCGCGTCACGCGGACGCCGCTTCTGCGACAATTTTCTTTAGCTATGCGAATGGATGGCAACACGATTCTCATTACCGGCGGCGCCGACGGAATCGGCCGAGGGCTCGCCGAAGCGTTTCATGAACTGGGCAACCATGTGATCATCGCGAGCCGGCGCGAGAGCGCGCTCAAAGCCGTCTGCGATGCCAATCCGGGCATGCGCTATTACGTACTGGACGTCGCCGATCCCGCGCAGATCCGAGCCGTCGCCCAGCAGGCCATCGCTGATTTCCCCAAGCTGAATTGCGTGATCGCCAATGCCGGCGTGCAGCGCCTCTACAGCTTCGCCGGGGAACAAGCGCCGGACGATCAACTGATCGAGGAAGAAATCAGCATCAATTTGCTCGGTCTGATTCGCACGACGACGGCGTTTCTTCCACACCTGCGCCAGCAGGAGCGCGCGACCGTGGTCCATCTTTCGTCGGGCCTGGCGTATGTGCCGCTGGCGATGTGCGCCGTGTATTGCTCCACCAAGGCGGCCGTTCATTCCTTCACGATGTCGCTGCGCCATCAATACCGGAACACGAGCGTCAAGTTCGTGGAACTGATCCCGCCGCGCGTCGATACCACGCTCGGAGGCGGCAGCGGGAACAGCCCCCAATCGATGAAGGTCGGCGATTTCGTCGCCGAGGCCATGAACGGCCTAGCCAGCGGCGTCGACGAGATTCCCGTGGGTCACGCCAAGCGCCTGTTCGCGGCGGGAGGCGGAGAATCCGTGAAACCGGCGTTTGAGAATATGAATCCGGCGTAAGCGCGTTTATCGCGCGGCGGACTTCGCGCGCTCCAGCGTAAACTGCTTGAAGAATTTCACGATCTCTTCCGACGTTCCCTCGGGATACGCGTGGCCGCCGGGATGGACCAGCGTCATCACCGGCGTTCCGTTCGCCGAAGCGTACAGCGTGCAGCGCGTCGCCGCTATCACGGACGTACAAAAAGTTGGACTGGCCGAGACGCCGTCGATCTTGCGGGCCGCTTCCATCGCCGCCGTCTGATCGGCGAAATCCACCTGATGATCGTTCTTTCCGCCGACGTGCAGCAGCGGCTTGGGCTGCGTCGGCGTGGCCGTGGGGCGCATGCGTCCGGCGACGGGCGCGTAGGCGGCGAAGATCGCGGGGCGCTGGGCCCACAGCAGGTACGTGAAATGCGCGCCGTTCGAAAATCCCGTCGCGTAGATCCGCTCGTTGTCGATCTTGTACGTCTTGCGCAGCGACGCGAGCGCCACGTCCACCAGCTTCAAATCGCGATCGCCATCCTGGCCGGGTTCCGTCTGCCATCCCGATAATCCGTCGCGGGTAGGCAAGCCCTCGAAGTAGGCGACCACCGCTTCGGGCCATGCGCTTTGCAGATCGACACCTTCGTAGTTGTCCGCCGAATCGCCGTGCCCGTGAAACGCGAAAATCAGCGGCGAGCTTCCGTTTTGCTTGTCGGGAGCAAAGACGATCGCGCGACGCTCGACGCCATCGACCGTGAACGTCATCGTCTTACGCTCAGCCGACGCCGCAGCCACAGCCGTCGTTGCGGCCAAGGTTAGAACAGCCATGCACAACAGCACCCGATGGTGAATCGCCATACTACAGTGTCATCCTTTCGAGTTTGCGATACAGCGTCTTGCGTTCGATGCCCAGGATCTTCGCCGCGCGGCTCTTGTTGCCGTTGGTGGCGGCCATCACGCGGCGGATCTGCTCGGTCTCCGTGTCGGCGAGAGTGTCGCTTGCGTGATCGCGCGAATCCATTTGTTCGATGGCCGTTTGCACGGCCGCGGCGTCGATGCGTCCGCCGGGCGCAAGGATCGTCAGCCGCTCCATCATATGTTGCAACTGGCGGATGTTGCCGGGCCAGCTGTACGCTTCCATCGCCTTCAGGCCGGTTTCCGTGAGCTTCGTCTCCAGGTGATAACGCCCGTTGTAGCGCTTCAGAAAATAATGCGCCAGCAGCGGAATATCGGCCGCGCGCTCGCACAGCGGCGGGACGTTCAACCGCACCACGTTGAGGCGATACCACAAGTCTTCGCGGAACTTGCCTTCCTCCACCATCTTCTGCACGTCGCGATTGGTGGCCGCGATTACGCGTACGTCGATCTTGCGGGACCGCGCCGAACCCAGCGGCCGGATCTCGCGCTCCTGTAAAAAGCGCAGCAGCTTGAGCTGGAACCCCAGCTCGATATCGCCGATTTCATCCAGGAAAACCGTGCCGTTGTTGGCGGCTTCGAAAACGCCCATGCGGTCGCGGTCCGCGCCGGTATAGGCGCCTTTCAACGTCCCGAACAATTCGCTCTCCAGCAGCGACGGCGTGATGGCGCCGCAATCCACCGGCACGAACGGATGTTGCGCGCGCCGGCTGTTGCGATGAATCATTTGCGCGATCAGTTCCTTGCCGGTGCCGGTCTCTCCTTCGATCAGCACCGTGGCATCGGTCGGCGCGACGCGCGAAAGCGTCTTATAAATATCGACCATGCGCGACGAGCTGCCGATCATTTCCGTCTCCGGCAGATCGTCGATCCACGGAGCCTCTCCGTCGTCCTCGACGGCGCCGGCGATGATCTTCTCGGCCCTCTTAATCGTTTCGATCATTTGCGCCATCTCGAACGGCTTGGCCAGATATTCGAACGCGCCGTTCTCGGTGGCGGCCATCACGGTTTCCATGCTGCCGCGTCCGGTCATCAGAATGACGGCGCAGGTTGGATTGTGTTCGCGCGCGGCGCGCAGCACGTCGAGGCCTGTGCGCTCGTCCAGATAAATATCGGAAATGACAATGGGGTAGGCTTCCGCCGACAATCGCTCCAGCGCCTCCCGCGTGGAGGCGACGGCCTCCGGAGCGTAGCCTTCCAGCTCCAGCACCGTCATCATCGTATTGCGAACCGACGGATCATCTTCTACGATCAACAGCTTCTGCATTGCGTTTTACTAGGCGTATCTCACTAGTTGGGCGTGACGGCCCGGGGCGCTAATACCCGGGGCGCTAATACAATGGTAAAGCACGAGCCTTTTCCCGGCTCGCTGGTTACCTCCATCCGCCCTCCGTGATTCGTCACGATCTGCTCCACGATGGAAAGTCCAATGCCAGTGCCCACCTCGCCCGATGCTTCGGCTTTCTTCGTCCGGTAGAACTTCTGGAAGATGCTTTTGAGTTCCTTGGCGTCCATGCCGATGCCCTGATCGCGCACCGAGATGCGCAGATCGCCGCCGCGCGTTTCCGCGGTGACGCTGACGTGTGTATCGGCGGGCGAATATTTCACGGCGTTGGTCAAAAGATTGTAGAAAGCATACTCCATCAATTCGCGGTCGCCAACCAGGGTGCCTTCCACCGGAGTATCGAGCGTAATCGTGATGCGCTTGCGCTCGGCAAGGGGCGCGACGCGCGCCAGGCACGTATCGACGACATCCGCCGCCGCGAACGATTCGCGTTTCATCTCCATCTGGCCGTCGGCGAGCCGTTCGACGTCCAGGAACGTTTGAATCAGCCGCGCGAGCCGTTTGGATTCCGAGTTGATCATCTCGCTCAACTGTTTCTGCTTGGCCTCGGGCAGCGAGTAATTGGTCATGATCTCGCTCGATCCCTGGATGGCCGTCAGCGGCGTGCGCATTTCGTGCGCGGCCCAATGGATCGCCTGCTGATAGCGCGATTTCTCGGATTCCGAGCGCCTCAACTGGCGGCGCACAAAGAAAACTTGGAACGTCGCCGCGCTGGCGCAGCTCAGCCACGCGACCGCCACCGGTCCGAAATAGGGGAACACGATGCCTTGACGGAACAGCACCACGGGCAATGCGTGTGCGATCAGCAGCAGCGAGATCGCCGCCGCGTAGGACATCCATCCCGCGAGCAGAGCGAAGGCAACTCCCGCGACCGCCGCATATAGAAACGACACACCCAGCGTTGTTACATCCGACGCCGGCTGTAAAAATCGCCCGCGAGCCATCGTCTCAAATGCGTGCGCGTGCACCGCGACCCCCGGCACGTTCTGGCCGTAAGGATTCACCAGCCGGTCGCGCGCGGCCGATAGCGCCGTGACACCCAGAAACACGGCCTTACCCTGTAAGAATGCCGCGTTCTCGCGAATCTTCAACACCGAAATCGTAGGGATGCCATTTGGAAGGTAGCGCACAAGCATCGCCCTCCCTCGATCGGATCGCGCCGCGGGAATGATGATCGATCCAACCTCGACGTCGTCGGGCGATTCGGTGATCGGCTCGCTTTGATAGACCCGGAAGGCTTCGAGGGACAACGCCCAGCGCCTGACACTGCCCGTGCTTCCTCGCCCCGTTTCTTCGAGCGACACCTCGCGCGAGACGCCATCGGCCCGATCCTGTTCCGGATGCACATGCCCGAGTGCGACGGCGGCGCTGGCGAAACGGGGCAGGGGATCTTCCCACCTGCTTGTCGATAATGAATCTCCGACCAGCTCGCAGGGAAGAATCAAATTGTGTGTGTCATGCAACGCCGCTTCCAGACGCGCGTCTTCCGCGTCGTCGCCTTTGTCGCTGAGGATCACGTCGAGCGCGGTGGTTTTTGGATGTACAACGGCTAGTTCGGCCAATGCCTCCGTCAGGATCGGGCGAATCCGCCGCACGCCGCCCTGCGCGCCGAGCGTTTCCTCATCAATCGCGACCACGACGGATTCCGGCTGCCTTTGGCTCGGAGGCGACAAACGCGTCAGCGTGTCGTAGGCGTAATTGTCGATGCGCGATCCCAGCCATCCGGCCAGCGTGCCGATGACGAAGCATCCGGCCAGCACGGAAACATAGGCCAGATTGCGTTTGAGGGATCCACCGGACATTCACAATCAGTATACGAAGCTCGTTAATTTGTTGTCTTCCGATTCCTCAACAAATCGATCACTAGCAGCCCTGCGCCGATGGTGATCGCGCTATCGGCCACGTTGAACGACGGGAATTCGTAGCTCCCGATAAATACCTGGATGAAATCGGTAACCGTGCCTCGGAACACGCGGTCGATCAGATTCCCGAGCGCTCCAGCGAACACCAGCGTTAGCGCCACGCGCATCAGCGATTCCGGAATCCCCGAAGGCGAGTTCGGCGAGCGCCACAACAGCACGCCGACAATCGCCAGCACGCATGTCGACAGGCCGATCAGCACCACCTTGCGAATCAGCGGCGACGCGTCGGCCAGTATGCTGAACGCGGCTCCCGGATTTTCCGCGTGGACGATGGTGAGGATTCCCGGGATCACCGGAAAAATATCGAATGCGGAAAAGTCGCGCTGGATTGCCAGTTTGGTGACGCGGTCGAAAATCACCAGCAGCACGACAATGAACGCCGAGCGCAGGCGCGCGTTCATCACTTTTCCTCAGACGGCGGTTCCTTCGCCATTTCCTTCAGAACAGCCGAGCCAGCCATTTCCTGAAGAGCAGCCGAACAGGAATCGCACACCGTCGGAAACGCGGCGTCCTCGCCGACCTTGGTCGAATACTTCCAGCAGCGCTCGCACTTGGCGCCGTCGGCGCGCTCGACGGTTACTTGCAGTTCGGCATCCCTTGAGTCATTGGGAGAGTCGAGTACCACCTGAGACGCGATGAATAAGGACGGCAGGAAGGACTCGTGTTCCTTGTGCAGCTCGAATGATATGATCGGCAATCGCAGCCGGACGCGCGCTTCCAGTGCCGTGCCGATCAGCTTCGCCTGACGAGCTTCTTCGAGCGCCTTGAGCACTCGTTCGCGCGTTTCCATCAATACTTCCCACACGGCGAGCTTCTCCGCTCCCAATCCCGATTCCAACTCCTCCGGCTCCGGCAGCGTCGAAAGGTGGACGCTTTCCGGCGAGCCCTCGGGCTTCTGCGTGTAGTTCCAGACTTCCTCGGCTGTGAACGCGAGTATCGGAGCGGCCAGCCGCGTCAGCGCATAGTGGACCTTATACAGCGCAGTCTGCCCGCTGCGGCGCGCGACGCTCTTGGTAGCGGCCGTGTAGAGACGATCCTTCAGCACGTCGAAATACACGGCGCTCAGGTCCGTGGTGGCGAAATCGTAGATCGCGCGATAGACCTTGTGGAAGGCGTGCTCGTCGTACCAGGCGCGGCAGCTCCGCACTAACTCTGAAGCGCGCGCCAGAATCCAGCGGTCGATTTCGAGCATTTCCGTGAGGGGCACCGCATCCACGACGGGATCGAAATCGGCAAGGTTCCCCAGTGCATAGCGGAACGTGTTGCGCAGCTTGCGGTACGCCTCGATCAAGCGGCTGACGATGGTGTCGGAGAAGCGGACGTCTTCGGTGAAATCCACCGAGGCCGTCCATAGGCGCAGCAGCTCCGCGCCGTACTTATTGATGACCTTCTCGACCTCTTCGGCGCCCTTGGATTTCGAAAGCGCGTGGCCTTCGCCATCCAGCGTCCAACCGTTCGTGGCCGACGCTCGATAGGGAGCGGTGCCGCGCAAGCCGACGGCGACCAGAAGCGAACTGTGGAACCAGCCCCGGTATTGATCGCCGCCTTCCAGGTACATATCGGCGGGCCAGGGCAGATCGTTCTCTGGAGTCAGCACGGCCAAGTGGCTCGATCCGGAATCGAACCAGACGTCCAGAATGTCGTTCTCTTTGCGGAAGGACGTCCCGCCGCATTTTTTGCAAACACTCTCTTCGCCGATCAGCTCCTCCGCGCTGCGCGAATACCAAACGTCGGCGGTATGCTGGCGGATCAGGCCGACGATACGGTCCAGAATCCTGCGATCAGTCATCGGCTCATGACAGGTCTCGCAATAGAACACCAGGATCGGCACTCCCCAAGCCCGCTGACGCGAGATGCACCAATCGGGGCGCGTGGCGATCATGTTGCCGATGCGTTCTTCGCCCCAGGCGGGATTCCACTTCACGTTCTTGATCGCTTCCAGAGCGCGCTGGCGCAGGTTGTTGTGCTCCATGCTGATGAACCACTGCTCGGTGGCGCGGAAGATGGTGGGGTTGTGGCAACGCCAGCAATGCGGATAGCTGTGTTCGATCCTGCGCACCGCCGCGAGCGCTCCGGCGCGACTCAGGATTTCAATGACGAGAGCATTTCCCTCCCAGATCGTCTTGCCTATCAATTCTTCCGGGAGCGCCCAAGGGCCTTGGCCCGGTTCAGGAGAAGCCTGGTAAAAGCGACCAGCTCCATCCACCGGGCAGTAGACCGAGAGATGGTTCGCCAAGCCGACCTGATAATCCTCCTGGCCATGGCCGGGAGCCGTATGCACCGCGCCGGTGCCTTGTTCGAGCGTCACGTGATCGCCCAGGATTCCGACCGACGTCCGTTCCAGGAACGGATGCTGGAAAAGCGCCCCGTCCATGCGCGCGCCTTCGAACGCCGCCAGCACCTTCGGCTCAGGCCTCTCTGGTCCAGGCTTCTCTGATGCAACCCAGCCGCAGGCTTCGGCCGTGGCCTTGAGGAGATCGACGGCAACAATATAGACGTCATCGCCGACTTCCGCTGCGGCGTAGGTGAACTTCGGGTGATAGCAGATCGCCAGGTTTGCGGGGATGGTCCAGGGAGTGGTGGTCCAGATGAGGCCCCAGACTTTCTTGCCTTTCAGTGACGGATCGATCGCCGCAGGGTCCGACGTCAACGCGAATTTCACCCAGATCGACGGACTGGTATGGTTCTCGTACTCGACCTCGGCCTCGGCCAGTGCGGTGCGATCGTGGATGCACCAATTCACTGGTTTCAATCCTTTATAGACGTAACCTTGATCTAGAAAATCAACGAAGGCGCCGGCGATCACGGCCTCGTACTCGGCGCTCATAGTCAGGTAGGGATCGTCCCAACGGCCGAAAACTCCCAAGCGCATGAAATCCTTGCGCTGCAGATCGACGTACTTTTCGGCGTATTTCCGGCAGGCGGCGCGGATCTGGGCGGCCGACATGCCGGCCTTTTTCGAGCCCAACTGGTTGTCGACCTTGATCTCGATCGGCAGGCCGTGGCAATCCCACCCGGGCACATAGGGAGAGTCATAACCCTCCATGGTCTTAATCTTTACGATGAAATCCTTCAACAATTTGTTGAAGGCGTGTCCCAGGTGAATATTGCCGTTCGCGTAGGGCGGACCGTCGTGCAGAATGTAGGTCGGACGTCCTTTGCGAGCGGTCCGGATCTGGCCGTAAATACCGGACTCACCCCCAGTTCCAGCCCAACGCCCGAGGAGCTTCGGCTCGAGCGCCGCAAGGTTCGCTTTCATGGGGAAATCAGTACGCGGAAGGTGGATGGTTTTCTTAAGGTCGTGGTTAGGATCGGGGGATTCCATCGGATATCTCTCCATGGTAGCCGATCCCCAAGCGCTTGCAAATGAAGGAACTGATGTCTAAAAACAAAAAAGCAACTTTTGTTGTTGACAGAAACTTAACTTCCGCTTACCATTCCTTAACACTGGAGTAGCACTGTTCGCTAAGGTGGTCCTTGATGACGTTTCAAATTGGAGAGAAAGTCATATACCCCAACCATGGGGTAGCGACGATCGAG
>Ga0182030_10024657_pt1 | contig 11030 bp, 11 predicted proteins | sample 812S3MmetaG_FD_121299 | JGI IMG/M metagenome (GOLD analysis project Ga0182030, IMG submission 121299) | Permafrost microbial communities from Stordalen Mire, Sweden - 812S3M metaG (Illumina Assembly) | ecosystem: Environmental > Terrestrial > Soil > Wetlands > Permafrost | place: Sweden... | reverse complement strand
GCGCAGCGGTGTCATCACCCGACAGCTGATCGCCAGCCTCTACAATGTCTCGGAAAACACGGTGCTGGTCTGCCGGCCCTATGACCCGGCGCTGGCCTTCAAGATCACGATCCGTCGCCCCATCGGATCCGGCGATATCGGCGAATCCGATGTCTATGGCTGTCAGCAGCACGTACCGTTGACGACGATCCAGATCCCCGTATAGCTCGGTCACGCGCCCCTGCTTGAGGACACGATGCTGACATTCTATTTCGCCCCAGGATCAAGCTCCATGGCGGTGCACATCGCCCTGCATGAGGTCGGCGCAACGTTCGACGCGCGGCCGATGTCGTTCGCCAGTCGCGAACTGCAACAACCCGCATTCCGCGCGATCAGCCCGGAAGGCAAAGTCCCGGTGCTGCTGATCGACGGCCGCCGCCTGACCGAGGTTGCCGCGATCCTATATTACCTCGCCCGGCGCTTCCCCGCCACATCATTGCTACCGGAGAACGATCTGGAAGCCGAGGCGCAGGCGATCTCCTGGATGTCATTCATCGCCGCGACCCTGCACCCGGCGCGCACGGGGGGCGCCGAACATGCGATGAAGGTATGGACCTTGGCCGATCAGCGGCTGGGCGACCGCGAATGGGCGCTCGACCGCTATTCGATCGCGGACATCCATCTGTTTCGTCTGTACTGGCGCATGGCAAACTCGCTGAAGCCCGCGGCGGGGGCCTTCCCCAACCTCGCGGCGCACCATCAGCGCATGATGGCGCGACCGGCGGTGCAGCGGACCCTCGAGATCGAGGCAGCGATCGGTTACGAGTTACCAGCGTAGAGCCCCTTCGCGCCGACCGGGACAAGGTCCGGTGGTCCCGTAGGGCGGAAAAGTGCAGCGTCATCCGCCACTTCGTGCCTCCATCTGGCGGATGACGCTGCGCTCTTCCGCCCTACGGTCCGGTACCGCAACGGTGCCGGATGAGACACCAAGCCCGCGCGGGCAGGATCGACTCCAGCCCAGCGCGGTTTCAGAACCCGGTGATCCGCGTCAGTGCAACCGCAATCCCCGGCGCGCAGCCGAGGATCGGATTGCCGCGTTCGGGCCCATCGCCATCCAGGAACGGACTGACATACGCGCCCGCCTCCGTCAGCAGCACCATCGCCGCGGCGACGTCCCACAGATTGATGTGCAGCTCGACATAGGCATCGCTGCGCCCGGCAGCGACATCAGCCAGACCGAGCGCGCCGGAGCCACCCAGCCGAGGTGCCGCGCCAGCCTCGATCACCCGTTGCACCATCGACGTGAACGCGCCAGCCGGACGGCGATGCGACCAACCCGTTTCGACAATCGCGCGGGACAATTCGGTGGTCGCCGCGGCGTGGATGGCGGTTCCGTTCAGCGTCGCCCCTCCGCCCAGCCTCGCTGCGAACGTCTCCCCGATGGCAGGGGCGACCAGGACGCCGACCAACGGCGTGCGGTCCTCCAGCAATCCCAACGACACGCAGAAGCGCGCGCTGCCACGCGCGTAGTTGGCGGTCCCGTCGATCGGATCGACCACCCAACGCAGCGTGCCCTGGCGCGCCTTGCCGCCCTCCTCGCCCTGGAAGCCGTCGGCGGGAAACGCCGCCGCCAGCCGCTCGGAGAGAAATCGCTCGACCGCGCCGTCCGCCTCGGTCAACCAATCCTGTGCGCCCTTCAGCGTGGCGGTCGCCGCGCCAGGTGGCGGCCGCATCCGCAGCGCCAGCGCCCCCGCCTCGGTAGCCAGTTGGACCGCTGTCTCGAACCGTGCCTCAAGCGCGCGCACGCGGATCTCAGGCCGGTGCGAGGACGTGGATGACGCGGCTCGCGATCATCTCCCGGGTCTTCGCGCCATAGGCCGCCATGTGTGGCGAGGCCGCGTGCGCCTTGAGCGCATCAGCGCTCTCCCATTTCTCGATCACCACGAAGGCGTCGGGGCCCAACTTTGTCTGGAACGGGCCGATACCCTCGGCGTCCGCCGCGGGGCCGTATTCGATGCAGCCCTGCTCGGCGTGCACCGCCGGAATGTTGGCATGGAACGCCTCGAGTATCGCCCCCCGCATGCCGGGCTTGGCGGTGATGATGGCGATGACATGGATCATGACATTGGCTCCCCGAATTGGTGTTCGCTGGTCAGTGGTCGGTGGAGACCTTGCCAGAAGCCAGTGCGACCGAGAAGGCGGCCGGCATGAAGCCCGCGTGACGGCGGCGACGTGGCCAGATCGCGGGCCGGATGATAGGTCAGGCGCGGAGCCACACCAGGGGAGGTAGCGAATGGCGGACAGCACACGACGCGAGCAAGGCCGCGCGGTACGACGTAAGCTGATGGGCGAGGCATTCGCCGCCAAGGTTGATTCGTCGGTCTACAACGACCCGATCATGGAGAAATTCGCCGAAGTCACGCAGGAAACGATTTTCGGCACGTTATGGACGCGGCCGGGCCTGGACCTGAAGACGCGCGCGCTGATCGTCGTGATCTCCGACACCGCCACCGGCCGCACGCCGGAACTGAAGCTGCATTTGCGCTTCGCGCGCAACCAGGGCTGGACTGAGGACGAGCTGGCCGAGGCGTTGCTGCACTTGGTCGGCTATGTCGGCGCGCCGCTAGTGCGCGAGGCGATGCTGACGGCGCGTGAGACCTTCGCCGAGATGCGCGCCGAGGGCTGACGGCCACGTCGCTCACGCCAAGCCTGAATCGGCAATCACGAAGTAACCGGTAACCGGCTACTTGAACGGCATCTTGAGATTGAAGCCCGGCGAGGGAATCAATCGACGATCGGACGTATCCTCATCCCGTCGAGACCCGGCGACATAGCCCTGGCTCTGATCGAATTCGGTATAGTTCGGCGCCCGCACGATCCGTGGCGTGATCGTCAGGCCGTCCGTTGGCACCGGCACCGGCGCCGCGGCTTCCCGGTTGGGGAGCGGTGCGGGACCATCAGTGGGCGGCTGCGCAGGCGGTATCGGTGGCAGGGGAAGGGGTGCAGCATACGGTGCCGGATGCGACCCTTTCGGCGCGGCTGCCGCGACGAGCAGGGAAAACGACAACAATGCCAGCCATCGCGTTGGCTTCATGATGATGCCGCCGGTGGCATGACCAGGGGCTTGGTCCCCCGCGCATCGTCTGCGGGATTACCCGCTGGCGCCCCTAGCGGTCCGATCCCACTTCGCCGCCAGGCGTCCAACGTCCATCGGGTCGACGGAAATGCGATGTTGTCCCAGGGGGTGCGATCCCAGGGGAACAGGCCAGCCTCCAGGCTTTCGGCACCCGCGGCGAAATGTGGCGGCGCGCCGGCTTCGGACAGCAGCGCCCGGAACATCACGTGGACCTGGCCGATCCGGCTGATTGAGAAGATACCTAGAATGCCTTCGAGCATGATGCGCGCCTGGCCTTCCTCCCAAATCTCACGCGTTGCGCCCTCCTCGAGGGTTTCGCCAAGTTCCAGATAACCGGCGGCCAGGCTCCAGAACCCAACGCGCGGCTCGATCGCATGCCGGCAGAGTAGCACCGCGCCTTGGCTGACAACCACCGCGCCAACGACGATCTTTGGGTTCTGGTAATCGATATGCCCGCAGTCGGCGCAGATCATGCGCTCGCGGTGATCAGATTCCGGGACGCGGCGTACAAACCCGAACATGGTAACACCCTCCGGCGTCTCCGCCACCGGATCAATGCCGGTTTTGCAAAGCCCGCAAAAGCCCGCTTACAAGGGCGTGGCCGAAAGCGCGCGATGCAGCAGATCAGATGGAGACCTCCAAACGCTGTTTCGCGTGCCGCTATTGGACGTTCGCGCCCGCGTGGGTCGTTGTCTCGGCGCGCCCGCAAGTGATTTATGGGCAAGTGGCGATCCACGAGATACCAGGAGTCCGCTGTGTGGCCTCTACACAATACTGACTGTGCATGCTGTCGCGATGCGGTCGTGGAAGACTCGCCGGGCTAGTTAGGGGCGACCCGACGGCACGCGCGAAGCATGATGCTGCTCGGTTATCATTCCTATGAGGGATGTTCTATGAGGTCATTCGCGGATCCTCAATCGGACGTTGCCGAACGCCAGGTCCGCTGGCATCCTACCTTCGGCGCAGCCAAGTTGGACATTCATCACGGCAATGTCGGTTAAGATGCCCTCAGATATCGAATTGCTTGCGAGTCCCGCGCCCGCCATGGCGAAGGCGGAGGCCGAAAATTATGGACCATGGAATCCGGGGGTTCAATCGACGCTTCCCACCGAATTTATGCCATTGGCAACGGTGTTTAGTTTGGTGAACGTCTCAAGCAGCATTGGCGAACTGCAAGAACTCAATGGTTTCTGTGGGCTGCCGATTGAAAGGTTGTCGACATTCAGACCGGAACGGTTGGCGTTGCATGAGGTTCTGGTCCGCGTGATGGCGGATCTTTCAGTGCCGGATGGCAAGAAGTACGAAGATTTTGGCGTCAATTCTCGCCAGATGACGGCGAGAATCATGAACAAATATGTCGCGCCGAAGTTGTCCGAGATCAACAGCATGTTCGAGAACTTGCAACGGGAGGCCTCCGACTTTATCGATATGGCCCAGGCAGCCGGCACTTCGGGCGGCGAAGCCGTCGGCCGAGTTGGCAAATCCGATGCGAGCTGGTGGTCGAGGTTGATGCCTGTTCGCGGTAACGCCAAGGCGCCAGCGCCCGCTCAGTCGGCCGCAGATCGGGATCTTCTCGCCATCGCGACCTGGCGCGCCAGGGCACAATCGACCCGTATTCCATTCGAACGAGCTTGCTACCAGGCACTCCTTGCCACCACCGAGGCGGTATTCTCACGCCGCGGTCATCTGACAAGCGATCATAAGTTGATAACCTCCATCGCATCGCGGCTTGTATGCAACGATTACGGAAGCGTCGTCATTGGGGAATTTCTGGAGCCACTATTTTACCTCGCCGCTGGTCAGGAGGACTATCGTCTCCTGCCGGCGCAATCGCAGCCGATCGTTATGAACGTCAAAGGTGCCTCCGCATCGGGCAAGAGCTCCATGCGGCCACTTCAGAAGCAGCTTGCAGAAAGGCTGGGAGTGGCCTGGTCGGATTTCGCGCTTATCAGTCCGGACATTTGGCGAAAGTACCTGCTCGACTATTCCACGCTTGGCGCGGCCCGGAGATATGCCGGCACACTGACCGGCTGTGAGGTTGCCATCGTCGACCAAAAGCTTGACCGCTACATGAGCTACAAGGGCAAGGTCGGGCAACTGCCACATTTGTTGATAGACCGCTTCAGATTCGACAGCTTTGCACAGGAGCCAGACGAGGAAGAAGGCAGCCGGCTGCTGACCCGGTTCGGGGTCGAGGTCTATATGTTCTTCATGATCACGCCGCCCGAAGCAACGGTTGAGCGGGCCTGGACACGGGGAGAGCAGGTCGGACGTTACAAGGCAGTGGACGATTTGTTGGCGCATAACGTCGAGGCTTATTCGGGAATTCCAAACTTGTTCTTCACATGGGCGCTTCGGGAGGACAAGCGCGTGCATTTCGAGTTTCTCGATAACAGCGTCGCCGAGGGCCAAAGACCGAGGACGATCGCATTCGGATTGAACGGGCATATGAACATCCTCGATTTGAATTGTCTGCTTGATGTCGATCGGTATCGGAACATCAATATTGAGGCGCAAACAGCCGCGGACATCTATGCCAAGCCATCGAGCAGGCAAGCGCGTACCCACGGCGCGTTCTTCAGACAATGCGTGCGGCGCATCCCGGTCATCAATTTCGTCCACCACGAGACGGGAAAGATCTATGCGCAGATGGTCAAAGGCCAGCTGACGTCGTGGAGTCGCAGAATTTTTGAGCTTGCGGTACGTGATCATGACGCGCGCGCAGCTTTCGAAACGATTGTCGCGCCACCGCAAGGAGGGTCATCAAGCGCCCTCGACGACTACGGCTGCCTCGATCCACGCCAGAATGCAACCCTTGGCCAATGGGCCGATCGCGCTGGTTGCTGATGGAACACCTGCACTTCAAATTTGTACGGTACGAGGGTGTTCGGACTGTATCCGCGGGAGACGGGCAGGATTATCGATACAGTAGACAGTCCTAGTCGTGATGCGGCGCTTGGACAATCACCGCCAGGCGCGCGGCATGCGGAACGGCAGCATCGCCTGGACCCAGGGAGTACGAAACCGGTCGAGATCCAGACTTTCGTGCATTGCCACCATCGGTTCGCCCAGCAACCGCGTTTCCACCAAGGAACGCGCGTAGAACGGCGTATCCTGCAGCGTCGTCACGACACGCGCCGCCTCTCGCGCATCGCCGCGCACCGCACGCGTCACGCCCCAGCGCGAGCGCGGCAGAACCCATTCCGTTGGCGGGTCGAAATCGGTGGCGCCACCCGTGGCGGCATAGCGCATCGCCAGCGTTCGCCGCGTGTCGTCTCGACCGGCAAGATCATACAGCACGGTTGTCCCACCTTCCGTGTGCGCCCGACACCAATTCCAGCGCTGAAAATCCGCTTCCAGCGGCGCGTCCCCCTCGTTGGTGTCGCAATAGGCCACTCCCGACCAGCGTGATGCCGGGCGATCCAGTGCGACCTCGATGCGGGCGCATGGGGCAATCGGCGACCAACGGTGACGCGCCGCGCCATCCAGCGTCATCACACGGCTTTCCACCTGCAGCGGATGCAGCCTGATCACACCGCGAACCCGCGACGGCAGCGGCGCCGTTATTTCGTCGATCCAGACGGTGAGCGCCGTGCCGTTCCAGGCCAGCATGCTCGGACCGATCCGCAGCCAGTTCGCACCACGTTGCACCGCGCCGCTTCCGCGCTCGGTCAGCGCCCATCGGCGTCGGCCCCGCCCATAGAGCGCAACGTTCAGCGCGCAATGACGTAACGGATCGGCAACGCCGCGCCGGCGCGACCACGCATAATAGGGCGAGAACACGCTGCCGATGAAAGCGATCAGCGCGAGTCCATAGGCGCCGTCATCGCTGATGGCATCGACATACCACCAGGCGTAGCCACCTGGTACGACCGTCTGGTCGAAGCGAAATCCGCCAGCAGTCGCGCCGCGGCCATCCGCCCGGACAAGGCCGCCATCGGGATCCCCGCCCCCGGATGCACACTGCCCCCCGCCATGTACAACCCCGGCATCCCGGTCCGCGCCGTCGGGCGGCGGAAGGCAGCCATCGTGCCGTGCATCGCCGCGCCGTACAGGGCGCCCCCCGTCGCCGGGTACAGCGCCGCAAAGTCGTTCGGTGTCGTAACCATGCTCGCCTCTGTCCGCCGATGAATGCGCAGACCGCAATGTTCCATCAAGGCGAATGTCCGTGCTTCGCATTGCGCGATCTCCGCCGGGGTGAGGTTGTGGCTGTCGCCGCGTGCTGGCGCGTTGACCAGGCACAGCAGGCGCTCGGGCTTGTCGATCGGTCCGTCGTCATCGTCGCGATCCTGGGCGCAGACATAGACGGTCGGCTCTGCTGGCAAGCGCGCCGCGCCGAAGATGTCGGCGAACTCGGCGGCGTAGTCGCGCGAGAAGAACACGTTGTGGCGCAGCAACGGAAATCCCGCTGTCTCCGCGTGCAGCGCCCAAGTCACGGCCGACAGCGACCGCCGCGCCACATCAGCACGCGGGGCGGCGTCGGCCGCGCCCGCACCGAACAGTCCCCCAGCCAGCGCCGCCACATCGGCGTTCAGCACCACCGCGTCGGCGCCGAGACGCTCGCCGGTCGCCAGCCGCACGCCGGCCGCACGGCTGTTGGCAATCAGGATCTGTCGCACCTCAGTCACATAGCGGAACGATACGCCGAGCGTCCTGGCCAGATCAGCCAGCGCCAGCGCCAAGCGGTGCATGCCACCTTCGACCAGCCACACGCCTTCCCGCTCGACATGCGCGATCAGCATCAGCGTGGCCGGGGCCGCGAATGGCGACGCGCCGCAATAAGTCGCATAGCGTGCGAACAACTGGCGCAGCCTAGGGTCACGAAAATCCCGCCCGAGCGCGCGCCACAGGCTGGTCCATGGCGCCAAGCCGACCAGTGTCGCGATCCCGCGTGGCCCAGCGGTGCGCAGCAAGCGCGCGATGGATGGGTTCGCGTCCCGCATGAAGCCGGCGTCCAGCACGTCGAATGCGCGGCCGGCGCGGGTGCAGAAATCGGCATAACCGCGCGCCGCGGACGCACCGGCGAACGCGCCGATCGCCGCGCAACTGCGAGCGGCATCGGCGAACAGATCCAACCTGCCGCCGTCGCACCACGCGTGCCGCGCCAGCACCTCGGCCGGATGCAATGTCACCGCTGTTCCAAGCACGGCGCCGGCGTCGGCGAACAGTTGCTCGAACACCCAGCGCATGGTGAACACCGTCGGACCGGCATCGATCTGCGCGCCGTCCACGCTCACCTGCCGCATCTTGCCGCCGGGCGCCGCCGCGCGCTCCAGCACGGTCACCTCCAGACCGCGCGCGGCAAGGTCGATCGCTGCCGCCAGCCCGCCGACGCCCGCCCCGATTACCGCGACCTTGGGTACAGCGCCTCGGGCACCGCGCCCCTGGGGAACCGAACCCCTGGGAACCGAGACAAGTCCGCCTCTCATTCCGGCTGGATGAAGATTGCAGTTGACAGAGCGTCAATCCTTATTGACAGTTTAAGGTGACAAGCAAGATTGACATCTATCAGCCCCTTGGGAGGTGCGCAATGGACGCCATCACGCGGATCGAGCGGGCCTTGAACGCCGCCCTGGACCGCGCCGAGGGACCTGGTGCCCCACCGCGCCTCGCCGCGGCAATGCGGCACGCGGTGTTTCCCCGCGGCGCGCGCATTCGACCCCGCCTCTGCCTCGCCGTCGCCGCGGCCTGCGGTGATGACCACCCGGCGGTCACCGACGCTGCCGCCGCCGCGATCGAGCTCTTGCACTGCGCCTCCCTGGTGCATGACGACCTGCCCTGCTTCGACGACGCTGGCACGCGACGCGGCCGGCCCTCGGTGCATATTGCGTTTGGCCAGGCGCTCGCCGTGCTGGCCGGCGATGCGCTGATCGTCGCGGCGTTCGAGACGCTGACGGTTGGGACCAGCCGGGCGCCGCGGCGTCTGCCCGCCCTGGCGCGGACCATCGCCCGCGCCGTCGGCATGCCAGGCGGGATAGCGGCCGGGCAGGCCTGGGAAAGCGAGCCCAGCGTGGATCTGGCGGCCTACCAGCGAGCCAAGACCGGCGCGCTGTTTGCCGCCGCAACCGTCGCCGGCGCCGCGGCCGCCGGCGTCCAACCCGAGCCCTGGCGCACGCTGGGCGAGCGGCTGGGCGAGGCCTACCAGGTGGCCGACGACATCGGCGACGTGCTGGCGGGTGAGGCGGAATTGGGCAAGCCGATTGGCCGCGACAGCGCACTCGGCCGCCCGAACGCCGCCCTGCGCTACGGTGTCCCGGGTGCGATGCGCCATCTGGAGGCGCTGGCCGCCGCCGCGGCCGACTCGATCCCGCCCTGCCTCGGTGCGGCTGAGCTGAGAAGTCTCACGCTGAGCGAGGCGCGACGGCTGTTGCCCAAGGAGATGTCGCTGGCGGCGGCTTAGCCGGGGCGTGGACGACCGCGCGGTCATGGCGAGCCTCGCGCCTGAGTGGCCGGCCGCGATGCCGTCCAGCTTCGACCGGATTGCCGCGGTGCGCGACCGGCTGCTGGCCAGCATGCGGTTTCAGCGCTGGGCGGCCCGTTTCCCGCTGACCCGGCCGATCGCGCGGCGGCGGGCGCGGGCGCTGTTCGATCTCTGCGCCGGGTTCGTCTATTCCCAGGTGCTGCTGGCCTGCGTGCGGCTGCGCGTATGCGAGATCGTGTTCGAGGCGCCGCTTGGCCGCGACGAGCTCGCCGCCCGCATGGGCCTGCCGGCGGACGCGGCGCAGCGCCTGCTGGACGCGGCGGTGTCGTTGCGATTGCTCGCGCACCGGTCGGGCGACCGCTACGGGATCGGCCCACTGGGGGCCGCGCTGGTCGGCAATCCCGGCATCGCGGCGATGGTGGCGCACCATGCGCTGCTCTACGCCGATCTTGCCGACCCCGAAGCATTGCTGCGAGGCGCCGGCCGGCCCGCGGCGGCGCGCGAGACGGCGCTGGGCCGCTATTGGGCCTATGCCACTGCCGAGGCCCCCACGGTGCTGTCGGCGGCACAGGTGGCCGATTACACCGCGCTGATGGCCGCCTCGCAGCCGTTGGTGGCCGACGAGGTGCTGGATGCCTACCGGCTGGACCGGCATCGTCACCTGCTGGATGTGGGTGGCGGCGACGGCACCTTTCTGTGCGCGGCGGCACGGCGGGCACCGCGGTTGCACCTGACGCTGTTCGATCTGCCGCCGGTGGCGGCGCAGGCGCAGGACCGGCTCGCGCGTGACGGGCTGGCCGGCCGCGCCACCGCGATTGGCGGCGACTTCCTGGTCGATGAGCTGCCGCGCGGGGCCGACCTTATCTCCCTGGTCCGCGTCATCCACGATCATGATGACGCCGCCGCCTTGTGCCTTCTGCGTGCCGCGCGCCGCGCGTTGCCGCCAGGGGGCACCGTGCTGCTGGCGGAGCCGATGTCCGGCACCGCCGGGGCAGCGCCGATCGCGGACGCCTATTTCGCCTTCTACCTGCTGGCCATGGGCAGCGGGCGCCCGCGCAGTGCCGACACACTGGCCGCGCTGCTGCGCGCCGCCGGGTTTGACCGGGTCCGTCTGCTGCGGACCAGTCAGCCGATGCTGGTCCGCGTGTTGCTGGCCCGGGTGGGTTCCATGACAAAAACTGTAAGCCATGATTGACAATCCCCAGAGTCAGGATAGGTTGACACTCGAATCGCGTCCGGGCTGCCTGAATGGCGTAGCGAGGAGTGCGGGGATGGACACGCTCGCGGTGGTGCTGAACGAGCCTGAGAACCTCGGACTGAGGCGGCTCGTGCTTACGCCGCCCGGCGAGGCGGATGTTGTGGTGGATATCGCGTGGAGCGGCATCAGCACGGGGACCGAGCGGCTGCTGTGGTCCGGGCGCATGCCGCATTTCCCTGGAATGGGTTATCCGCTGGTGCCGGGCTACGAATCCGTGGGCGCGGTGGTCGAGGCCG
>Ga0182030_10024656_pt1 | contig 11031 bp, 7 predicted proteins | sample 812S3MmetaG_FD_121299 | JGI IMG/M metagenome (GOLD analysis project Ga0182030, IMG submission 121299) | Permafrost microbial communities from Stordalen Mire, Sweden - 812S3M metaG (Illumina Assembly) | ecosystem: Environmental > Terrestrial > Soil > Wetlands > Permafrost | place: Sweden... | reverse complement strand
CTCCTTCTGGTCATAGGCGGCCAAAATCCGTTCGCGCAAATCCAAGGAGATCGTTTTTCGCATGGACAAAACCATAGCATAGCCCCAAACAAATGGCTATAGTTTTATTTAAAATGCTCTAGAGCGTCGTTTGTGGTCCAAAGTCAAAATATTCCCACACCACTGGCTGGCTTGGCGAAAAAATGATGTCACTTCTTTCGTTCCAATCCAAACCGTCCTAAAAATCAGCGTCCGCTTTGACGCACCAGGTTTTTTACCATTCCATTGAACTTGTCCGCCCGAGCCAGCGTCTCCAACGGCAGGTGCATGCGGTAGCGCCAGTAATATTTGACTATGGCCGGGACGTTGATGCGTTCGGCGTCTACTTCCGGGCGGCGGAGGGACTCTTCCATGCCCAGCAAATCCTGCAATTGAAAAATGCTCCACATGGCGGGCGATTCCAAATGCTGGCGGATGACTTTTTCATTGATCCCCGGGTCGCATTGCGCAGGCGCGGGGCCGGTTTCCCCCAATTCTTGATTGAAAAATAATTGCGTGAGCTTTTTGTCCTCCAGCCACCAACCGCGAATCGTGCTCATGTCATGCGTTGAAGGCGTGACGACGCTCAAATAAGGGGCATCTGCGGGACGCGAAAATTTGACGTTCAACGCCTTGGGCATGCGTTGAATCTCCAGGCTTAATAAGGCGAGTAGTTTCATCGCCACCGGGACGCAGTCCGGCACCATGCCCAAATCTTCCCCGCAAATCAGCATGTTCGTGACACGTTTCAGAGCGGGCAATTTCTGCATCGCTTCCCGCATCCAGAATTTTTCCTGCCGTCGGAAAAAGTAATCCACATACAAGTCCTTCAGGCGCACCTGGGTGGGCTGGTATAATTGACGGAAGGACGCCGTTTGCTCCATGCCGAGTCGAAAGTGGTATTCCCCGGCCCCGCCGGGAGCTTCGATCAGCAGCACGTTGCTGATTAAATCAAACAGCCCCTCTTTCAGCCGCACCTCCGAATCGCCGGTCTTCCGCGACGCAAAATATTTTTCCACAGCCCGCTGCGTGGCAAATTCCGGCTTGAGCGAATAGGTCCCGCCCGAAACAGGATTCAGAAAGGTGCGTTTCACGCTTTCGGCGCTGTCGCCAAATATTTCCCGCAGTACGGCGTCGTTGATAAAGGGCCGGGTGAAGCGGTCATGGTTGAAGGCGATGCCGCGAGCGCTGAATTCATCGGCATGCACCGGAATGGCGGGCACAAAGTAACCGAGGATGCCTTCGACCGCGTCCTGCGGAATGCTCCAGATGCGAAAGAAACCGAGAATGTGGTCGATGCGAAAAGCGTCGAAATAATAACGCATCTGGCCAAAGCGCCGCTTCCACCAATCAAAGCCGTCCTCCTTCATGCGCGGCCAATTGTAAGTCGGAAATCCCCAATTCTGGCCTTTGGCGGCAAACGGGTCGGGGGGCGCGCCCGCCTGCATGTCGGTGTGGAACAACTCCGGCTGCTGCCAGACATCCACGCTGTGACGATAGACTCCGATGGCAATGTCCCCTTTCAAAATCACGCCCTGCGAGTGCATATAATCCGCCGCGGCACGCAGTTGCAGATGCAAATGAAACTGAATGAAGCAGTGGAATTTCATCTCGTCGCGCGCGCGCGCATCACGGGCCGCCAGGGCACTGATAGTTTTTTCAGTATAGGTGCGATGTTCGGGCCATTGGTTGAAGTCGGCCGTGCGGAACTTGTCGCGCAAAAAACAAAAGGCCGCGTAGGGCGCCAGCCAATGTTTGTTTTGCGCAAAGAATTTCTTATACTCCGTGCTGGCCAGCGTTTTGGCCTGCCGGTCCGGGAAGATTTTCCGCACGAAATCCATCTTGGCCTGCATCACCGCTTCATAATCCACCGTGGCCAGCGCGTTCAGTTCCTTGCGCCGGGGGCTCAGGCCCTTGAGCAAATCCTCGCTCCCGCCTTCCGCGACGCGGTCCAGATTCAGATAAAGCGGATGGAGTGCAAAAGCGGAAATTCCGGCGTACGGATACGAATCCATCCAGGTGTGAGTGGCGCTGGTATCGTTGACAGGCAATATTTGAACCAGCTTGAGGCCGGCCCGTCGCGCCCAATCGGCCAGCAAGGGCAAATCCAAAAACTCGCCCACGCCAAAACTTTTTGCGCTGCGCAGGCTGAACACGGGGATGGCCACGCCCGCGCCGCGCCACAGTATGCCCGGCCAGCGCGCAAACCCATCATTCACTACGATCTGGCCATCCGGCGGAGCGCCTTCTGTCAATACGCGATTTGGCCCTTCCTCATAGCGGAGCAGCGTTTTTTTTCCCAGATCATAGATGCCGTATTTGTAAGAAATCGGAAATATTTCCGATTTTAAATCCAGCCGCACATGAAAAAATCCAGCCTCGCGGCGCAGCAATGTCGGCTTGGCTGTGTTCCAATCGCCCAGCGTGGCGCCGCCGCCCAACAGGCAAATCGTCTGCCCTTGCGGCAGCAGCGGCGCTTTGACCGTGAACCAATGGGTGGCATGGGCAGAGTGTGGACCGAGGGCCGTTTCTTCGTCCGTCCGCAGCAAAACATTTTTAAACGGCTCGGTGAAAAAAACATTTTCCACAGCCCCGAGGTCGTTCCATGAATCCAGAATGACGGTATGGCCGCGTCCCAACCGAGCCAGATCCAGTTGCCGGTCGGCGCCAAAATCTTCCATGACAGAGCCATCCTGCTCGCGCAAAAAGAAATAATAACTCACCGGCGCTTCGGGCAGGCCTTTGTCCGGCAAGTCGAGCACCGCTTCCCAGAACTCGTCATTGACATAGTGCAACGGGACCGCCTGCTCCTGTCGCCCGCCGCCGAGCCACTTATGCCCGCCACAGAGGAAGAGCGACTGTCCAAAATGGGTGTGGTAACGCAATCGAATGGTAATTTTCATAGGCAAACGGCGGATTCAATGCGTGGCGGGCGTGCTCTGCGGCGCGGATTGTCCGCTGCTTTTCTTGAAGCTCACCACCAGCAACGTGAGCAGAGCGGCCAGGCCCATGCTCGCGCCACCCAGCACGAGCGCATTCATGGCTTCACCGTGCAGATAGTTTTTCAAAATAAAACCGAGCAGGCTGGACGCGGCAATTTGCGGCAGCACAATGAACAGGTTGAACATGCCCATCAAAACGCCGACTTTTTCCTTTGGCAGCGAAGGCGCCAGCATGGCGTAAGGCATGGAAAGAATGCTGGCCCACGCGATTCCCACCGCAGTCATCGCGAACAATAACTGATATTTGTCCGAGACGAGGGGAACGGACGCCAAACCGAGCGCTCCCACTGCCAAACAAAGGATGTGCATTAACTTCGGGCCGGTATGTTTGGTGGCCCACAGCAGCACGAAGGAAAAACCAAAACACACGGCGTTATAGGCCGCAAAACAAAAGCCTGACCAAGACCCGGCGGCCTCCATTTCCACCGTGCCGGGCGCTGCGTGGAATATATTCTTGGCCACGGCAGGGGGAAAATAAACCCAGAGGACAAACATCCCGATCCAGGTAAAGAATTGGACCAGGCCCAATTCCCACATGCGCCGCGGCAAATGAAAAACCAGAACAAAGATGTCACCCAATCCCAGTGTCCAATCAAATTTCCGACTGCGGATGGCGGCCAGTTCGGATTCGGACGGCGGATATTCCGAGGTGGTGGAAACGGTCCAGAGCACAGCGCCCATGAAAGCAGCCGCGCCGATGTAAAAGGAGAGTCGTACTGACAACGGAATGTGCCCCTTGCCCGCGCCTTCGGTGGCAACGCCAAACCAGTTCGTCATCATCCAGGGCAAGGCCGACGCCACTGTTCCCCCCAGACCAATAAAAAGGGATTGTATGGCGAAACCCTGGGCGTTTTGTTCCTCAGGAAGATTGTCGGCCACCAAAGCGCGGAACGGCTGCATGCTGGCATTGATGGTCCCGTCCAAAACCCAAAGCAGCCCCGCCGCCATCCAGACCGACGGCGAATTTGGCATCAAGACCAAAGCCAGCGAGGCCAGAATCGCGCCGGCCAATATGAACGGACGCCGTCGTCCCAATCGGGTCCAGACGCGGTCGCTGGATTGCCCGACCAAGGGTTGAATGATGACGCCGGTAATGGGAGCGGCCAGCCACAAAATGGCCAGGGAATCGGGGTTCGCGCCGAGGTAACCGTAAATGGCGCTCATGTTGGCCATCTGCAAGCCCCACCCGAACTGGATGCCCAGAAAGCCAAAGCTCATGTTCCAGATTTGCCAGAAACTCAACCGCGCTTTTGCCCCGGCGGGATTTGCCTGGATACTCGGGTTATCTCGCACTGCGCTCATAATATATTATGCCACGGAAACTTGAATCAGGGTGCGGAGCCCACTTGCACCGGAATTTTGCCGGCAAGGGCATTGTCCCCCGGCACCATACAGCGCTTGTAAATCCGCCATTCGAAACCTCCCAGATGAACCGACGGAAAATCCTGTTTCGGAATTTGCGGCATTCCCGCAATTTGCACCGCCTTGAAGTCTTCGCCATTTGTGATTTCCACCTGCCCCTTGCAAGGCCGGTTCGAAAAGTTGATCACCACCACAAATTCGTTCTTCTCGTCCCCGCGCATAAAAGTGACAAGACTGCCTTCGTTTGAATTCGGCAGCCAGGTGACCGTCCCGTTGCGGAGAGGGGCGTTCTCTTTGCGCAACTTGATCAGGTCATGATAGATCTTGCGCAAGGGCGGACGGTCTTTGGGCGACCAGAAAATCGGCAGCTTGTCGAACAGCGCCGGGTCGCCGGATTCCGTCGCGTCGCCCACTTCCATCCCATTGTAAAGCAACGGCACTCCGTCCAGGGTAAACATCAGTGCCGAACCAGCCAGCGCCCCGCGCACGCCATAACGCGACACCGCGCGCGGTTCATCGTGGTCATCCGTCACGCGCATGTGCAGCGCGCCGCACGGAAATTGCTTGCGACTCTCCTCCCAGGTAGAGCGCAGGAGGGAGGCTGGCGCGCCATTAATCAGCACATCATTCAGGGTGCTGAGCATGGGAAAGGCATAGTCAATATCAAACGCCTTTACCAAGAAATCCGGCTTGCTCGCCTCAGCCAGCATCATGATGTCCGGCTTGACGCTTTCAAGCTGCACCCGGGCCTGTTCCCAAAAATCGGTGGGCACACCCCAGGCAACGTCACAGCGGAATCCATCCACGTCGCACGTCTTCACCCAATACTTCATCATCGTGATCATGTAATCGCGCAATTTCGGATTGCCGTAATTCAGCCCGGCCACATCCGACCAGTCCGGCTCGGGCGGGATGACTTTGCCTTCCGCGTTTTGCTTGTAAAACTCCGGGTGCTCCATCATGGCGCTGTCCCAGGCCGTATGATTGGCCACCAGGTCCATGATGACTTTTAACCCGCGTTTGTGCGACTCGGCGACGAACTGTTTGAAATCTTCCAACGTTCCGTAATGCGGGTCCCGCGTAATAATCCTTGATTGAATAAGGACTGCCCAACTCGCCTTTGCGGCCCTTTTCTCCTATCGGATGAATCGGCATGGTCCAAAGAATTGTCACGCCCAAATCTTTCAATTCATCCAGGCGGGCCGTCACGCCCGCCAGATTTCCCGCCGCGGAAAAATCCCGGGGAAAAATTTCGTAAATCACCCCGTCGCGCAGCCACTCCGGCGAGGTTCGGGCCGGGATTTTGGCAAAGTCCTCCCCCGCTATTCCCTGCGTGCAGAGCAATGCCGCCATTGCCAGCGCGCCGATGATGATTTTCGAACTGCGATTGATATTCATAAAACCTGATACGATTGCTTCTTATTTGCGCAGTTTTTCGTGTGCGTGATTACAGAATACATCTTATCGGAGACATGGATTTTACACTACCGCATAAACATGCGGGGATTTTCAACAAGCCCGGGCATTCACCATTGTCAAGGCGTGGTTTCCCGCGGTTGGTGGCCCGGAAGCCACAGGCCGGCCGGTTTCGCAACACGGCCCGGTTTACGAACTCCGGGTCCATTTTTTTTGCCCACGCCCAAGTCCTGGTCCATTTCCCTGATATAACTTTCCAACCGATGCACGATCTCAGGATGTTCGCTCGCCACATCGTGCTGTTCGCCGATGTCTTGATCAAGATTGAAGAGGCGCGGCGTTAGCGGCTTATTCAGGTCAGGCGCAACATCGGTAAAGGGTCCCCGTCCTTCGAATTGCGGCACGATGGCCAACTTCCACGGCCCGGAGCGAACCGCTTGCAATGATTTGCTGGCAAAATAAAAGTGCGCCTCGTGCGGCGATTGAGTGCTTTGTCCCAGCAGCAACGGCGCAATGTCTTTGCCGTCAATCTTGTGGTCAGCGGGAATTGTCCCTCCCGCCAGTTTGACGAAAGTGGGCAGAAGATCAAAATTCGCCGCCATCGCGTCGCACACCGTGCCGGCAGGCACCTTGCCAGGCCACCAGGCAATGGTCGGCTCGCGAACGCCTCCTTCGTAGGTGCTTCCCTTGCCGCTGCGCAACGGTCCCGCTATGCCGGCATTTGTCCCCTGGCCAAGCCACGGCCCATTATCGCTGCTGAAAACAAGCAGGGTCCGATCCTCCAACCCCGCTTCGCGCACCGCGGCCATGACCTGGCCCACGCACCAATCCACTTCCTCCACCCAATCGCCATAAAGACCGTTACCCGATTTTCCCCGGAATTTCGCGCCGGGATGCAGCGGCACATGCACCGCCGTGTGTGGCAGATAAAGGAAAAAGGGGTGCGTCTTATTCTCCTGGATGAATTTGACCGCCTCCTCTGTGTAAAGCGCGGTCAACTTGTCCTGGTCGTGCGGCTTGAGCGTTTCAATCACAATTTCGTCCCGCACCAACGGCAGAGGTGGAATGCCTTTTTTCCATTTATCAGTGTCCTTGCCCGGTACTTCCCCGCCCATGTCGTTGGAATACGGCAGTCCCAGATAATGATCAAACCCATGCCGGGTTGGCAAAAAGGCCAGCGCATCGCCCACATGCCATTTCCCGAGCGCGACGGTCGCGTAACCCAGCGACTTCAACAGCGAGGCAATCGTATGTTCATTGGTGCTCAATCCGATGGGACTGCGAGGAAAGAGCACATCCGGCAAGGAAACGCGCTTGGCATAGCATCCCGTTAAAATCTGCGCGCGCGACGGTGTGCAAAGCGGCGCCGCGTAAAAGCTGGTAAGTTTCATTCCTTCGCGAGCCATTCGGTCGAGGTTGGGTGTGCGGTTTTTAACCGACCCAAACGGCCCGATGTCCCCGTACCCCATATCATCGGCCAGGATGAAAATGAAATTCGGTTTCTCAGGCAACGCAGCCGCGTCCCCCGCCAGGTCGCGCATCCCGCCAGGCCAATCAAAGCGATTCGCAACAACCGACCAGAAAACCAGTGGAAGAACTCCATAGAAAATGCGCTCATTCAGAGTAGCCCAAACCAAAACCCTCGGGGAAAAGCGGTTTGCCTTTTATGGAATCGGCGGATAATTGGCTATTGTTGCGCGGCCACGCTCTAGCCAGCTTCCCGGTTGGTTTGTAATCGCCGAACAATACGTTGACCAACCCCTGACCCTCGGTGCCAGGCAGCCAGGCCGCCACTAAAGCATCGCTCTTGTCCAGGACCGCACCTAAAATCAATGGCCGGCCCGAATAGAGCACGGTGATAACCGGAGCCTTGGACGCTTTGGTTTTTTTCACTTTTTCCACCAAAGCGATGTCTTTCGGCGCGAGATCCAAATTAGTGCGGTCCCCTTTGGATTCCGCATAGGGCAATTCGCCAATGACAACAATGATCGCGTCCGCCCTGGCCGTCTCGCTGCCGTCGGGTGAAAAAATAACTTCTGTGCCGGGGGAAACGCTGTGGTGAATGGCCGCGAGAAGGGTCGTGCCGCCGTGGGTGACGCCGCCCGTCTTTCCCTGCCAGTCAATCGTCCAGCCGCCGCATTGCATCCCCAAGTCATCCGCGCCTTTGCCAACAACCAGCAGGCGTTTCAAATTTTTCGAGAGCGGCAAAGCATGATGTTTGTCCTTCAGCAGCACCACTGACTGCTCCACGCACTGGCGCGCTACTTCGCGGTGTTCGGTTGAGCCGATGGCTGCTGTCAGTGCGCTTTCGGCGGGATATGGATGCTCAAACAGCCCCATCTGAAATTTGACCCGCAATATCCGCCGCACCGCGTCGTCAATGCGCGCTTCGGCCACTTTCCCCTCCACCACCAGTTCTTTCAGGTCCCGGATGAAGTCCGTGTAATTGTTTTTCTGTCCCGGCCCGTTGGGAATCATCACCATATCAAGCCCGGCATTGACGGACACTTCCACATCTCGTTTGTAATCGCCGGAAAGTTGATCGATGGCCGCCCAATCCGACACCAAAAAACCCTGAAAACCCAGTTCGCCTTTCAGCACGTCAGTCAACAAGTATTTATTGCCGGACATTTTTTGGCCATTCCAACTATTGAACGAAACCATGATTGATCCAACCCCCGCTTTGATAGCCTCGCGATAAGGCGGAAGAAAAACTTCGCGCAATGCGGCTTCATCGCAAACGGTGTCGCCCTGGTCAACGCCACCTTTCGTGCCGCCATCGCCTAAAAAATGTTTGGCGCAGGCCAAAACCGAGGTGGGATGGCTGGACAATTGCGCCCCTTGCAGTCCCCGCACCGCGGCAGCGCTCATTTCCGACACCAAATCCGCCGATTGCCCGAAGCTTTCGTAAGTCCGTCCCCAGCGTTCATTCCGCGCCACGGCGATGCACGGCGCAAATGCCCAGCGGATGCCCGTTCCCGCCATTTCTTCCGCCGTGATATGTTCGGCCTGTTCGATCAAGCCGGGATTGTGAGTCGCGCCCAGGCCGATGTTGTGTGGAAAAATCACCGCGCCATCGATGTTGTTGTGGCCGTGGACCGCGTCGATGCCATAGAGCAAGGGAATCTTTAGCCGCGTCTTTAGCGCCCACGCTTGATAGGCGTTGACCGCGTTCAGCCACGCTTCAGGCGTGTTGTTCGTCGGATCGGAATCTCCTCCGCTCAACATGGAACCCAAAAAATATTTTTCGATGGCCGCCGGGTTTTTGAGCGCCCCCATATCGACCTGCGTCATCTGACCGACTTTTTCGTCAAGGGTCATTTGTGCCAGGAGCGATTCAGTCTGTGGGTCGTGGCCAAGCGCCTGCGCCATTGCAGCGCCTGGCAAAAACAAGATACAGGTCGTAAAGAAGATGAACGTGAAGCGGAATTTGTCCGGGAACATAATGCCGTGAGATAGGCTGTGTGAGCGATTAAAGTCAAGAAGTTTTGCTTTAGTCTGGCGCTTTATCCGCCGATAACCGGTTAGAGTTATGTTTGAAGCGATACTTGGAAACGGAACCGCCCGGGCCGACCACGAAATCGGCGTTGCGATGCCTGACAAAAAGCCCCGCAAGCTCAAGGGCAAACAATACGCCAGGGAATTAAAGCGGCTCCAGATTGAACTGGTCAAACTCCAGGAATGGATCAAACACAAGGGGCTCAAGGTCGTCGTGCTTTTCGAAGGGCGCGATGCCGCCGGCAAAGGCGGCACGATCAAGCGCATCATCCAAAGAATGAACCCGCGCCTCTGCCGGGTGGTAGCGCTGGGAGTTCCTACCGAAAAAGAAAAGACGCAATGGTATTTTCAACGTTATGTCACCCATCTTCCCGCAGCCGGTGAAATGGTTTTGTTCGACCGCAGTTGGTACAATCGCGCCGGGGTTGAGCGGGTCATGGGTTTCTGCACCGATGCCGAATACGAGGAGTTTCTTCATTCCTGCCCGGAATTCGAACGCATGTTGGTCCGCTCCGGAATTATATTGATCAAATATTGGTTTTCCGTCAGCAACAAGGAACAGGAACGTCGCTTTCAAGATCGGATTCACGACCGCACCAAATCTTGGAAGCTGAGTCCAATGGATCTGGATTCCCGGCGCCGCTGGCAGGATTATTCGCGGGCCAAAGATGTCATGATGGCCCACACCGACATCAAGCAGGCCAGTTGGTATGTGGTCAACGCCGATAACAAGAAGTGCGCTCGTCTGAACTGCATTCGTCATCTGTTGGATCACATTCCCTACGAAGATTTGACGCCCAAACCCGTCAAATTGCCGCCGCGCCCCTCCAAAGGCGGATACGTCCGCCCGCCGATTAACGAACAGACTTTCGTCCCGGACCATTATAATTGACTCGTCCCGAATTCGCGAAGCGTCCTGGAGTGCGGCAAGAATTGCAATTTATATAAAGTTGCGCCTAACACTGCCACGGAAGGACGGGGCTGGGAAGCCCCTTGAACCCGCGACCGGGACGGTAGCGCTACGTAGCAATGTCAAGCACCCTATATCAGGGCGCGCAAATCGATTTTTGTCCGTTCGGGCGCAAGCGGCTCGGCAGAGCCTCACCCTACCGTGCGCTTGGTAGGACGAGGCTTCCTGTTGAGCCGTCGTTCGCCAAAACCTGATTTGCCACCTATATCAGGCGGGCTCTTCTTTGGCGATTGACATCCCCCGCCCAACGTGGCTCCATTTCGTTGTCAGCCACCTCACGTCGTACAAAAATGAAAACATGCCCGTATTGCGGCGCCAAATATCCCGACGACACGCAGGAATGCCCGATTGACCACGCAACGATTTCTGGCCCAACGGCAGCATCCGCGCCCGGTTCGCTACCGGTGTCTGACACGCCGCGACTTTCATTTGAGTTTGCCGCACTTTCCCCGGAACAGATGCAGCAGGACTTTGTGACACTGGTCACTTGTGACACGTTGGCATCGGCGGACATGGTTGTTTGCAAGCTCCGCGCGGCAGGAATTGAGGCCTTTATTCCCGACGAATCGGTTATGCAGACCTTCGGGTTCAATTTCACCACCTTTGGGTATGTACGAGTGCAGGTCGCTCCCAAAGACCATGAGACCTGAATCCGGCGTGAAAAGCGCCGGTTTTCTCAGAAAATGGCCGAAAACACGGGGTTTTGTCAAACGGGTTGTGCAGCAGTCGGTGAATTTTCAAGGTATCCCTATCGGTGTTCCAATG
>Ga0182030_10024655_pt1 | contig 11032 bp, 12 predicted proteins | sample 812S3MmetaG_FD_121299 | JGI IMG/M metagenome (GOLD analysis project Ga0182030, IMG submission 121299) | Permafrost microbial communities from Stordalen Mire, Sweden - 812S3M metaG (Illumina Assembly) | ecosystem: Environmental > Terrestrial > Soil > Wetlands > Permafrost | place: Sweden... | reverse complement strand
TCCGTCGCAACTCTCCCCGCGACGGCGCGCCAACGCCCACGTAGACACCAACGCGGAGCAGCGCCCGGCCGTTCGCCACGAACGCCTCGTGTTGCGCCAGGCGTTGAAGCCCCCGGGCGGCGCGCGCGGTCCGGCGAAAGCCGATCGAGCTCGTAGCCGCACCGTCCATGCCGGTGCGATGCACGGCCCGCTCCGCGATTCGATGCGCCCTCGATGCACCGACCACGTCAAGATGCATGCTCAGCGTCACATCGGCGCGCGACTGCGCGAGGCGTTCAAGCATCGCGTGACCGTCGGGCACCGCGCTGAAGTCCCGGATACGCAGCACCCGGGTGAGGCCGTTCAACGTGCGCACGTAGCGCCAGCGCTCCAGCAGCCACATCGGGTCGTGAGACGACACGCCGGCCACCTCACGCAACAGATCGTTGCTCGCCCTCCAGATCTCGGGAGGTTTGGCGCCCTCGGGCAGCGCCAGCAACGTGCGCGCGCTCACGGCGGTGGATTCGACGTGCAGCGACACGTGCGACAACCGGTCGCCGGTGGCCATCGCGTCCACGAACGCCGTCAACTCATCGGATCGTTCGATGTCGTGACCCGAAAGATCAAGCCGGCCCCGATGTCGCAGTTCGTACCCCTCGACCACGACCTGGCCTCGCGCTCGAACGCGTAAAGCGCGTCCTTGCGTCGTAACACTCACCATCGTCCAGCGCCTGCGAGCAAGAAAGCGAACCGCGATGAGCAACCACTCGCCCACGGTCGAGTCGTCGCAGAGGGGCAGCGCGCAGATTCCGAGCGCGACGCCGACAAGCACCTCCGTCACCAGGCCGTCCGCGCGTACAAAAAAGTCACCGACCAGTCCGAGCCCGCAGACGACAAGGACGGCCTGGTGACGGCGCACGCCGATCCATCTCGCGTCCGCATCGCATTCTCCGAGACCGAGTGGCTCACTCGTCAAAGTGCCACCCGACGACGGGGCCCGTATCGTCGGTCCGGTACGCCACGTGGCCACCCCTGGCCTGGGGCTCACCAATGGGCGGCGGAAGCTTTGTGCCGTCCCACGTCGGCATCTCGACATCGGAGTCCGACTCCCACATGCCAAAGCCCATGTCCTCGGTCCGCGGGGTTGGAACCGGCAACGGCGCGTCGGGGATCAACGCCCTCGCCGCCGCGCCCAGCGGTGACGAGGGAGCGTTCTGCGCCGCGCGCGTGAAGCGACCCCGCAGTCCCTCAAGATTGTGCAGCGCCGACTGTTCGACGAACGGAATCACCTTCAGCAGCACGAAGGGCGTGCACGTTGCCAGGAGCAGTGTGACCGCGCCCGTGATCGCCTGAGTGGCCGAACCGCCCTCCAACTCATCGAGGCCCAACGACAGCGCGATCACGATCAGCAACTTGCTCGAGGCCACCGCGATGAACGTCTCGCCGAGGCGCCATCCCAAGCGTCGCATCGACGGAAACGTCGAGAGGGGGACGACCACCGGCACCAGCACCAGGAGAAGTGTCAGCACGACTGAGCGCACTATCAGCTCGCACCATAACAACCAGCCACCCACGACCACACCCACGCACAGGAGAAAGACCCCGAAACCTGGAATCGTCGAGGTCGTCGACAGATTGGTGAAGGCGCCGATCAACGTCGCCTCGTGCGTAACGACGCTCGAGGACGCGCCACTCGACATTTCATCAATCGCCTGAAGGATGAGCAAAGCGGCCGGTCGCGCGATGACGATCGCCAGTACGCACGCCGGCGCCACCCCGAAGTACACGCGCCAGAGCGACGAGGTGTCGCCATGGCGCAGGGCCTGAAGGGTGGCCACGAGTAAGCCCAGCATCATCAGCACGGGAGCGGCCGCGAGCAAGACCTTGGACTCCTGCGCAGCCGATCCCACGATGGTCGAGGGATCGCTCGTCGAGGTGAGCACGCCACCCACCGCGGTGAGCAACCACTCGACGCTCGTGAGCACCCAGTTGGTCAGAGCGCTGAAGAGGTCTCCCAGGGTGGACTTCGCGACCGAGGTCGTCGCGCAGCCGAGGAGATTGACCAAACAGAGCAGATGCCCCACTAGCTGACGCTCAGCCCGGTCTTGAAGAAGAAGTTGATCAGCGCGGGAGCCGCGCCGATCAAGACCGCCGCCACCAGCGCGGTGATGACCGCGCGGCGCCCCGCCATCGACTGATGCGCGTTCTGCGTGTGGCTGCCCACGGCCCAGAGTCCCGCACCCAACAACAGCGCGATCAGCGTTCCGATGAGGGCCCAAGAAGCGATTCCATTCGCGATCGACTGCAGGGCCGCGCTGCCGGGCAGATCAGCCGTCGAGGGATTGAGAGTGACGTCGACGAAGAACATGGGAGGCTCGCTTTCCAGTGGGGGCCACGCAACGGTCGCTGTCTGCACCAACGCGGCATCTTCTGCGAGACTGGACAGGTGCTAGTTGGCTCCCTCCCCAATGTTGTCTCCACCTGGCCCGATGCGGCCCTCTACGCGAGCGCCGGGGGCTGCGTCATCCTCGGCATCATCTTGGGCGTCCTGATCTACCGCCATCGCGGGCATCGCGCCATCGCCCAGCGCCTGACCGCGCTCGGTGCGCGTCTGGGCGTCGAGGCCCACAAGGATGACGGCCGGGTCGAATCGGCCCTCAGTTACTTAGAGGAGGTCACCGACGCGGCCACGACCGCGGTGGGCGAGTCGAGCGCCGAATCGACTCGCCTGCGCCGGTCCCTCGACTCCCTGCCACTCGGCCTGGTGCTCTGCGACGAGAGCGGCAGCGTGCTCTTCCGCAACACCCAAGCCGAGACGCTCATGGCGAGCCGATACGGCGACGCGATCGCCGCGCAAGCCGTCACCGGCGTGCTCACCGAGGGATGGACCAACGGCGTCGCGGAGCGCACCATCGAGATCTACGGGCCGCCGCGGCGAACCCTGACGATCCGTTCAACGGTCATCGACGACGGGCGACGCCCGCTCGGAGTGCTCGCGGTCATCGAGGACGTCTCCGAGCGTCGGCGCTTGGAGGACATCCGTCGAGACTTCATCGCCAACGTCTCGCACGAACTGAAGACCCCCATCGGCGCCCTGGGGCTGCTCGCCGAGACCCTGCAGTTCGAACGTGACCCCGAGGTCGCCAATCGCCTCGCCCAGCGCATCAATTCCGAAGCGTTTCGCGTGAGCCGCATCATCGAGGACCTGCTCGACCTCTCGCGCATCGAGAGCGAGGGTTCGCCGTCGCGCGAACCGGTGCCGGTGTCGCTCTTCGTGGCCGATGCCATAGAGCGCATCCGCACGTCGGCCGAGCAGCATCACGTGACGCTCGACTTCACCGAGTCCGAGAACAGCCTCGTCATCGTCGGCGATCGCCGTCAGCTCGTCTCTGCCGTGCACGCGCTCCTGGAGAACGCCGTGGTCTACTCGCCCGAGGGCGGCTCGGTGAGCGTCAGCATCGAACGGGTCGACGCGGTGAGCGACGAGGACGGCGAAACCGTCGGACCCTTCGTCCACGTGACGATCAAGGACCAGGGCACGGGAATCCCTTCCAAGGACCTGGAGCGGATCTTCGAACGCTTCTACCGCGTCGATCCGGGCCGGGCTCGCGAGACCGGCGGCACGGGCCTGGGTCTCAGCATCGTTCGCCACGTCGCCCAGAATCATGGCGGGACCGTGCTCGTGGATTCACGCGAGGGTGAGGGATCGACGTTCATCCTCGAACTGCCGATGAACAGCCAATGAGCAAGAAACCCAGGTCCGAACATCGCGTACGCGTGCTCGTCGTCGAAGACGAGGAGTCATTCGTCGACGCCCTGAGCGTGGGGCTTAACCGCGAGGGTTTCGACGTCACGATCGCCCGCGACGGTCAAGAGGCCGTCATCCTCTTCGACAAGAACAGCTATGACGCGGTGCTGCTCGATCTGATGCTACCCAAGATGTCCGGCCTCGACGTCTGTCGCGCGATGCGAGCGCAAAGCGACGTGCCCATCATCATCGTCAGCGCTAAGGGTGAGGAGGTCGACATGGTGCTCATGCTCGAGCTGGGCGCCGACGACTACGTCACCAAGCCCTACCGGTTGCGCGAGCTCGTGGCCCGGATCCACGCCGTGATCCGGCGGCGCGAGGTGAATGAACTCCACGGTGGAGAGGAGGAAGTCATCCAGTGCGGGAACATCCGCATGGACGTCGACGCGAGACGCTGCTACCTCGGCGACCGCGAGATCAAACTCCGAAAGAAGGAGTTCGCGCTGCTGCGACTGCTGCTGGAGAACCCGGGACGCGTCCTGACGCGCGAAGTGCTGATCGACCGGGTTTGGGGGAGCGACTACGTGGGCGACACGAAGACGTTGGACGTGCACATCAAGCGGCTACGAACCTTGATCGAGGACGATCCCAAGAACCCCACGGGCATCACCACCGTGCGCGGGGTCGGCTACCGGTTCGAGATCACGCCGGACGAGTAGCGATCGTCGCCTGGCCGCCCATGTAGGGCGCCAGCACGTCGGGCAGGACCACCGAGCCATCGCTCTGGCGATACGTCTCAACGAGAGCCGCCCAGATGCGCGCCCACGCCAGGGCCGAGCCGTTAACCGTGTGCACCAGGGCCGTCGACCCGTCGGCGGTGCGATAGCGCACGTTGGCCCGCCGCGCCTGAAAGTCGCCAAACCAGCTCACCGAGGAGACCTCGAGCCAACGATCGACACCGGGGCTGAAGACCTCGAGGTCGAACGTGCGTGCCGACGAGGTGCCCAGATCACCGGTGCACAACAGCAGCACCCGGTACGTGAGGCCGAGGGCCTGCAGGACGCCCTCGGCGCGCGCCAGCACGTCGTTGAAGGCGTCGTCGGCCTGCTCGGGCGTGCAGTAGTTGAAGAGCTCGACCTTGTCGAACTCGTGCACCCGCAGCAGTCCTCGGGTGTCGCGACCGGCGGCTCCCGCCTCGCGGCGAAAGCAGGCGGTCTGCGCGGTCAGACGAATGGGCAGTCTCTCCTCGTCGAGGATCTCGCCGCGGTGCATCGAGGTGAGGGGCACCTCGGCGGTAGGGATGGCCCAGAGACCGTCGCGCTCGATACTGTACATGTCATCGGCCGACTTGGGCAGATGGCCGGTCGACATCATCGTCTCGGTGAGGGCCAGGGTCGGTGGGCGGATCTCCTCGTAGTCTCCCGTGTGGCGATCCAGGGCGAAGAACCCGAGGGCCCGCAGCAGCCGGGCCCCGGCGCCTCGAAAGAGCGGGAACATGGAGCCGGCCAACTTTGCTCCGGCCTCGAGGTCCAGGATGCCCAGTTGAGCGCCGATCTCCCAGTGCGGCACCCGCTGATGATCCTCGTAGGTCGGCAACGGCGCTCCGTCGTCCATGCCCACCCACCAACGACGCATTTCCACGTTGTCGTTCTCGTCGAGCCCTTCGGGCACGTCGGGAGCGGGCAGGTTCGGGATCATCAACAGCATCTCGCGCAACCTCGTGCCCGTCACCTCGGTCGCCTCGGTCGCCTGGCGCTCTAGGTCACCCAGAGCCCGGCTCTTTTCGGTCAACTCACGCGCCGTCGTCTCGTCCTTGCCGCGGTGCGCTTCGCCGACCTGGCGCGAGAGGTCGTTCACGTCGGCGCGAAAAGCCTCGGCCTCCTGGAGAAGGCGGCGGTGCTCCACGTCGAGGGCCAAGATCTCGTCCATCGTGGACGTCGCGACACCGCGACGGGCCAGGGCGGCCTTCACGACATCGGGTTCGCGGCGCAGCTGGACAAGATCAATCATGGACGTCAGCCTACCGAAAGGGAGTGCACACCTTTAAGAGCGTCTATGTTCAAAGGTCGTGAGCAACGCCGTCGAGGTCAGCGATCTAAGGGTCGTCTTTGGATCCCTGGCCGCGGTCGACGGCGTCACGCTGCACGTGGACTACGGCGAGGTGGTGACGCTGCTCGGCCCCAACGGGGCGGGCAAGACCACCGTCGTCGAGACGCTGCTCGGATTCCGCGCGCCCACGTCGGGCACCGTGCGCCTCGGCGGACTCGACCCGCGCCGTGATCACCGTGAGGTGGTCGCACGCACCGGCGCGCTCCTGCAGCGAGGCGGGGTCTGGTTTCCCATGACCCCGGCCCAGGTGCTCGACCTCACGGCGTCGTACTACGACGCGCCGCGCCGTCCGAGCGAGCTGCTCGAGTTGCTCGACCTCGAAAGTTGCGCGCGCACGCCGTGGCGCCGCTTAAGCGGCGGCGAACAGCAACGGACCCTGCTCGCGCTGGCCCTGCTCGGCCGTCCGCGCACGCTGGTGCTCGACGAGCCGACGACCTCCGTGGACCCCGAGGGACGCCAGGTGATTCGCAACATCATCCGCAGCGAGCGCGACCGCGGCTGCGCGCTGTTGATCACGACCCACGAGCTCACCGAGGCCGAGCGCCTGGCCGAACACCTCGTCATCATGAACAAGGGCCACGTCGTGGTCCAGGGCACGCTCGACGAGCTCTCCGGCGACCCCGAGATGATCGTCGACGTGTCTGGGCCCGTCGAGCCCCTCCCACTCGCGGCCCTGCTCGGCTGTGACGTCGTCCTGGACGGTCCCCAGCGACTCAGGTGCGCGACGGCCTCGTCGCCGCAGAACATCGCCATCGTGACCAACTACCTCACGAGCGTCGGGCTTTCGATGACGTCGCTGCGCACGCGCGCGTCGCTCGAGGAGCGCTACCTGGAACTGATCGCCGCTGAACGAGATGACGTGGCGTCATGAGCGCGTGGTGGGCCCAGACGCGTGCCGAGGTGCGCATGACCATTCGCCGCGGCGAGACGCTGCTGCTCACGATCGGCATCCCCGTACTCCTGCTGGTCTTCTTCTCACTGGCCCACGTCACGACGACGCCCACGGTCCACCGGGTCGACTTCATCGCCCCGGGCATCCTGGCGCTGTGCGTGCTCTCGACCTCGCTCGTCGCGCTCTCGATCGCGACCGGCTTCGAGCGGTCCTTTGGCGTGCTTCGCCGGCTTCACGTCACCCCGCTCGGCCAGCGTCGACTCATCGGAGCGAAGATCGCCGGCGTGCTGGTGACCGAGGTGATCCAGGTGGCCGTCTTGACCATCGTCGCACTCCTGCTCAAGTGGCGTCCCCACGGGGGCGCCGCCGGTGCTCTCGAGGTCGCCGCCGTACTGATCCTGGGCTCCGCCGGATGCGCGGGTATCGGCCTGCTGCTCGCCGGGCGCCTGCGGGCCGAGGTGAATCTGGCCGCCAGTAACGGCCTCTATCTCGTGCTGCTCCTGGTCTCGGGCATTGTCGTGCCGGTGACGTCGCTCCCCGGAGCTCTCCAGAAGATCGTCGTCGGCCTGCCTCCTGGAGCGATGGCTGACGGTCTTCACCGGGTGCTGGGCCTGGGGCTCGCGCCGTCGGGGGCCGATTGGCTCTCGCTCGGCGTCTGGGCCGTGGCGGCGCCCCTGCTGGCCGCGCGCACGTTTCGTTTCGACTAGGCCTTGCGCAACGTGGCGAGTCCGCTCTTCAGTTGAGCGACGGGAATTGCGCCGAAGTACACCTGTTCGACGACACCGCGCTTGGAGACGAAGACGGTTTCGGGGACGGTCTCGAACTTGAAGATATTCGTCGTCACGACGCCGTTGGGGTCGAACGCGATCGGGAAGGCCACCTTGGACTTCTTGATGAACGCCTGAGCCGACGACCTGACGTCCTCCGCATCGACGCCCATCACGACGATGGGCTTCTCGTCGTGGGTACGCAGGTACGTGGCGACCTTGGGCATCTCCTTGTGGCACGGCCCGCAGTAGCTAGCGAAGAAGATCAGCACGCCGGGGTGGCCCGAGGCCCACGGGGCGCTCTCCGTGCCGCCGTTGAGGCCCGCGAGGGTGAAGCCCTTGACGGACTCTCCCACCAGATTCGACGTGGGCAGACCGTTGTTGCTCTTCACGGGGGCGCCCGTGAGGATCGACACCACCACGATGAGACCCACCGCCACCACCGTGCCGATGCCGATCGGTAGGAGCATCATCCGAGACGGACCGCCCCGTTTTGGCTCAGTGGTGTCGGACGAGGACATCGACGGCCATGAGGACGAACAGCGCGGTGAGGTAGGTGATCGAGAAGTGGAAGAGCCGCATCGCCTCGTGGACGTCGGCCCGGTCGTTGCGGGCGTGTCGGTAAAGGCGAAACGCGTAGAACGTGAAGAGGCCGCCGAGCACGAGGGCCGTTATCGCGTAGATCCAGCCGAGGTGGGCGACGGGGCCCACGAGCACGGTGATCGCCCACATGATCACCGAATAGACCAGGATCTCTAAGGTCGTGCGTCGAAGTGACGCCACGACCGGCATCATCGGCACGTTGGCCGCCTCGTAGTCGTCACGGTAGCGAACGGCCAGCGCCCAGAAGTGCGGCGGCGTCCAGATGAAGATCACCAGGAAGAGGAGCACGGGCGTCCACGACAGCGAATTGGTCACGGCGGCCCATCCGATCAGCACGGGGACCGCGCCGGCCGCGCCGCCGATCACGATGTTCTGCTTGCTGCGACGCTTCAACCAGAAGGTGTAGACGACAACGTAGAAGGCCGTCGCCCCCATCGCCAGGTAGGCGGACAGCATGTTGACCCAGATGGCCAGCGCGGCGAAGGACGCGACCTCGAGCACCACCGCGAAGATCGTTGCCGCCCTCGGTGTCATGACCCCCGTCACCAGAGGACGCTTCTTGGTTCGCTCCATGATGGCGTCGATGTCGCGGTCGAGCACCATGTTGAAGGTATTGGCCCCGCCCGCCGCCAAGGTGCCGCCGATCAGCGTCGCCACCATCAGCCAGAACCCGGGGATGCCGTTGGCCGCGACGACCATCGTCGGGATCGTGGTCACGAGCAGCAGTTCGATGATCCGGGGCTTGGTGAGCGCGATGTAACCCCGCAACACGTCAACGCCGGAGCGAGAGAGGGGGGTTGTTATGGACATCAGACCATTCTACGGACTCCCGGTTTCTCTAGGCTGGAAAAATGGCCTTCCGTCGACGCAGCGTCTCCCCACCCGTGTTTCGTTGGTTCGCCTTCACCTCGTTTCTGTCGATGATCCTCATCGTCCTGAGCGGGGCCGCCGTTCGCCTCACTGGTTCGGGCCTCGGCTGCCCGGACTGGCCCACCTGCTACCGCGGACGGGTGACGGGTTCTTGGAGCATCCACCCCTTCATCGAGTACGGCAATCGCATGATCACGGCGCTGTTGATCATCGTCACCATCGTCACGTTCATTGCGGCGTGGCTGCGCCAACCGCGGCGCCGCGACCTGATGATCCTCTCAGGGATGCTCATCGTCGGCATCGTCGCCGACGCCGTGCTCGGTGGGTTCGTCGTCTACAGCAAGCTCAACCCGTGGCTCGTGTCCATTCATATGCTGCTCTCGCTCGCCATGGTCGTTATCGGCGCCGTGCTCTATCACCACTCCAAGTACCTCTACGGGCCGGGCGCGCGGAGCGACGTGCGTGATCCGCACTTCCAACGCATCGCGCGTCTCTTGTGGATCCCCTTCGTCATCCTCGTCATCACGGGCACCGGGGCGACCGGCTCGGGACCCCATTCCGGCGCGACGCAGGGTCAACTCGCCGCCAAGCGCCTGCCGTTCGCATTCTCCAACGCCGTATGGATACACTCCGCGACCGCGTTGCTCTTCATTGGCCTGGTGGCTGGGCTGCTGGTGTCGATCTGGCAGACGAGCGCTCCCGGGGCCCTGCAGTTGGGCGTACGGCGTCTGGTCATCATCTCGCTGGTGCAGGCGGCCATCGGCGTCACGCAGTACCTCACCCACGTCCCCGCCGTGCTCGTCGAGCTCCACGTGGCGGGAGCCGTGTCGCTCACCATCGGCGTCACCCAGTTCCACCTGCGCCAGAGCGCCCACGACCGCGAACCGGGGATCAAGAGATCTACCTCGTGAAAGATTGTACAAGGGACTTAAGTCCTCACTTTGGCGAACGATCCGTGTGGCAGACTGTCGCGGAGACGGCACGGAGAAACGGGTTTTTTGTATGGGCACTTTCTTAACGGCGGCGCTTTTTCCGCTCAACCACCCCGACCACTACTTCCACTGGCACGTCATAGAAATTAGTGCGGCCAACGCCATCGTGATCGTGCTGATGGTCATCACCTTCGTCGCGGCCCTGCTGCTTCCATTCCCCGGTCGACGCCGTCGCAAGGAGAACCAGTGAGCACCTCTGAAATCGATCGCCAGTGGACGACGCGACTGCGCCGTCGAAGCTTCGGCAAGATGCCCCCGGAGAAGATGCTGCCCGACACGCAGCCCAGCTACGTCTCCTCGTGGATCTACGTCTTCGGCGTGACGACCATCTCCGCGCTCATCGTCGTGATCGCCACCGGATGCGTCCTGGCGATCTTCGGCCCCGAGTGGTGGCACGTCTCGAACATCGGGCACTTCGTGAACTCGCTGCACCTATGGAGCGTGGAGATCTTCTTCTTCGCCATGGTGGTGCACCTGTGGGGCAAGTACTTCATGGCCGCATGGCGCGGTGGACGGGCCATGACCTGGATCACCGGCATGGTCCTGTTCCTCGCGTCGGTCGTCACGGCCCTCACGGGCTACGTGTCCCAGACCAACTTCGACTCGCAGTGGATCTCGACGCAGGCCAAGGACGCCATCAACTCGACCGGCGGCGGCGCCTTCTTCAACCTGACGAACCCCGGCCAGATGCTGATGTGGCACATCGTCTTGATGCCGCTGATCCTCGTCGCGCTGGTGGGCGTACACGTCGTCATGGTTCGCATCAAGGGCGTCGTACCACCGTTTGAGGACGATCGAGTAGTGCAGGTAGCGCCGGCAGTGGCCGCAGCACCAGTAGCGCCAGGAGCGGAACAATGAGCAAGAAGAACTTTCGCCCCGATGTCGACGCGCCAGAGTGGAAGGGCGGGCACACCCCCTACGACATCATCAAGGAAGGCACCATCGCCATCGTGATCGTCGGACTGCTGACGGTGCTCTTGTCCGTGCTCTTCGGCTCACCCGACGTGCCCGCGATCACCATCAAGAGCTGGTCCAACGCCGCGCCCGTCGACTTCGCCACCACGGCCCTGTC
>Ga0182030_10024654_pt1 | contig 11032 bp, 14 predicted proteins | sample 812S3MmetaG_FD_121299 | JGI IMG/M metagenome (GOLD analysis project Ga0182030, IMG submission 121299) | Permafrost microbial communities from Stordalen Mire, Sweden - 812S3M metaG (Illumina Assembly) | ecosystem: Environmental > Terrestrial > Soil > Wetlands > Permafrost | place: Sweden... | reverse complement strand
CGTACTTTCGGATGGGAAAGTGGAGAATGCGTGTAGCAGGAGTTTGACTGCTCCTTGTTGGGACATTTGTCCACGTATTTTGGTGTTTTTGGATAGAGAGAAGACGATGGATACTACTAGAGTCAAGGAAGCTGTTGAACCATGTTGGCTATGTGTTACTAGAATTGGAATAATGCCAGCTTCGAAAACAGCTTGGCATCGCTTTGCCACATGCTCGTCGTCGTTGAAGGGGTCTGGCTTCGCAGAAGATTTGGAGGCATTAGCGTAAGCTTTAAGTTGGGTCATACGCTTTTGCTCTTCAGAAAGTGTGGGCATATAAGTAGTGAGGTTGACAAACACGCTGAGAGCTCCGTAAGTTGTAGGCGACTTCGCAGGGGCTTCACCCAATGCCTTAATTAGGTTTTTTAAGAACGATTTATCGGATGCCAGTCTCTCTTTGACTTTGGGCTGCAACGAAGCATACGCTAGGCCTTCGATGGCATTTTGTTGACCCGAATCGGTCATAATCATGGTCTTGAACATCCCCGTTAGATCTTCTATGCCCGTAGTGGCAGGTTGGACCCTGTCTTCCGTCCCGACCTTCGGCGTAGAAGGGACGGGCTTCAATCCTGAAGTCAGTCAGAATGCTTGAGTAGAACCCATAGTAAGATGAAATGTAAATCAAGATTACTCCTAACATACCTGTATTTTAGCCAGAACGACGGCGGCAAGATTTCTCACTGCTTGGGAATGTATTCGCTGTTGCAAGGGTCCATCCTCAGCAACATGATGCCTTTCAGGAAAGGAGACATCGGCTGGTGCCACAGGTGTATCAGTGACAATCTCTTCCAGCCACTCCGTGCAATACTTTTGAATGGCTTCACGGCACGCAGTATTCATGCACGCTGCATTGAGCATTTCTAGGGATGCCTGCTCAACCTTTTTGCTCTTCCATTTCCTCTTCATCAATGGTCCAAGACTAACAATGAAACCCTCACTCAGAAAAAGCGTCGCTATGACATCAGGAACAACAGGAAATATCGATGCTGCCACTGAGAAAGCAAGGATAAAATCATCGTACGTAGCCCTGCCTACCCGTGAATAGAAGAATTCGGATAGATATTTAACTCCTTGATCTCCAGAAGCTTTTAGGTATGCCGATGTGGTCAAGATCGCGTGACCCCGGACAGTCTGAGATTGCCTCATGTCCAAGTAGCCAAGAATAGTTTCCACAGAGTCGGCATCGACCAGCTCATGAAGAGGGTTATGGGGCTCTGGAGGTTTATTCTCTTCCGAGGAGTCATCGTTGAGTAGCTTTGTGAGCATATCCAGTTCCTTGCAAGTATCTTCATCCTCTTTTCCGCCCTCCATCAACCCCGCCAACAGCAGTAATGTTTGATCCTCAAGGGAGACATTCTTCCGAGTGGTAGCGTGCGGTACGCTGGGGTCAAACTCTTCATTGATAAGCCTTTGAGAGGACATTTTGACGCATTCTATGCAAATTTCAATGCTTAGACGATGGTGGGATGTGATTGAAGGGTTGAAGGATCATGGACCGCCGGCTCGCGTGTTTCACAAGGCTGAAAGCACATGATCAGGCGTCAGAGAATTGACCGGCGATTTTATTTTCGACTTCATTCCAACCAGGCAATTGTCCTGTTCTATCCAAGACAATCAAGAACAGTTAACATAAATTACTATTCTAAGGCAATTGTGACTCATTATCGGTATTCAGATTTCTCTTCGATTTTTACCTCACAGCCTTGCAACTTCGCACGTCTGGATATGCGTCCACCTCCAACATGAACGCGGTAGATGGCTCTGATCACTACGAGCGCGCCATTGAAGGTACGACTATCGCAAGGGTCCTAATCTGTACTCTACTAAATTTATCTCCAGGACCTGCGCCGTCACTTCTAGTAATCGTTCTCGACACAAACCCTCATGCCTGGGCCCTCCTTGGACCAACCCTCCCCCTTTCGAAAGCCATAGCCAATATTCTCGTCTTCATAAACGCCCACCTAGCAGTCAACAATGCCAACCAAGTTGCTGTCGTAGCAAGCCACAGTCACCGGGCGGTATGGCTATACCCTCGTTCGCCTTCCTCCTCGGAAGATGTCGAAATGGAGGATGACGACCCAACCAATCTCGACGACGCAAACAAATACAGACTCTTTGCCCTCATCGAGAATAGTCTTCTGACCTCCCTCCGAAGTTTGATATCTGCAACCACCGAATCGGACATCTCTACAACGAATACAACTCAGATGGCCGGCGCCCTTACACTCGCTTTATCATACATCAACAAAGCGACCATAACCTACTCCGACACAGGAAATTCCTCAAAAGCAGCTCCTACAAGTAACGAAACCACAGATGGATCCAGCGGTCTACAAAGTCGTATACTCGTAGTCTCAGTCTCGGGAGACCTCGCACATCAATACATCCCCATAATGAACACCACTTTTGCAGCCCAGCGACTCCGTATACCTATCGATATATTGAAGCTAGCTGGAGATACAGTATTTCTTCAACAAGCTTCGGATGCTACAAAAGGGATATACATGCAGCTGCGGAGTCCGGAAGGTTTATTACAATATCTCATGATGGCATTCCTACCTGATCAGATGAGCAGGAAACACTTAGTGGCTCCTACGCAAGAAGTGGTTGATTTCAGAGCTGCTTGTTTTTGTCATCGAAAGGTTGTCGATGTAGGGTTTGTTTGCAGTATATGCTTAAGCAGTATGTACACCTTGTTGAAATTTAAGTGAGGTTAACTGACACCTACCTCTGTTTTCTGCTCCCCACCAGAAGGGGCAATCTGCCTAACTTGCTCGACACATCTCTCACTGGGTGAGTATGGGGGAAAGCCGGCTGTGGTACCGAGGAAGAAGAAGAAGAAAAAGAAGGCTAATGGAGGCATCGAGACGGGAAGCGCCAGAGGCACACCGGCTCCTGGCGAATAGGAATTATATATCAGGATTTTCATATTTATTAAACATAAAAACATTCCGACTTGCATTTATAAATTGGGCGCTTCAGATCAAGCATCCTGAACACCATGGTAATGGTTCGTTCATTCCCACCACCAAGACGTGGCGTTGCACTTAACTCGGGGATGAACAATGGTATGCAATCTAGGGTTGCAAGGATTCTTGTATTAGGAGTTCTAGGATCATTCGTGGGATCACCTTCGTGAAGCGCTGCAATGCCATCTCACTATCCATCTTTCCACAAGTCGTCGCTCAGGATTTCCAAGGATACACGGTCTTCCCAGCAATGGTCTGTCTCATTTAACGCCGTTCCCATGCAATAATGTCCCTCTAACACCAGCAGTATGCGTCTGTATGTCATGAGCCCATGATAGCAAGGCAGTTTACCTTTACCAAACGTTTTGCCTAAGAAGAAGAAGGAATCCTGTGATGAAGTCACCCAATGCTGGGTTTATCAGCACTTGAAGCTGACCAGAGCCTCGTCTTCAGTCGATACGAATCTTACGACCACCTTGAACGATATTACCGTGGTCGCCAAGACGTGACATGACACATTTAGCATCTTTTTCGTTGGAATGCATTGATGCCAATGCGAAAGAGTCGGTATTGTGGGCGAAATGAAGGAAGTAGCCGTAATTCGTCTTCTTGACAGCCATAACACCAATTGCACCAGCTGAATTACTGCCGCTGACACCGGGATGGCCCATGAAATCGGCTTGTACGAAAGCTTCCATGGCTTCTTCCTCGGTAGCCTCAATATCAGCACCACCTCGAGCGCGTTTGGTATTGTGATACAGTCTCTCTGCGCACTTTTGAGAAGCCATCGTTGTAGCCATGTGCTCACCAGTCCCACTTGTGACTGCTGCAACTGCAATTCGACCCTCATCTCTTTCATCTGCAGGAATTACAGCTGTACCAATACCAACAAGAGCAGCAGGACCGACACGACCTCGATGCTTCATTCCAATCCCTCCGGAAGAAGATCCAGCAGCAATGTGACCATAAATGTCTATGGCAATCGCGCCAACTGTATCTGTGATGAGGTCCTCATCTTCGGCATTAAAAAGCTTCGATGGGGACTCTGCTGTACCTTCTTGAGATAGTCCTAGTTGGGGAGCGAATACGCTTGTCTCCATGCTGTCGATGGGGGATGCTGGGCCGTCACTACTACCTGGTCGGGTATGCTCCGCCACCAACATCGATCCCATGGATATTCCAATATCTGATGGACTCTTACGAACGTCGGAGCTACTAGGTGGACCAGGGCCTAGTAGAGAATGCGCGCGGCCGGAGCCATCGCTAGCCTGAGTTGAATAACGAGGTCTCTTTGCAGGAGAGTTGGGTGGAGATCTGGATAATGTATGAACTTGAGAATTAACGCTGAGATATGACGGATCGACATATTGCCCTATAGGACTTGGAGAGCGTCGAGTGCTCGGGCATCGATACCCATCCTGAGAGGAGAATCCCGGAGATGGCTGAGGCGAATCTGGCTGGCCCTCGTTCCACGTACCATTGAGGAGAGCTGTGGTATGATCTCGTCGTTGCTTCATACGAACACGTTGTCCAACCTCAAAATCTAGGACCTCCTCTTCACCGCCTTGGCTACTGTTTGTGCTAGCAGGCGTCAAACGACTTCCTTCTGCACGACGTAAATCCTCTTTCCAGCGAATAAATCTATCCCGAGCGTTCCTCGAAATGATCATCTCATGCGGAACTACTGCAAGCCCTTGCTCCCAAGCAAAGTCAGTTGCACCCTGACCAACGAGGAGATTCGGCGGGACTCTTCGAAGTGACAACGGCTTGTTCGACATTTCGAGAATCATTCGGGCCAAATTAATAGGATTTTTAACCTCTGCGATCCAAATTAGCCAAGAATGATGATAGATTAAAAGGGAGATATACGCGGTGTAGCTCCACAAGCTCCGCTCCGGCCTAAGTAATCGACAATAGTCGCATCACCCTCAACGACGCCTTCAATAGACAAATTGCTCCCGAATCCAGCATTTGTGATTTCTTTGTCCTCCAGAACCTTAATCGCAGTTTCGACCGCATCGACTGCAGACCCGCCTTGTCTTAGGACCCTCATTGCCATTCGGGCAGCGCTTCAGAGTTTATCAGTAAGGGTTGTTTTGATTCGGGTAGAGGTGAAACACATACTCATTGCACGCTCCGAGATGTATGTGCTCATTTGTTGTACTGTGGAAACCTGCACCAGCATGAACAAAGATTGCTGAAACATTGGTAGGACCTTGAGATTTTTGGCTGCTACGTCCGAACAGCTTATCGGTGGGCCCGTCCATTACTAAAGGGGGAATTGTGCTTTGACTCAAAGGTCGGCTTGGACTTGGTGAATTATCTGATAGTCTTGCGGTTGGATCTGTTTGATTGGCAAAACAGAAGGGAGCGGTTTCCGGATTGATTCTCTGAGTTCGTCGAAATGGGGCCGAAATTTCGTGTCGAATACCTCTAATCTTCTTGCGAGCACTGTCTATCTTGTTGGAGACTCGGGAGCGGGAGTGTCGACGTTGAAGATTCTGTTCTTGCATGGATAAACCAGCTTAAACGCCACACATGAGGTTCCAGTTATTCGACGAGGACCTTTTGTACAAATTTGTCTCTCGGTTTTATTTAATATTTTAGGAGTAGACGCCTGTAGGAGACACGAAGAAAGGAGCTTGGGGCGTCGCGACACTCATGTGGCATGCAGGAAGTCGTCGAAAGTTCAGATTTGCATGGTATAACCTCTGTCAATCTGATGGCAGAGAGATAATGGATAAATCAAGCCTGGTAGACGAAGTGACAAAGAAAGTGAAGGGAATATTTCCGAGCAGTAGGCCGAAGATTGAAAGTTAACAAAAGGTAGACTCGGGAAGCTGAAGATAGATGATTAGCCCAGTCTTACAAATATTATGGCATCCAAGTCAGAGTTACTCACAACAACTCCCAAGTCTTCCCATGTGCCAATAGTCCCCTTTGAGGAAAGATGAATGATATACCAGACTAATTAATAGATACTTTAGGCTCCTCAAGATAGGTGTGTACAGCGAGCGTTGACAAGGTGTATCAAACGAGCGTTATGGGGATAATAGAGAGTGAGAGAAAGAATACAGCCTTTGAAGATGTGGTTGTGGATATGAAGAATTTTTTGAGAGGTATTCTGTTTGAGAGAATAGCAAGAGAATAAGTTTTGCATTCGCTCATTCTTTCGTGGAAGGCATTCACATCGCCGGGCTCCTTCCTTGTGAATTCATACCTTCTGTCAGCTACAACATTTCATGACGTTAAGTTCTCAAATGAAGAGTCCTTCAAAAGATATATTGTTCTATGCATCAACGAAGCTAAGCTCCTGAGAAACCAGGAAGTCGTCTCATTGAATACCGATTCCACACGTGATTCGCTTCACAACCCCGCCAGCCACGATCCCGCTGCCACTTTGATCGTCATCTTTTGAAGCTGCCTGAGAGCAGACGAATAGTGACCACCGCACAGCAATTGAAAGTTAAGGCGAACCCTATCAGAGCTGTCGCATAGCATTCACGGAGAGTAAGGAGGGTTCCGTGCGGCCTTAACATTAACATGGCGTCTCACACTCCGGCTGTTGTCATGGACAAGTACGTTATCTGAACCCCTCCAGGGTATCCTCGTTGCATGATACAATGAAACTATCTATGAATACTTGTTCTTGGTATGCTAATATGAATCCTTAGCGGTACCGGATTCTCTAAACTTGGTGAGCTTGCTATTCCGGTATAGTTTTGATAACAGCTACTGATTGGGCTTTCCTAGGGTTTGCGGGTAATGACTCTCCTTCCTTCGTTTTCCCGACGGCGATCGCGACGAAGGGTGCTGCTGCAGGCAGTGGAGGATCTGGATCCGGGCGACCTGCCGTAGCAAACAAGCCATCGTACCTTACCGGAGGAGCTGGACCAGGCGGACATCTATCAATGAAGCGAGGAACAGAGGATTTAGATTTCTTCATTGGTGATGAAGCTCTTGCTGCTGCGAATGGACCAGGTGCGTGATGCTTCCAGGCTACTTAGAATCACACTGATTGTTTAAGGCTATGGCATACACTATCCAATTCGACACGGACAAATTGAAAACTGGGTGAGCACAAGTGAGTCTATTTTGGTCCAATAGTGCTGATTTACGCAGGATCATATGGAAAGATTTTGGTCGAACTCAATATTCAAATACCTTCGCGTCGAACCAGAAGACCATTATTTCTTACTCACTGAGCCTGTAAGTCTAGAGATACGGTTAGAGAATCTCACCAGACTGACTTCATCCAGCCCCTCAACCCTCCTGAAAATCGAGAAAATACTGCGGAGATCATGTTCGAATCCTTCAATTGTGCCGGATTATACATTGCTGTGCAAGCGGTGCTTGCCCTGGCAGCCTCTTGGACATCTTCAAAAGTATCAGACAGATCTTTGACCGGAACGGTTATCGACTCTGGAGATGGAGTGACGCACGTAATTCCAGTAGCAGAAGGTTATGTTATTGGGTCCTCAATCAAGTCGATACCTATCGCTGGTCGAGATATCACCTACTTCGTGCAATCTCTTCTCCGAGACCGTGGCGAGCCTGATTCCTCGCTCAAAACTGCTGGCGAGATCAAAGAAGAATACTGCTACGTTTGCCCTGATATTGTTAAGGAATTTTCTCGATTCGACCGTGATCCGACACGCTTCGCCAAACATCAAGTTACTCAACCTGGGGGTCGCAAAGTCAGTGTTGACGTAGGCTACGAGCGTTTCCTTGCGCCAGAAATCTTCTTCAATCCCGAGATCTACTCCTCTGACTTTCTCACACCTCTCCCTACTGTTGTTGACGGTGTTATCCAATCCTCTCCCATCGATGTTCGAAGGGGTCTCTATAAAAACATTGTGCTTTCGGGAGGTAGTACTTTATACAAAGACTTTGGCAGGCGGCTACAACGGGATATCAAACACCTTGTTGACGCTAGAATTAGGGCCAGTGAGGCTAGAAGTGGCGGTGCACGAAGTGGCGGCTTAGAAGTTCAAGTTATCTCGCATAAGAGACAGCGACATGGACCGTGGTTTGGAGGCAGTCTTTTGGGTCAAACTCCTGAATTCAGAAGTTATTGTCACACGAAAGCTGGTAAGCGTCTCTCTCCTGCAGTTTTGATACTATTAAGTAAAGTGTGATTCTGACATGCTTTGATACAGAATATGATGAGATAGGCCCATCCATAGTCCGAAGATTTGCGCTGTTGGGTGGCCCAGGCGGTTCGTAGGAGTATTTCCCCGTTAGCATGGAAGCGTTATAGGACGGAATACCGAAAAAGATAGATAGGAAAATTGAAAAGCCACATGGAAATATTAGGTGTCAGCGGTTGCCTGAGTCTTAGTATCACAGGTACGTACGGGATCCGAAGTTGACCAGCTCACGCCCCATATTCCTATGAAGCAACAATATCATAATTCCCTCATTACTCTCGTATGATATTTGTGTTGTCTCAGCCCAGGTCGGATCCGCCCCAATTCTATAGAATCCAATCAGAACTGCTACCAAAATTACAATGCTTTGTTTGCATGCTCCCGTGTTTGGAAATCAATTCCGCCGGGAAGTTTATGAGAGCAACGTACCATTTTGTTTTGCTGCTTTTCCTTAAACCCTAATAATTTGTAGGGGAGAAGAGACCGCTCTTGTAGTTCTGGAGATAATTTCTGAGCTTGCATTACAGGCTCTTGTTAAGTAGTTCTTGAACGAGGTGAGTTACCAACACTTTGGAAGCAGCCACCCACATCACCCCGCTTTGATTGCAAGTTATTTAGTTCAATTTCCCTAAGATAATTAAATCCTTACGAATCTTCTCGTTTTTTTTTATTCCATTGCCCTATGGCCAATGTCAGGAGGAAATCTAGCAGACTGGATTAGTCATTTACACGCTTGGCTTGACTTTCTGGTCTTAGGGTTCTATTTATAGAGTATATTTGATTACTATTCCACAACAGAAGAGTCGGTCGGCCTCCGTGTGTCGGTCATAATAAGGAGGGCCATCAATATGTGTGCTGTACGTTTTCCAATCCATTTCGGCAAGCCGAGTGAAGCACCCGATCCGCATACCCGGAACTCTTAGGCGGTAGAGCTGCGTCCATTCCTTTCAATCCGAAAACCTGGGGAAGTGACTACGTGGATTATTGATGGTGGGAAGCCCCATTATAATCAATTCAGGGTGGTCATAGTCATCCTAAAGCAAATGCTGGGACACCAAACTAAATCCTGTCATCCCCGAGCAGTGAGGCTTCTCGATGCAGCTTGTTTCATCGACGTGCATCACATCTATAAGGTGATGTAGTAGGAATGTCTTAAAGTAGGGTCGCGATTTTTGGCCTAGCTATTGTTTAAGTAGCTCAACCTTGTGTCTGGCTTCCACCACTTCGACAACCTCGTTGCCTTCCTAATAGACAAAAAAACAACCCCGAACGTGAGTCTGTCATATCATTGTAGATAGTGCACATACTGGCAGGGCAAAGAGAACGCCGGAAATGGCGGACGAAATCGTCACCAAGGTCATTGAATTGATTCCCCTCGTGCTCCTCCCGGCCTTCTACCTCTACTCGCCCACCTCCACCTCCACCTCCAACAAGCTTTACATCTCCTTGATCCTCTCCCTCTTGGCAACCTACTCTTACTTTCCCAGGGGAGCATTCGCCATCTACAACTCTACAAATTCCTTCATCCTAGGTCATCCATGGGTGACGCTCTCCTTAGCTATCGCAGCTGGTATCCCACTCAATATCCCCAGCGCAAGTTTCGCTACGCCCGCATCAACGCCACCAAATGGAAGTATGGCTATACCGATGACCACGGCCGTGGAACAAGCTCAGGAAATCGCAAAGAATATGGGTGAATGAGAATTCCCTCGTTTATACGAGTTTGCTTTCTGATTTCTTGCGCGTAAGTTCTGCTTCGAGTAGGCCAAGTCCAGCGATTGCTTTCTGATGTCGACTATAGACCTCTACTGATCCAGCTGTCTCTCGTGCCGTTGTTAATTCTGGCCATTTCATTAATGATGACCCGAAAGTCGAGCATGAGCGTCAGCAAGCTACCATACATCTCATGCGTTATTTTCTGGTCAACAAATTCGGTTCCCCCATGTAGAGTCTCGCTATTGCTCGGATTAACGAACATGTATAAAATAACAACCTCCTTTATTACTTTGATGCTGATTGGTTGTGCAGCATCATCGCTATGGTACAAAAATTAATAGTGATGATATTTGTTACTTAATCGTTTGTAAGTGCCCCCAGAACAACCAACCTACCCATTTCGAAGCTAATTTTGTGCTGTAGACTTCGCCATGGTTGCAGAGTTGTGGATTAACCGCTTTAGTTACCGCAAGATAGAAGGTTTCGAAATTCATGCAGAGTAAGTTCCACGTGGCCCGTCATTCTCAGATGGTCTCTAATTTGTTTGCAGGGATTGGTCAGTGTTGCTCATAGCGCCTATGACACCCTGCCGTACTATCTAAAGTCATCATTCTGGAATCGGTGGGGTTATGGTGCGTTGGTTCGACGCCTTCGAGGTATGCCGATCCCGAGCTCCGAATATTTCGGCAGAGGAATTACAATCGAGTCCATGGGCGCAGCCCAAGTGACTCCCGCTGCTCAAGCCGCGGTGGAGAAGAAGGTTCGCCAGCAGGCCGCTGTCCTTGAAAAGGCTGACATAGGTATCGGCCCGCCATTGGCTTTCAGGCTGCTCGATTGGCCGCCGCACTTCCTGGTCCAGCTTATGGTTCAACCGGTAAGTGTAATTCCGAATATGCTTCCCTTTTTATAAACAATTCTGACTCGAAGCCTATAGTAAATGCGTTTCCGGCTTCAAACTCCATCGACTCCTGCTTCGGTGGAACGATTCGACAAGAAATACGAGCGCCGTGGTGTAGGATATTCTAAGATTTAACCATTGAGACGCCTGAGACATATTGGCTTTTGATGGCCATGAGGCTTATCTTCAACCCAATGGCATACACCCTGCCTCTGATCAAATCAAAGTTTCAGCTTGAGTCGACTTGGGGGGGGGGGGGG
>Ga0182030_10024653_pt1 | contig 11033 bp, 4 predicted proteins | sample 812S3MmetaG_FD_121299 | JGI IMG/M metagenome (GOLD analysis project Ga0182030, IMG submission 121299) | Permafrost microbial communities from Stordalen Mire, Sweden - 812S3M metaG (Illumina Assembly) | ecosystem: Environmental > Terrestrial > Soil > Wetlands > Permafrost | place: Sweden... | reverse complement strand
TTTTCTTGAGCACCTGCAGCACAATAAGCCGACGGCAATTGGCTTAGTGGTACGGTCAGTCGAGAGCCCGCGGGACAAACTCTTACAGAGTTACGAGAAACATCTGCAAGATGAGCGTGGGCTGCCACCGACCTTCAATGTGATGGAGAGGTTGTCTGCCGTAAACTTGCCATCGGAAGCTGGTGCATAGTTCAGCGTCACTGCATCAGTCTTGAGCGTGAGCCTGCCGTCGACCGCCAGCGCCTTTTCAAACTTCGGCACGGCCAACCGCCGATTCAAGAACACAAACGAAGCGTGATCCTCAAACTTGCCATCAGCCGCCCACTCCATGCGGATCAACTGCGGCGTGAGCACCGTGAACCGCGCCGTGCCCACTGTGACCACCGCCTTCAGATCGGCCACCGGGTTGTAGACGCCTTCCACAGGCGCGGTGACCGCGTGGTTCGCAGCTACGGGCTTTAATGCCTCCGCAGGCTTCGCTCCCTGCGCCAGCACCATCGAACCAAAGCAGCATCCAGCAATGGATGCAAATAGAACAATGCGGCAAATCCTTGAACTCATCTTCATCCTCATTCGTGTTGATCTGAGCCTGGCATATTGTTCAGCGTCACTCTATCTGCTTCACGTCGGCAAAAGTATGCAACATTGAAATGGGAACGCTTCCATATTCATCTGCACTCTCCGTCCCCCGGTATTGCGTCAGGCTGTTCCGCTGCAGTATATCCAGAGGAACACCGGCAAACAAGCGTCGTCGTTAGCATGATCTGCCTGCCCGGCTGCGGGCTGGATGCGGTCAGTCTTTCAAACGAATGAAGCGCAGCCTCTTCACGCATTTTTCCCGCGAGCTACGGACGGTCACCAAGTGCGGACCAAGATGCCGGCCCAACCAGCCGCTTTGCCATTCACCACCCTTAGTCCCTTCCAAATTTATGATTGACGGGGATTATTATCGATCCGGCCAGAAACCTTCACGAACATGGGGAAGAACCTTTGAACTGACTACGTATGGCCGGTTCTAAGGTGACTATCGAGGGGTAATGGGACCAATAGACTCCGGCCATTACTGCAAACCTTGCTGACCGGCATGATGTTGCAATGCCGATTCCAGAATTCGCACCTTTGCTGCGAATGGATCTCTATCCTCGGAGGTAAAACCGATTAGTTTCTGGCGTAAAACAGTCTGTGCCGGATGCCAGCAGTTATTAGCCCATACCCAGGGATATTGGCCAAGAAGCGACTGGAATTCTCTCGTAGTCGTCAGTTCGTCTTCGAATAACTGATCCCAGGCTGATTGCGCTGTGGGTTGCACACGCGCCAACTCTGCAGCAGCGCACCAGTTAAGAACAGACCGCACCCCCAGGTAATGCGCTTCCATCGCAATTGCTTCACGTCGGCTGTTCTCCGTGCTCTCCAGGCGATCTGCCGCTTGCATACACCGCAAGCTAGCATTCCAGAGTTTCAGGACTCGGACGAAATGAATTCGAAGACGTGGCGACCCGGAAAAGGTGAAGAAGTTGTAAGGAGAAAACCAGAACACATCGTGCTTGCGGTCCCTATCGGCAAAGGCCGAAGGAACAAGTGGCGTTGCCACGCACATCGGCCAAGCGAATCCTAGTCTTCCCGTGAACTGCGCAATTCCGGTGCCCGCGAGGCCAACTGGGAGTTCACCAAAGCCCCTATCGAAATCGATCCAGCCCTGGATTGCGTGTGCCTGCGCGGTCGCATTCCTGTAAAGCCTCTGTGCGACATTCTGCAGCAGAATTGATTCAGAACAACTGGGATTCTGGGAAAAGACAGCTACCGCTTCTTCATTCGAACCAGCATTATGTCCGCCGCATTCGTAGTCCAGAAAACTTGTCACGCCAACCGAGCGAAGAGAACGCAATCGCCGGTAAATCCTTCCCGGATAGGGCGGGTAATTGAAAAACATGTCGTCAACGCCTGACCCAATCGGCACCATATCAATGATCCGCGAGGGATGAACGCGCTTAAGCCATTGCTGAAAGTCAGTACCGGCCTTCTCGGATAGGATCGAATCGTCGAAGAGAAGGTCACCGGCGCCTTCATGGCGAAGCGTTTGGCGGCTATTTTGCTCCTTTTTTGTTAGTACAAGGTAATCGTCTTGCAACTGGTTCAAAATTTTCTCGCGAAAGTCAGTTGCCCAGAACCATGGATAGAGCATCAATTGGACCGGCCGCCGCTGACGGCGCAGTGTGCGCTGAATCTCGCCAAAGAGATTACCTGCATGATCGGACTTTGTTGTTCCATGAGCATTGGGGCAGGTCTCATCACAGATGCGCGCGCCGTTATCTTCCGTTGCTATCTTAATTCCAGCAATCTGCGGAAATTGTTGCAAAAACTCCCCGAACATCTCGCCAAGGAAGCTGAGTCCCTCACCATCGCTACAGGTGCACAGTGTCTCCTGCGGCACACTATTTACTGTGACTCTGCCGATGGCCCCAGGCCGATACTGGCGGAGATAGTGCAGCATCTCAGTGTTTGGCAATGGCACCCAGAAAGAGGCCCAAACATTCAACCTCTCCTGCATGCATAGCCGGCTGAGTTCGGCAAGATACTCACGATAGCGATCGCGCGCGGAACTGTAGGTAAAGTCAAAGATATTGAACAGCCGCCAGCATCCGTCGAATCCCTGATCAGTATCTTTAGCCAGGGTCCAGCGCACATAGTCATTCTCAATCCAGATTCCCGTATAGCCATGAGCCTTATACCGCGCCAGATCAGTAGCGATTTCGGCAGGGTGTTGGTGTCGAAGCGGTTCAGCAAGAGCAAGCGAAAAGGTTTGATCCACCAGATGCTGAGATCGAGCCAGGGCACGTGCTGACGGCCGAAGGGAAGTGGCGCTACCTATGGCGACCGCGGAAGCCATGTTCAAGAAGTTGCGGCGATTCATGCGAATCACTTTATCAGAAGCGTTCAACTTAAGACAATATGAAATCGTTCCCATTTAATGTGAACAAACCTCCGGAGATCGCCCGTTGACAAATCACACTCTGACCATTAATCTCTACGATCACAGGGAAATATGTCGATTAAGCACGGTGAATTAACGAAGGCGTCGATAAGGGTTGCCCAGAAAACAAACGTTTCCATGATATGCCTTCCAGATAAGGAAACCGCTGTCGCGTGTCTGCAGACGCGCATAAGAAGGAGTTCAACAGGTTCGTCGAAGAGGTGCCATGATTGATCGGAGACAGTTTGCCAAGGGAACGGCCTCTGCTCTTGTTGGAATTCAGAGCAATTCCATATGGGGCGCAGCGAGCAGCGTGATACCCTCACCGGACATTCAAGTGAGTGAATTTCACCTGCGCGACTATCTGGGCATCTATGACTTTCCTGAGGAACTCATAAGTTACCCTCTGTCGTTCGCAACGGGCGCTGTGAGGAAGGAGGACCTGCGGCTTTTCCGGAAAGGGACCAAAAGCCCGCTGGTTATTCAATTCACGGACGTGCAGGAGACGGACGGTTTTCTTCGCAGCGCGACATTGCATTTTCGGACGGATCTAAAGATTGGGGCAGAGAAGACTTTTATTCTTATGCAAAGTGCTTGTCGACAGCCCCGGGGCTCCCAGTCGATCACCGTAAATAGCGTCGCTGGGGATACGCTTTCCATCGAGGCTAACCAACTGCAGATTCTGGTGCCCACAGTTGGTGATCGTACTTTGAACGTGCCTGTAACCGAGGCTCCTGCACCGCTGCGGGCGATAGCGCGCGAGAACGGGAAATGGGTTGGGGAGGGAAGGCTGGAGGGGCCCAGGAGCCTGGTTGTTCGATCGATGCATGCACGGGTGGTGGAACAAGGACCGTTATTTCTGAAATACGCTATTACGTATACATTCAGCGAAAACAGCTCGTACACCATCGGCATGACGGTCCAGCAAAATGAATCGTATGTGGAGATTGACGAGTTTGCGACTTCGCTTGGTCCAGATGACCACCTGAACTTTCAGTTCTCTTACAAGCGGGGCGTTGACCCCAATGGACGGCTCCTTATGGCGAATGGAGGCTATAGCACAGGCGGACCCCAGCAAGGTGCGAGTGGCGCATATGGCGAGAAAGCCAATTCCAAAGGCCTGTTGCCGATAAAACTCGGCATTTACACACCGAATTCCATCAATCTTCCGAGAGCTATTGCGTTCTGGAACGACAATGGTGAAAATGCGATCCTATTTGCGCTTCGGCGGCTTCCCGACTGGAAGACAAGCCAGCGCGCACTGTGGAGTGCAAGCAATTTGCCGGACAACCTGGAGTTCTATGCTGAGCCAGCCAGAGGCGATAAATTCGTTCGTGCACCGATTGTTGGGGCCGAACGCCACTGGTCCATGGGGCTCATTGCTCGCGATGAGATGATCGTTCGCGGCATACAGCAGGGACAAACTTCAATGAAGCCTCGTCCTGCCGATCGAATGTGGAGAGTGGACAGTTCGATGCGAGGCCTGCTTCCGTACGGGGCGGGTCCAGAGGTCAGGCTCTTACAAAAACTAAATGATTTCAGCCTCAATCGGTACAAGGACTGTATCTTCGAATTTCCCGAAGATTCCAGAACGTCTGCATTCAGCCTGCCACACACAGATATTACTTCGACGCAGATGAGCGGTGCCGAATACGCTTTGTCCTATGAACGCAACTTTGCATTTCTGGCCCAGACGGGGTGGGACTTCTCCGGAGATATGGGCGCGAATCACTGGGGCTGGTCGATTCATCCGGAATCAATCAACTACGCCTACAACTTCACCAATTGGACCAGAGATGAGCGCCTGCAGGCTCGTTCCTGGCTTGTGTTTGCGGCCTACCTTATGGAACTCGACACAGCGATGCCGCATTCAAGTATGCTGGGAGGGCATCCGAACTTCGCGGCCGAGTATAAACAGGTGCTCGGCGTTGTCGCTGGACTGTTTCCATTGCATCCTCACGCGCCGCGCTGGCGAGATTCTTATCTGAAGTTCTGGACCGAATATCTCGACTGCTACGTGCGCAAAGCTAATGTGGAAACTGGTGCGAAGCCAGGACGCTTTACGGAGAGCATTGCCTGCTATAACTACGCGAGCATGGAAGCAGTCTGTATGGCGGCAGCAGGTCTTAAACTATTTGACGGATCTCACATCCTCGGCCATTCCGCATTTCGCGATTGGGCGCGGTGGGATATGGAATGCCGCCTTCCGTTCCGAGTGCATGGAGCCCGCATTGTTCCACCGGAGGGCGCGCACGCAGATACTACGATTTTTTCTCCGGGTGGCCGTTGGTACAACGCGGCCTACGCTCTAGCTCACATGCTGAAAGAATACGATCCATCCCTGGCCGATCACTGGTTATGGACCATCACTGGCGGCGCCGAAGGTAAGCCGCCCGCAGGTCTTGAGTCATCCGTGTTTGCCGACTATGGTCCGGTTTTCCGTTTCGACTTTGGAGGGACCGAAGAAGCCTACCTTCATATGCAACAACTTAGTGGGTCCGGATATCGCTGGTCCGCAACCAGTAATGGGGCTCTCTATTTTGCCGCCAAAGGAAAGGTATGGAGTTGGAATCAGGCCGAGGCCAATGGGGATATCCTGGACGTCTCGCAGTTACCTGTTCTCCAGGTTGGCAAGGCCTCTCTCGGCGTGAGTCAGGCTACAGGAGTGATGTACAACTTTGGTTTCGCACAGTACTACCGTGCCGATGCGGATTATCAGAGCGGGGTGTCGCCTTACAAATCGCGAGCGGTTATGATGGTGCGCGGAGATTATATCGCCGTGCGCGATGAAGTTGAAGGGGTAGGGGGCGGAAGCTTTAATTGGACCAACGAATCCAATGGCATGGCGTGGCAGATATTCAGCGGCGCCGACTTCAGACAGCCGCTCAAATCTATGATCAACGATGAGCGATTCCCTCTGTCCTTCAAGGAAGAACAGATGCGCAATTTCGGTGTATCCCACTCGCCCTTCTCGATTAGTTCCACTGCAAAATTCTTTGTCCCGGCGGCTGGTCGCTACCGATTTAGTACGAACTGGAATACTCCACACCAGGATGTGCCTGCTGCGGACACAGTTCGAATTTACCTTGACGAACATAAACTCATAGCCTGCAAGGGCCCTGCTACCACGGAAATTGAGCTGGAATCCCGTCCGTACACGATTCGGTTCGAGTATGTTCACACATCCAGCGAGCCGCCGTTTCTGATGCTTTCGTGGATAAGGCCTGATCGGCCCGGTACAAGCCAGATTGAAAACGTATATTTCAAAGCAGAGAATCAGATGCCATTCGTCCAACAGGTGCAAAACGGACTTGGTAGCCAACTGCATATTGTCGCGCCGGACAACCTCGACATTGTGCCGATTGCATCGGGCGGTGCGCAGATCGGTACGGACGAATTTGTTCTGTTTACGGATGCCGCCATCACCGCACGAGGAACGAATCTGAACTTCTCCGGCAAGGCTGGCTATGCGAAAGATGGCGCGCTTGCACTCTTTGACGGAACTCACATTGAGATGAACGGACTGGGGCTATCACGGATTGACGGTGAATTTGGTGCAAGCGTGAGACGAGTAGGTACGAACTCGATCGATGGCCGCATAGCTGGCAAAAGGAGTGGAAACCTTCGCATTCATCTGCCTTCTGGGTTTCCCACAAATGGCTTGAGAGGTACATTGGATGGACTCGACGTTCCAGTGACAATCGAAGGCTCGCGGCTATCTATTCCAGTAACCATCAAGCAAAGTGACGGCGTGAGGGCGTACACAATTATCGCGCAGTAGTGGCGGTCTTCCAATGAGACGGATGGCTTTCAGTTAGCTCCGTTCGTTGTCCTATGTAAAGATTCCGGGGCATTGCATGAAACGCCTTTGTAGGAGTAAAAGTACATGAATTGCATGAAACGCCTCCCGTATATCGGGATAATGGTTGTCTACCTTTGCCAGATGACTGCTGCCCTTGTCGTGGGTGCGGGACCGTTGCCGGCTCCGCATCCATCGACACCCGGCATCTTCGGAATTTGCTTTACCAACGTCACCGACACCTCCGCGCGTCTGGTATTTACAACTATCGAACCGATGAGCGCGGTTGTGGATGTGTCGGATGGGAAAACACGGATGCTGCATCTTTCTGAGTCATCGTTCGGCGAGATACATTCGGTTGTTATCAATAATCTGTCCAAGGAAAAAGCATATCGCGTGTCGATCTCGGCTACCGGGAGCACTGGCGCTCCTTCGACCGCAGCGACAGTGCTTAAGCTTGGTCTCCGTCCAGCATCGCAACATGTCTGGCCAGGTTATACGATCTTTAGCACTACGGTGAGCGGAAATGACTTTTCTCCCGACACTCTCGATTTGCTTGCCCAGAGCGGGGCCCGTATGGATCGGATCGAAATCAGTTGGGACGGAGTCTATCCGCAAAAAGGAAACCTGAGTCGTGCATACCTCAACCGTGCGCTTGAGCGCATTGCCGCAATGGAAAAGCGCGGCATCGAGCCCCTGGTTGTTCTCGATTACTGTGTAGCGTGGGCCAAGCCATATACGGACACGACGATGACTTGGCGCAACGTGAACTTTGGTCCGCCCGACGATCTTGCAGATTGGGAGCAATATGTTCGTACGGTTGTGAGCGCACTGCACGGCGACGCTCGGTACTACGAGGTATGGAACGAACCGGATGCCGGATACCTGGCGACCGGTAGTTTCATAGAGCGTCCCAATCTTCCTGCCCCCATTGGCCGACCACCCTTTAAAGACAATTGGGATTATTGGATCGGTGATCGGTATGCTCCAATGATTTCTACCGTTCGCAAAGTGATGGATGAGTTGCAGCCCGATGCCATCCTCATGAATGGAGGCTGGAATCGCGATTACAGCGGGCAGCGTGGCGACATCCTTCTTCAACGTGGGACAGGCTCCTCGCTGGATATCTACGCCTATCACGTCTATAGTCATAGTCCCGCATCGTTTAGCCGGTGGTTTAAGGAGGTTGACGGCGAATTCCGCCAGAACATTGACCGCATCTTCGCAAAGAACAACGTGCAGATGCCGCTTGCTGTAACCGAATGGGGGTGGCCTGCGTGGGTTCACTCACCGGAAGGGAAGGGCTTTGTCACATTTGAGGACGCTCAACAGTTCTATCTCAAGAGCACTTTCTATTATCTGAGCATGCAACGATTTGAAGTTCTCAGCCAGTTCTGTCTCGGCGTCGGCTCACTGAGCCGCGATCACGATCCCCTGTTCTTTATGCTAGTGAACGAGGATGATCATCATAAGCCTCAAATTACGCCTATTTACAAGACCTATCAATGGCTCGCTACTACGTTTGGGAGCAGGATCTACAGGGCGCTTCCAGTCGAAGTCCCCGGAAGCCCAGAGGTTAAAGCTTATGCGATCCAATTGAAGGACTCACAAGAAATCTATCTGGCTGCGTGGCAGGATGGGCCTGTTGACGACAAAGGCGCTGTCTGTCCCTTAGCAGCACGCGTGGTCAATATAACCATTAGAAACGTTGGACCTGGCGAATTTCAGTTGAATGTCCTCAACGCTGACGGGCAGGTCCAGTCCAGCAGGCCGATACGCGGCGCCTCCTCTTTGGTGGTTCAAGCGTCGCTACCAGCGGCGACAACCTCTTCTGAGTCTGGAGTTTATCTGGGACGGATTCAACGATGAAGCGCATCTCCATCCGAGCGGTAGGAGGATGGGATGGGGTAGCATCCTTCAAGCCTTACGGCCAAGCAGGATTTGCCAAGAATGTAATCTGGTATTGTCATAGGTTCGATGAGATGGAAACGTTGTTATTATTCTGGAAGGATTGTCATGAATCGAGTAAGTTGTGTGGGCTTCGTTGCCGTGTTGGGTCTGCTCTGCAGTTTAGCGGGAAATTCCCAATCCACGGGACCGGGAATCCTGTTTCCTTCCTACCTGCAGGACTCATTCGACTACGCATCCTTTGTCCGCTTCGATGCCCCAGCTCCGCCGAAGACACTAATCTACCAGTCAAACGGTTTTCTCGCATTACAGGAACGCGGATTCGGAGGCCAGGGAGTGGTGATTCCTGTTCGGGGCGATCCGACTCCCACAAACATTAGCGATAGGCTCGCGGCATTCGAAATCGGAGTCCCTTCCTTTACCGGTGCGGATGGAGTCACTCACACGATGGACGATGCAACCGGAGAGCACAGCGTAAGCTACTACGCTGACCGGACTGTATATCATTTCGCAATCGACGGGAACCTCAGAGTCTCACTTACTGTGTATCCCGTCTACGGGCTGCCCTCAGCAGTCTGTCGCGTACGTGTGGAGCACTCCACGGGGGTAGTACGGCTTAGATGGTCGCTACGTGCCGAGGGGCTGCAAGTCGTTGCACGGAGGAACGAAACCACTCTGGCCTTCGGAGCCTCGCAATGGCCGTACCGGGTCCTCGTTGCACCGGGTTTGAATGGCGTGCTATCCGGCAGCGGATTCGACTGGCAATTGCGCCAGGGTCAATCGGCGGCGCTTCTGCTTGCAGTCGGAGATACAGAGAACACTGCTGCCGTAATCTTGAACGCATTGCGCAAGTCTCCAGATTTTCTGGAGGGTGAGACGCATCGGCGTTGGAATGCCTACCTTGCCTCCGTACCGCTTGTGGCGCCTGCGGACCCAGTCGCATTTCGCATTGGCACAACAGGCGAGCGGCAAACCATAGCGCCCGACGAGCTGGTTCGAAGCGAACTCTGGTTTTGGAGAGGCGCGTTGACCAATACCTGCCAAGCGCGCTATTTACCCGCCTCGCCAATGACCATTGCCGACTGGAACGTATTCTTTGGAATGTGGGGCAATGATGGTGTTGAAGAAGCAGTGGCGCTGGCCGGTACCGGTCAACATGAATTTGCACGCGCAGCGCTTCTTAACTGGTTTCGCTACGCTGTAAATGCCACCGGAGACGGACATGCAGCCTGGACGATCTTCCCCTCCGGGTATACCACTTATGCTGCAAAGGGTCCTGAGCATGAGACCGAGAGTGTAAACTTACAAGCCTCATTGGTCGGAGAGTACATCAGGCTCACTGGCGACAAGAGCATTCTGGATGAGCGGCTCGGCGGGCCGGCGGCGAACCGCACTCTATGGGAAGCACTCAAGGCCTATCAGGACAATTTGCTCAAGGTTCGGAATACGCACGGAGGGCCTTTCATTGAGTGGCTGCACACATACGAAACCGGGTGGGACAATAAAGATTCTCCGTTTGTCGATCTGAAGGGACACGCTACGGTTGCCATCAACGAACAAGTCTTCGATATGTGGAGCCTCAGCGAAATGAGTTACCTTGCCCAGCTTCACAACGAAGATCCCACGCCGTGGCAAGATGCGTTTAAGAGAACGTTGCGAGCCGTGCGCAGCTCCCTTTGGGATGCACCTACCGAACGTTACTGGGATTTGGATGCATCAATGGGCAAGCTTTGGACTGAGGGTGAGAATCTGGATGCGTATTACCTGCTCTATGATGAAAAGGATCCCAAGCGAATCGAGGCTATGATGCCTCGCCTCAACGATCCGGCGAAATTCAATAGCGCTTTGCTGCCTACATTGTCGCTCGACACTCCGCACTGGGGTGGTTATTGGCGTGGCCCGGCATGGCCCAGAGAGTTTGGCTATGTAGCCATGGGGCTGAGCCGCGCCGGTTATGGTCAGGAAGGATATGAGTGGCTTGTAAGAGCAATCCATTCGAATCTTGGTCCTCTACTTCCGGAGAACGTTGACCCGAAGCAATATCCACCTAGCCAGCACACCATCGGGCCTGTTCGCATCATGGGTTACGATGCGCTCGACGCATTTCTCTTGCCCGAAGTTATAGGACTTCACACATGGGGCGGACAGGACTTGACTGTTGATTTGCCCGTAGTGTCAGGGAAGGTGTATATCCGCGGGCAAAAGTGGATGGGCGACCGATATGACGCGCGGATGGAGATGGGCAAATCAACCCTCTTGTGGAGGAACGGGCAACTAAAGGGTGAGGAGATCCCCCGGCTCTGCCGGGGTGGCAGTAGCAGTTTGACATTTACGGGAGTCCATCCAAGAAACTCC
>Ga0182030_10024652_pt1 | contig 11033 bp, 8 predicted proteins | sample 812S3MmetaG_FD_121299 | JGI IMG/M metagenome (GOLD analysis project Ga0182030, IMG submission 121299) | Permafrost microbial communities from Stordalen Mire, Sweden - 812S3M metaG (Illumina Assembly) | ecosystem: Environmental > Terrestrial > Soil > Wetlands > Permafrost | place: Sweden... | reverse complement strand
TCGCGAGCGTATGACGAACTATGGTGTGCATGATTTGCCTCTCGCGATCGGCGGTCTCATCTAGAGGATCACATCTTCTGGGCCAGGGCCGGAACAGCTCTATACCCTGACGGGCGAGTTTCGATGTCCTCTCTCGCCGCGGAATGCACCGTCCCGACCGAAGCGCAAAACCGGTAACCAAGGCCGCGCTCGGTCTTGATCAGTTCTGGCCGCGCTGGATTTGTTTCGATCTTGCGTCGCAGGCGCAGTATCTGCACGTCGATGGAACGTTCGTAGACATCTGTGCTGCGCAATCGCGAGAGCTCGAGTAATTGATCTCGGCTAAAAATTCGTTGCGGATGACCAAGGAACGCGGAGAGCAGACCGAACTCGCCGTTACTGACTGGAACGCGTTTGCCCTCCGGTGATCTCAGGGCATGTATCGAATTTGGACAGGGCACTTGGGAATTCCTGCCGGACACTGACCTCACGCTCGGCGTGCGCAATACGGACGACACCAAGAGCATCGGCGGCAACACGCTGGTCGATGGATTCGACGCCGTACACGGCCGGCAGACCGCCGATTTCTCCAAAGTAACCTATCGAGCGGTCCTCGACCGGCAGTTCACCCCGGAAATCCTGGGCTACGTATCATGGAACACCGGCTTCAAAAGCGGCCAATACAGCCTGGTGAACTTCACCGAGCCGCCAGTGAAGCCCGAGGTATTAACCGCCTACGAGACGGGATTCAAGACGGAGTTCCTCGACCGGCGACTGCGAGTCAACGCCTCCGCCTTCGACTACAAGTACCAGGACATCCAGGCGCAGGAGGTCGTCGTCGGGGGCACCCAGCTCGTCAATGCCGCCCAGGCAACCATTTACGGTCTCGATCTCGATCTCGATATCGACGCGAAACTCGCCCGCTCCCTGTCGCTGCAAGCCTCGCTCGAGTGGCTACATGCGCGCTACACCAATTTTCCGAACGATCCCTCGTACGTCCCCGCACCGGCGCGCGGCATCGATCTGATCACCATCAACGGCGCGGGCTTCCACATGGTCAACGCGCCCGACTTCTCGGCTTACGGCGCGGCCGACTACACCATGGCAGTCGCCGGGGGGATGCTCGATGTTAACGTTAACGAGTCGTATAACTCCGGCTACTATTGGGATCCGGACGATAGGCTGCGACAGCCCGCGTTCGCGCTGCTCGGCGGCTACGTGAGGTGGACCGACGGCGAAGGCAAGTGGAGCTATCACCTTTGGGGCAACAACCTGACCAGCCGGCACCACTACACTTACGAGGACGCCTTCGCCTTCGGAGATATCTACTCACCCGCCATGCCCGCTACTTATGGCGTCGCGGCCGAGCGAAAATTCTGACGGGCACCGGAGCGCTTTGATGAAAAATATGCCCGCTGCCTCGATTCCGCGTGTGCCGATTTGGAGCGGCAACTATGCCTTCTGGTGAATGATGCGGTTGAGCGCATCGCCCAGGGTTAGGCTCTTCCGAGTGCCGACTTGACCTTGGACGGCGTGAACGGCACCGACCGCAGCCGCACGCCAGTCGCATCGAACACCGCGTTCGCGATCGCCGAGGGCACCACAGCCGCTGTGGGTTCGCCGCCGCCCCAGGGCACCTCGTTGGGTCGATCGATGAGATCCATGACCACTTCGGGCACTTCGGGAAACGTGAGGATGGGATAGCTCCCCCAATCCAGGCTCGTCACCATGGAGCGGTCGAACTTCACCTCCTCCTTGAGGACGCGGCTGACGGTCTGGACCACATTACCTTCGATCTGGTTGCGCAGTCCGTCCGGGTTGATGATCTGACCGCAGTCATGCGCAACATAGAATCGTTTGGCCGAGACTACCCCGGATTTCGTATCGACTTGCACTTCAGCCACGATACCCACGTAAGTGCGCACCAGCTCGTATTTAACATAAGCGAGGCCGAGGCCCGTGACGATCTCGCCACTACGGTCTGGCTTCGGCCGTTGGCGCCAGCTGCTGAGCGTCGCCAGCCGCTCGAGGAGTTCCTCGCCGCGGGCATCGTGCAGATACTGCAACCTCAACTCGAGCGGGTCGGCGCCGATGGCTGCCGCAATCTCGTCGAGAAAGCACTCGTTGGCAAAGCTGTTCTGCATGCGTCCGGGCGAACGGATCCAGGCGGGCTTGAACGGCGTCGATTCGAGCCGATGGGCGGTGGTCTTCACATTGGGGATGGCGTAGGGAATCGCCAGATCGTTGATAACGCCCCCGGGGCTGAGCTGCCCCAGGCTGTTGAGCCCGGCATGGTCGGCTCCGACCAGCGCCACGAAGCCGGCGATTCCGTTGGGAATAAAGAGTTCCGATTCCCACGCGCTTATCTTTCCGCCCGCATCCAGCCCGGCGCGCAAATCGAGCAGCGTCGGCGGTCCCTTCGGATCCCAGCCGTGTTCGTCGGCGCGCATCCACTGAACCCGGACCGGCTGCCCCACGGCTCGCGCCAGCAGCACGGCATCGCCCGCCGCGTCTTCATGGCCATTGCGTCCGTAGCATCCGGCCCCATCGACGTAGATACAGCGCACGCTCTCGTCTGCGACGCCGAGCATCGCAGCCAGCTGCTTGCGCAGATTGTGAGTCGCCTGGGAAGCGCTCCAGCAAGTCAGTTTCCCGCCCTCGAACTCGGCCACCGCGCAAGACGGACCGATGGATCCGTGGGTGTGGATCGCAAAATCGTAGGTCGCAGCGAGTTTGCGCGGCGCGGCGGCCAAGGCGGCTTGCGAATCCCCCCGGTTGCTCGTGACGTCATCCTTGAGAATCTTCGTGCTGCGGACGTGCTCCCAAAGCTGAGATTGCTCCGGCAGACCGCTCCAGGCCGACCACTTTACCGATAGAGTGCGCGCCGCCTTGATAGCGCTCCATTCGCTCTTTGCGACGACGCCAAGGAAGTTCTCGATGCGCACCACTTTCACGATACCCGGGATACCGCGGATCGAGCTCTCGTCGTAGCTCAAGAGCGTCGCGCCTAGCCCCGACGGCCGGATGACCCGGCCATGCAACATGCCCGGCCGCTTAAAATCCTGCATGAACGTGAAGCGGGCCGTCACTTTGTCCGGGATGTCGAGGCGGCGGACGGGCTTCCCGACTAGCTTGAAGTCCGCCGGCGATTTCAACGGCGCATTCTGGTCGAGCTCGAGCGACAGCATTCGGCCGTCGAGCAGATCACCGAGCGCAAGCTCCCGCCTGTTTGGATCAACAATGACACCGTCGCGGATCGAGAGCGTCGACGCATCGGTGTTGAATTTCACCGCAGCCCTCTCGAGCAATGCGCGGCGCGCGGTTGCCGCGGCCTGACGCAGCTGCGCGCCGCCATTCTGGATGGACAGGCTCCCGAAGCTCGGACCCTGGTCCGGCGTGAGCAAGGTATCGCCTTGAATGAGAGTCACCTGGTCGAGCGGGACGTCGAGCTCCTCGGCGACGATCTGCGTGAGTGCAGTCCGCAACCCGGTGCCAAGATCGACCTTGCCGGAGTAGACCGTGATCCGCCCGTCTCGGCCGATCGCAAGATAGCTATCGACCAAGTCTGGTGTGACGGGCTTCGTGGCGCCGCCAGGATTCGCGATCGTGAGGCGCGGCACCAAACTGAACGCCACTACCAGGAGCCCGGATGCTTTGAGCACTGATCTGCGACTCACCGATACATTCATGGGCGCTCCTCCTCAGGTCCCGGCGGCGCGCTTTACCGCGCGGACGATTCGCAGGTGCGTTCCGCACCGGCACAGATTGGCAACGAGCTCCTGCCGGATCTGATCCTCGGTGGGTTTTGGGGTACGCGTCAGGAGTGCGGCGGACTGCATGATCATGCCGTTGATGCAGTAGCCGCACTGCACCGCCTGCTCCTCGATGAAGGCTCGCTGCAATGGGTGCAGCCCCGCTTTCGTGCCGAGTCCCTCAAGAGTCACGACCTTGCCCTGAACCGCCGACAACGGCATCACGCATGAGCGCACAGCGACACCATCGATATGCACCGTGCAGGCTCCGCATTGACCGAGCCCGCACCCGAAACGGGGGCCGTGCAGCCCAAGATTGTCTCGAAGGACGTAAAGCAATGGCGTGTCGGCGTCATCGACAAAGACCGATACCGCGTTGCCGTTCACATTGAGCGGAGTTCTCGCCATATAGGACCTCGCACTTCATGCTCCGTTGAACCGGGATCATGTTCGCGCAACCCCGGCAGCAGTTCAACCGCATGCCCAGATTCCACTATTACAATTGAAATCGCGCCAGACGAGACACACAGCGGAAAAACGGGCGTGCGGCGGAGCCGATGGATGCAAGATACGCTCCACAATGAACTCCAAATCTAGACGGCCCCAGCCCGAATGGTTTCGGAACGAAACTGGAGCTAGCCCAGCTTGAGCACTATCTTGATGTAGCCTTCCTCGCGAGCATCAAACTTCGCGAAGGCGACAGGCGCCTGGTCGAGAGAAAGCCGGTGGCTCACGATGCGGCTGGGTTTGGCGGCGCCGCTCACGATCATCTCGCGGAGCTTGCGGTTCCAGCGCTCATCATCGTCTCGTCCCATTTTGATGCTCGCATTTTTGTTGAAAAGCTTGGACCAGGGAACCCGGAGTTTGCCCTCCCTTAGAGGCGCGTCCGAAGCACCGGTATCGCTGGCGGGCCAGACACCCGTGATCGCAACCCGGCCCGCCGGATTCAAGATCTCTGCGATCGCCTCAGTCACCCAATAAGGATCTTCCCGGGTGTAGTCTGTCTTCGAGCGAGCCTGGAATCCGATTGCGTCGATGGCACAAGTTACGCCTCCGAGGGGCTTTTCGTAGCGGAAAGCCGGACCGGAGCGCAATTTCGACTGCTGGCGTCGTATCTCCTCGACGGGGTCGTTACGGAGAAAATTGATGGGAATGGCGCCGAGCTCGCCGGCCTTTTCCAGGCGTTCAGCAATGGCATCGATGACATAGATTCGCGCGGCGCCTCGAAGGCGCGCCGAGTATGCGGCCAGCAATCCAACTGCGCCCGCACCAAAGATGGCGACCGTATCGCCTGCTCCAACGTCGATGATCGCGGCCGCGTGATATCCGGTGGTGAACGCGTCAGCCAGCAAAACGAAGTCATCTTCCCAGGCGTCGCCCGGTTCGCCCGGGAGCTTGAGACAGTTTGCATCGGCAAACGGAACCCGCAGCAGTTCCGCTTGGGCGCCCTGATAACCGCCCTTGTTCGGATAACCGTATGCGGCGCCCGCGTCGCCGGGATTGGTTGTCAGGCACGCGGATGAGTGTCCGTCGACGCACATGGCGCAGAAGCCACAGCAAATATGGGTGGGAACGACGACTCGGTCTCCCTTGGCAAGACTAGTCACGGCACTCCCAACCTCCTCGACGACACCCAGAGGCTCGTGGCCGATTACTCCGCCCTCGATGCCGCGCATCCGACCTTCGTAGAAATGAAGGTCCGTCCCGCAAATCGCGCTCGACGTCACGCGAAGCAGCACGTCGGTTGTTTCCCGCATTTCCGCATCGCGCACTTCTTTCACTGCGATGCGCCGTGTTTCTTCGAGGACGACTGCTTTCATAGACTGCTCCTATCAAATATCAAGATGACGCGCGTTCATTCGAGGGCGCTAGCGCGGGATCCGCCGCTCCAATAGCGGGATGGCCTCGTGTCGCGAGAACAACGGCGAGCCCGCAACCAGAGAGCAACGCGCCCCCGATCGATACGGCCGGATAACCCCAGTGGAACCCAACCACAGCGCCGCCTATGGCCGCGCCGAGCGCATTGCCGAGGTTAAATGCGCCAATATTCATCGATGACGCCAGGGTTGGCGCGCCGACTGCGGCCGTCAGCACCTGCATTTGCAGCGGCGGGACGAGCGCAAAGGTCGCGATGCCCCAGGCGAAGATCGAGATTGCGGCGGGGACCGCCCAGTTCATCGTGACGGCGAACAAAAGCAAGAGACCAGACAATGAGGCAAGCACTACGATCAGCGTGGCATCGAGCGACCGATCGGCATAGCGACCGCCAAGCCAGTTGCCTACGGTGAGCCCGATACCGTAAAGAACCAAGATCGCGGTTAGGAACGACGGCGAACCGTGTGTCTGTTCATGAATAATCGGTGCGATGTAAGTGAATACCGCAAACATCGCCCCAGATGCCAGTACCGTCACTGACATGGCGGTGATTACAGAAGGCCGCCGTAGCTCGCCGAGTTCGGCCCATACGTCAATCGCCTCTGCGGCACCGATCCGCGGAACGGCCAATTGCAGGGCTATCATCGCAACAATCCCCAGCCCCGTGATACCCATGAAGGCAACGTGCCATCCTGCAACCTGGCCGGCCCACGCGGCGAGCGGCACTCCGCCGATGTTGGCAACTGTGAGTCCCATGAACATGGTTGCAATAGCCCCAGCACGCTTCCCGGCAGGGACGAAGCTCGCGGCCACCATGGAGCCAACCCCAAACAGCGCACCATGGCAAAGGGATGTAACGAGCCTCGCGGCCAAGAGCGTTGAATAGTTGATGGACATGAAGGCCAAGCAATTGCCCACCGTGAAAATTCCCATCAAAAGGAGGAGTAGCAACTTACGGGGGATTCGCAGCGTCAGGAGTGTCACCACGGGTGCGCCGAGCATCACTCCAACGGCATAGCCCGTGACTAACAAGCCTGCGGTGGGTATTGTAATGCCAAGATCCGATGCAATCAGCGGAAGAAGGCCCATCGGGGCGAACTCCGTGACCCCTACCCCGAAGGCACAAAGGGCAAGCGCCGCAAGCGGCAGCGCACTGTTCACCACGGCCACCTGTGTCGGCCGGCTTTGTACACACAATATTTTGGCCATAGTTCACGCCCGTGCACAATGTGAAGATCAAACCCGAGTGAATTAACTGCCCTGCTCGTTGCAGCTCCATTTCCCGTTGGATGACTGGCATTTCATTCGTAACTCTCCCGACGCGCGGCGCAATCGACGTGCAACCTGTTATCGCCATGCTGCTGTTCATGTCGCGTAGATTCATTGCATGCCAGGAGTAAACATATGAAAGTGCCCTTACAATCCATCACCGCCCGTCTCAGCCTTTCCGCTGCTCTGCTGATCCTAACAGCCAGCGCCTCACACGCGCAGATGCCGGTCAGGAGTACGCCCGGCGCTCCACTTGGACCAACCGACACGTACTTCGTCACTCAGACCTCGCTTGGCACTCCGTTCCAGGTTGATTCCGGTCGGCTCGCAAAAGCCAACGGTACGACTCCAGCCATCCGGAGCTATGCAGAGTTAATGGTGAGTTCCCACATAGCGGTGAATGACACGCTGCTGGGTATTCTGAAGAACAAGGTACCAGCGCCTCCGCCTACACTCCTAAAAGCAGCGTACGCCACGATGGTTGCGACGCTTCAGCATGAAAGCGGCCGATCCTTTGATGCCGATTACGTGCAGGGGCAGGTCAATTACCAGAAGGCCAACTCGGCCCTCTATCAATACGAAATTGCGAACGGCATAGACCCCGATCTGAAGGCGTTCGCGCAGGAGACGCTCCCAAAGATCAAGGACCATCTGGAACGTGCCTTAAAGCTGCAGGCGGGCACGCAGTGAAAAGTAACGCCCAGAGCCCGTCGGCGTAGGCGCGATCTCAAAACGACAGACGGTGAGAATAATCCTGCGCGCGAGGCGCTGTCAGTTTACCGGCTTGAATCTTTGGACTCTCCTGCCCCAGTCCGTCTCGGCTACATAAACATCCCCTTTGGAATCAACCGCCAAAGTATGGGCATGCGTAAATGCGCCGGCCTGATGACCAGGACGTCCGACGCTTGAGAGGACTTCTCCGCTGGTATGATCGAGAATCTTGATCTGCTCGTCGCCGCCATCGGCTACGTAAATATATTTTTGTTCCCGATCGGGAGAAAAGCCGATCCACCAGGTCGTGCCCCAATTATCTGGAAGGCTGCTTTCTCTCTTGATCCAAATGTTGTGTTTGAAGTTTCCCATTTTATCGAAGACTTGGATCCGATCGCTCTGTCGGTCACAGACATAGACCAGTCCGTCGTTGCCGATGGCCACACAATGCACCACCCGCATGAACGCCCCACCCACACCCGCATCGGCCTCTTCCTTTGTCCCCTGATGCCCCCATTGACGAAGAAATTTACCGGATCGGTCGAAAACCGCAATGCGACTATTGCCATAACCGTCCGCAACGTAAATGTCGCCATTCGCGGGATCTATCGCTACGTCGGACGGCATATAAAATTGCGTTTGACTCGAATTCATTGGGCGGCCGTTGAGAGTGCCGTCCGAAGTATCGACGACGCCTCTCTTGCCGATTTGCAAAAGTAGTTTTCCGTCGTGACTGTATTTTTGGACGATTCCGTCGCCATTGCCGGCGGTCCAAAAATGGTTCTCATAGTCGATTCTGCAGCCGTGGACGATATTCGGGACAACTTTCCAGTCGCCGAAGCTATTCACCACATTGCCCTCGGGATCGAATTCTATATACGGTGGCGCTTGCTGCGCAATTTCCCCTTCTTTGTCTGTCATGTCATTCCGATTGACGATGAACACGTTATCCTGTGCGTCCACACATACTCCGCTCACCTGTCCGATTGCCCAGTTTGCAGGCAACGGCTTTGGCCAGTTGGGATCGACCACTAATTTCGGGCCACGGCCCTGCGCCTGCGCGCGGCAGACGAACACGAATATGCCCACGAGGCCGGCGCAAATCCCAATCTTTGCGAAAAGTCCCCTTTCCTGTTTCATTTCACCTCTCCAGACCGCATTCCTTCCAAGGACAAGCGTCTCCGCAATTGCCTGCATCCCGATTCCCTCAGCCGGACCACCGGCTACCTCGGAGATCCTTCCAGGGGCCGCCATCAACGTAGCGCTCGGGATGCAGAGCTTTCGAACGCGGGTCTTCCGCGGTGTCGAGTTGAAGGACCATCCATTTCGGGTAAGGAACGCCGGGATCTGATGCTGCGTCCAGAAGCCGGACTTCCTCATCCGAGAGCCGAAGGTCCACGGCACCGATGTTATCTTCCAGCTGCTCCGCCTTCCGGGCAGCGACGATCACACTGCTGACCGCCGGCCGCCCTAGCACCCACGACAGCGCAGTACGGGCGGGGCTCGCGTCGTGCCGGCGAGCCACCTCCTTCAGCACGTCCACGACGCGGTAGCCCATCTCCTTATCGAAGGGCACGAAGGACCCGGCCTCCGCGAATCGGGTGCCGACAGACGCCGGGTTAGTACGGCTGTACTTACCCGAAAGGAAACCGCCGGCGAGCGGGCTCCAAACCAGGATACCGATGTTGTGGTACTCCGCGAACGACTGGAACTCGTACTCGAGACCCCGGCCGACGAGGCTGTAATACATCTGCGCCGTCACGTACTTTTCCAGCCCCAGGCGCTCTTGGAGCATAACCGCGGTGGCCGCCTGCCACGACATGAGGTTGGAGAGACCGATATAGCGCACTTTTCCCTGGCGCACGATATCGTCGAGCGTCCGCAACGTCTCCTCGAGTGGCGTGTTGCTGTCCCATCCATGCACCTGGTAAAGGTCGATATAGTCGGTCTGCAGCCGCCGCAGACTGTCTTCTACTTCGCGAATGATATTCACGCGGGTCGCGCCGCTCCGATTGAGATTTTCGCTCATGGGGAGCCGGACTTTGGTGGCGAGGACGATTTCTTGCCGCACGCCGCGCAAGGCATTACCCACCAAAGTTTCACTCTCCCCGAGGCTGTATACGTCCGCGGTATCAATGAAGTTGATGCCTCTGTCCAGGGCGAGACTTACCATTCGCGTGGCGTCCTCCTGACCGAGGTTGCCCATGTTCATCTTGCTGCCGAACTGCATCGTGCCAAGCGCCACTTCGCTCACGATGAGCCCTGTATTCCCCAATTTCCTGTACTTCATTTCCCATTCTCCTTTCGCAACAGAACAACAAAAGACCAGCGCGGCTCCTACTTCAAAGCTGGATCGATCAGCCCGAGAGAGCATCTCATGTCACAATCCTCGCGCGGGCGCATTTCCCCGGCATTACGGTCCCTTGCGTCCCGATTACGGCTGAAATAAGCGTGGCGCACCCCCCAATCCGGAGGAGAGGCCTACGCGGGAATGCGCGGTGTGTTTCAGTTGAAACGGATCACGATTCGCACTGGCGGCTTGCCGCCATGATGCAGCCAGCATCTCCCATCTTGCGGTAGCCGGCATGCCGGCCAACTCGCCATCGAGCGCGGACTGAATGGAGGCGCGTATGTCCGACGAGCAAAGCAACCTCGCGCACGAGCCTCCGCGGTGTCAGCCACAGTGCTCAAGTGGAGCGGCGGCTGCCGTTTCAATTATTCGGCACTCTGTTTCACGCGTAACCCCAGCGGCCGAATTTGCAATACACAAAACATGCCCCGCGCTCAGGCTGGCCTCATTGATCATGAACACCGTAGTCACTCATCCAATCTGAAGGACACATTCCATGTCATCGTTAAGTCAGGTTCGCATGCCGGCCGTCGAAGCTGAATTCGTAAATATCCCGGGGACCCCACTGAACGTCTCCCGAGTGGCGCTTGGCACGTGGGCCATGGGCGGGTGGATGTGGGGAGGAACGGACCAACGTGAATCGGTAGCCACCATTCGGGCCGCCCTGGATCAAGGCATCAATCTAATCGACACAGCGCCCGTATACGGCTTCGGCGTGTCCGAAGAAATCGTCGGCGCCGCTCTCGAGGGGATTCGCAGTCGGGCGGTGATTGCCACCAAGACCGGGCTGGAATGGCGCGACGGCAAGGTCTATCGCAACGCGACGCGCGCTCGAATCATGCAGGAAGTCGATGATTCACTTCGACGCCTGCGCACCGATTATATCGACATTTACCAGGTCCATTGGCCTGACCCTCTCGTGCCGGTGGAGGAGACCGCCGAGGTGATGCGCTCGCTCCACGAGCAGGGGAAGATCCGCGCGATTGGCGCGAGCAATTTTTCGGTCGATCAGATATCGCGCTTTCGGCAAGTCGCTCCGCTCCACGTGCTGCAGCCGCCTTATAACCTTTTCGAGCGCGCCATTGAGAAGGATGTGC
>Ga0182030_10024648_pt1 | contig 11035 bp, 6 predicted proteins | sample 812S3MmetaG_FD_121299 | JGI IMG/M metagenome (GOLD analysis project Ga0182030, IMG submission 121299) | Permafrost microbial communities from Stordalen Mire, Sweden - 812S3M metaG (Illumina Assembly) | ecosystem: Environmental > Terrestrial > Soil > Wetlands > Permafrost | place: Sweden... | reverse complement strand
TTTGGTCGTGTCGCTCGCGCCGCGACGGCTCACCGATCCGTCCATGATTTGCGGCTATGCACGGCTATCGACGAACGGACAGTATAAGCGTATCGGTAGCCAAGCTGACCCCCGAGGAACTTTCCCGTGCTGATATCCGATGCAGAACCTTTCAATCCAATCGAATTAACCGCCGACATCGTGGCGGCCTTCGTCGTTAACAACGCCTTGCCAATAGCGGACCTGCCCTCGCTGATTCAATCCGTGCATTCTGCTTTGGCGCAACTTGCGAGCGGGCCGGTAATTGCCGCCCCGCTGGAAGAAAAAAAGGAGCCAGCGGTTTCCATTCGTAAATCGATCACGCCTGATTACCTCGTCTGTTTGGACGACGGCAAGAAATTCAAGTCGCTGCGCCGGCACTTGTCGACGCTCGGCATGACGCCGGATCAATACCGGGCCAAGTGGAGCCTGCCGTCCGATTATCCGATGGTCGCGCCCAACTACGCGGCGGCGCGATCGGAAATGGCAAAGCGCTCGGGGTTTGGTCAAAAGCGCACGAGCGCCGCGCCGCGCCAGAAGGCCTCCACCGCCGCGCCGACCAAGCGTGGGCGTCCCGCGAAGGCCGGTAAGTAATCGGCGACTTCGAAGGCGGAACGCGGCCGCGGCCCGCGCCTGTCCGCTCCCGCCCATCTCATGCATGATAACGTCCTTTGCCATGCGTGACCGCGTAAAGCGCGGAATCCCCGCGCACTAGACATATTGGGGCATATGCGACTTTGACGCGCTCTTGCATTAAGCCAATTCGGGGAGAAATCCGGAAAATTGAATTGATTCTACAGGATTTAGGGGGAATTTAGCGAGATGACTGGATCACGTCTACGTAGAGCGCGGATTGGACGGACGCTGCACCGGCGTGAGGCGGAGCTAGTCAAGGGATCGGATGAACAAGTCCTTCTGTTGAGCCGGGCGGCGGGGGGCTGGAGGTTGGTCAAGGCCTTTGTCTTGAACACTGTGGGAACACTCATTTTCTTGGGTGCCTTGATCCTCCTGTATAAAGCGGTCATGCGGCCATCGATCGCTATCTCGCCGATCTCTGTGCCGAAGGAATTAGCGGACAAAGGTTATGCGCCCGAGGTCATCGCTCTGCAATTGCAGAGAGCTTTAAAGAAAATCGTCCACGACGCAAATTCGATGAAACAGATCGCAGACGTTACTACTCCGATGGATGTGCCCAACATCATCGTGCCCCAGACCGGATTATCACTCGAAACGATCGCAGCGGAAATTCGCAGCTTTTTTGGCATCGAAAGCCGTTGGAATGTATCTGGTTACCTCACGGAGGAAAAAGACCGTTACTTTCTAAACCTTCGGATAACCAAGGAGTATGAATTTATTACAAGAAGTAATTCTGGCGATATGAAACATATTGATGATATTGTCACGGCTGCGGCGCAGAACGTTCTTGAGGTAACTGATCCATATTTGCTAGCGGCGTCATATAGTCAGACAGACCCTAATAAAGCAATTGAGCTTGCGAGGGGTATTATTGTTGGATACGCAGAAAATGGTGCGAGCGTTACGTGGGCGCATATTTTAATTGCCGAAGTTATGCTTGATAGGCAACGCAAACCTGACGAAGCGATTGTCGAGTCCCAGATAGCCATAGAGCGCAATCCCGCGTTGTCCGTCCCCCACAACAATCTTGGCAAAGCCCTGTCTATGCAGGGCAAGATCGACATGGCGATCGTCGAATACAAAAAGGCGATCGAACTCGATCCACGATATTCCTCCCCTCACAACAATCTTGGTAATGCTCTATATATGCAAGGCAAGGTCGACATGGCGATCGTCGAATACAAAAAGGCGATCGAACTCGATCCAAGAGATGCCAGCCCCCACAACAATCTTGGCAAAGCCCTGTCTATGCAGGACAAGATCGACATGGCGATCGTCGAATACAAAAAGGCGATCGAACTCAATCCACGAGATGCCAACTACCACAAGAATCTTGGCAATGCTCTGCCTTACCAGTGGAAGTTTGACATGGCGCTCGTCGAATTAAAAAAGGCGACCGAACTCGATCCTGGAGACGCCTCCGTCCACGCCGATCTTGGCGATCTACTGTCTGGTTCTCGGGACGGTGGTGTTGACAAGACCGACCTGGCGATCGTCGAATACAAAAAGGCCATCGAACTCAATCCCAGCGAGGCGTCCTTTCATCGGAAACTCGGCGCAGCCCTTGATTATCAGCACAATTCTACCGAGGCATTGAAGGAATTTAAGAAAGCCCATGAGCTGGAACGATGAGCTGTTTTTGACGAACTTACGTGTGTAGTGCGGCGGAACGACAACAAGCCTGCTGCCTTGTGCGGCGCGGGCGCTAAACTGAGCCACGCAGGTCTAGCCTCACCTCTTCATATTCGCGGCGTAGCAGGGCAATCAGGTTCGTGCCACCAGCAACTTTCTTTAAGTCGTCAAGGTTCAGGACCACGATGATGATACCACGGTCTTGAAAAATCTTGAGCTGCTCCAGGGCGGCATCCTTCTTCCTCCCTTCACCAGATATCCCCTTCTTCGAAAAGAGGATGCCGAACCGAGACTTGGTAGAGTCTAGAACTCGGCAGAATTTGGCCATCACACTAAAGTCGGCAGGTGTCTTCCAGTCCTTACATTCACAGACAAAGTGCCGTCCCAACTCTGACCGAAAGTCGATGTCGAAGCCCTCCATTGCACAGACCACATCATAGTCTGTTGACCCACTTCGCAAGCGGCGTCTGGTTCGGCATCCAGCCATGCAAGACATTAAATATTCCGCAATCAACTCCAAAGCCTCACCACTACCGTCGCCGAGCTTTGCTATCAGGTGATGCACATAATTCGGGTTGGTGAGGTAAAACGAAGCCTCGTTTTGAGAAGGAAATTCCGTTATCCAATCATCGTCTAAACGCTGCAACAGGGCCTCAGGAAAGAGCGCCTCCTCCGGCATCTTCTGAGCTAACTCGTAAAGTTCATGGGCATATCGATGCAGCTCGAGATCGTTCAATCCACCCCAAACCAGTCGAAAGTAAACCCCTGTCGTCTGTGGAGAGACCGTGCCTTTACCCTGGATCGCATCTTCGCAAAGGGTCAGCATTAAATAGCGCTTGGTATGAACAGGAAAGCCGATTGACCGAAAACAGTCGCTGATGCGAACCAACGGAAAGCCTTTGTGAATACGCGTTGATCCAGACTGGCCGGATAACAGATGCCGGTAATGCCCCCAATGGACGGCCAGCGCTTCATGATAGCGCCCCGTGCTCTGAAGGAAGAGGCCCGACGTGTCCCAAGTTTTGAGCTCCTCCCCGCCCGCCGCCTGAACTGGGGTATACTTCTTAGGCAATATTTCCATCAGCTTCGCGCCCGCGTCTGGCTGATCTAGAACGGGCACAAGGTCAGGCGCGAGTTGCCTAAGCTTCTCCTTAAGGTCATCTGAGACGCTCATGACGTTTTGACCTCGTTTTGTCCGCATCGCGGGTAAGGCAGATTAATTGCGACTCCCCAGATACCTTCCGAACTGGCGTGAATAGTCGGTGCTTTCTGAACTGGCTGGAATTTCCTGGTTCTGGACAGCACACCACCGCTCGCTACTCGGAATAGTGTGAGGCCGTGGCCTTCGCACTAACACGCTCAAATCGTAATCCGCTCGACCTCGTCGAGCGTAATCTCATCGCCCGTACGATCATAGAGTTTTGTGGTCCTTGGACTTTCGTGCGCCGCCATGGCTTGCGCGTTTTCCAGAGTGCCGCCGGCTTCGAGATAGGCGGTGATGCCCGTGGCGCGGAAGGTATGGCAGCCGATTTTGACGCGCGTGCCGAGATCGGCGGCGCGGCGCTGGATCATGCGCCAAGCGTCGACCCGGTGCATCGGCTTTTCCGTCAGCGCGCCGGCGCGGCCAGCGGCGGAGCGGAACAGGGGAGCCTTGCCGCCGTCGCGGACGCCGGCCGCCTCGATATAAGCGTCGAGATAGGCTTCGAGAGTGTGATGCGCCGGCATTTCATGGCGCTTGCCGCCCTTTTCATGCAGCCGCACCCACCAACGCTTGCCGTTGGGGTAGTAATCCTCGACGCGCATCGCGACGACCGCGCCAATCCGAGCGAAGGCGAAGGTCATCACCGAGATCAGCGCGCGATCGCGCAAACCGACGACGGTCGACACATCGATGCTGTCCAGCAGCTCGCGCGCCTGTTCTCCGGTCAGCACCGTGGTCTTGCCGGTCTTGACGACGTGCTTGGGACCACGGACCGAATGGGCCGGATTGGTCGCGACGACCTGGCCGGTGACCAGCCAGTCGAACAGCATGCGTATCGCGGCGAGATGTTGCTTGACCGTCGGCTTCTCGAAATCCTTGCCAAGCGCCTCGACATAGGCGGCGACATGCAGCGGCTCGATATCGGCGATCTCGCCGATCTTGTGCTGGTCGCACCAGGCGAAGAACCGGCAACAGGCCCGGTAATAGGCCATGCGGGTGTTCTTGTTCCTAATCGTCGCGGCGAAGAATTCCAAGAACCGCCGCGCCGCCTGGTCGCCGGCGGCGGCGATGACGCGCGGCACGACAATCCCCTCGCGCAAGGCGACGACCAGCATCTTGGACTCGACGGCGGCGACGGCTTGGCTCATGTCGGTTAGCGTAACATAACGTCCTTTATGTTACACTAATATTTCATCGCCTGTGCTCTAGGTCGACATCGGTCGCAGCTACAATGTGAGCGGCTGAACGCCACCCATCATTTCAACTCAAACTGACCCTCGTCCCACTTCGCCGTCGTAAAGGCGTTGAGAGCCTTTCCTAGCGCTCCGGGGTCGGTGATGAACAGATAATGCCAGGTGCCATGCTGGCCCAGGCGGTTAACGGCGCTAACCCATCTTTCCGCAGCCTTGGCTTTCACGTCGGCGCTGTCGGTCACCTGTCCTTTGATTTCAGCGATAACGTTGAGTCCGGTATCCGTTTCAATGATGAAATCCGGCACATACTTGGCCGGTAGCCCTTTATTGCGATACAGGATGAAAAAGCCCAGACGTTCATTTTTCACCCATTTCCTTACCCCCGGATGGCTGTCCAACAGGAAGGCGGCGCTTTGCTCCCACTTTTTTGTATCCGCTACCATTGCGTTGAGGTGGCAGTTGGTTGCCGGGTAGATCGGCTTTGTGGTGTGAAAATCGACATAAAGCGTACTGCCGCGCCCAGACGCGCCTTGCGGAATAATGGCGACCTCACCGCTGTCTGAAGAGGAGCCTTTCTTGATTGCTTCGAGCAATGAGCTTATGGCCGCTTGCATATACTCGCCCACCAGCAGCACATCACAGGGCTGGCTTCCGCCCTTCCTGTCCAGCTTTTCGGCGAGGAACCGTTTAGCGGCAAAAGCGACCTTCGGGAATAACACCTGCACCGGCACCGCCGCCGCGCCGTTGTCGTTTTGCCAACGGATGCAGATTTCGCGGGCCAGTTTGAACGCGACTTGCTGATCGCGGAACATGGCGCGCCAGTCTTTCAAACAAAGCACCGGCTTCTCGCCTGGCCCATAAGCAGCCAATGCACCCTCCGGTGCAATGAGCGCGGTCAGCTGGACCGATTGAGGAATTTTCATCGGATCAATCGTGACTTTCGGGACCTGGCTCCAATCGACGGAAACGTCGAACTGCCCCGATTCGTGATAGCCGGTCACAATGGGGAAAGTGATTTCGAAATTCGCTCTTTCTGGCACAGAGAAAATATGGTTCGGCTCCGGCGTCGGCGGTGTCGGACCTTGGGGCGATACCTTGAAGGGTATGAGTTCGAACGGCACACCGAAGACCTTGGCGGTTTCTTCGGCGAACATCTGGGTTTCTTCATTGAGTGCGTAGCTCTTGCGGCGCAACGCCCGGCCGACAACCTGTTCGCACAGCAATTGAGAGCCAAAGGGACGCAGCCCGACGATATGGGTCACCGTGTTCGCATCCCACCCTTCCGCCAACATAGACACGGAAACGATGCACCGGATGTCTCGGCCCGGCGGAATGCGTTCGTCCATCCATTTTAATGAGCCGTCATTGTCTTCGCTGGCGACCTTTTCATTATGCTTGCGGACAAGCTCAGACCACTCTTCCGGCACTTTGCCGCCCGGCCATTCGGCTTTGCCGACGGTGTCGAGTATGAAGCGGAGCCGTCGGGTTTCATCTTTGGTGCCGCCTTCCTCGATGTCTTCCATCACCTTCGAGTCAATGCGCACCGTGAGTTCCTGTCCTGGTTGGTTCTTGAACCACGGAGGAGACGCGCCGAAGCCGTCATTCCCTTTCGCCAGCCATGAATAGACTTCCTTGGCGATTGCGGTATCCCGGCAAACAACGATGAAGACGGGGGGGACAGGATGTTTGTGTTGTTGTTTTGACGTGGTTTCCCATTCTTCAAAGCGCTGATGCCATTCCGACGCAAGGAGATTGATCGGGGCGCTTGCGTAGTTCATGACGATTTGAGGCGTCAGCTTGGAACCATATCCTGCCTCCTCGGCCTTCGCTTGAACCCAACGCCAGATATTGAAATAGGCAGCTTCGTCGGCTCCCGTGACATCTCGTGAGGGCAATTGAGGAATCTTGACCAGGCCGGATTCAATCGCGTCCAATAGCCCGAAATCTGAGACGATCCAGGGGAATGGCTTGCCGACTTCGTTGCCAGAGCCTTGGATGTAAAAAGGCGTTGCGGAAAGATCGACGCACAGATTGATACCACGTTTGCGGCTTCCTCCGGCGAGCTTGTTGATACGATCAAGGCCTTCGATCCAAATGGTCGCTTCGCGGGCATTTTTCTTGGCAAGGTCTTTGTCTTCGTCGAGCGTCTGTTCCTCGCCGGCCACATCTCCGCGCCGATAGGCGTGGTGTGCTTCGTCATTGAAAATAAGCCAGTGCGGACTACGGCCCTTTCCGCTTCCCAATTCCTGGCGGATGCGTTTGAACCAAGCCGCGTCCGACTCGAAGTATTTCACTTCGACGGTTTCGTTCTCTTTGCCAGCGTTTTTGACGACTTCCACAGGCTCGCCGGTCTTGACGACCTTTGCGGAATCGCCGTTGACCGTATTGGTTTCCTTTTTCGCCAGGCGGTGCCAGTTGGCGATCATGACCTCGCCACGCCGCAGCTCTTCCATGCGGTGCGGGGGAACAAGCTGGCGCGTTCGATAAAGGCTCAGGTCCCCTAGCGCCGGGTCTAGCTCTTGCAGCCGCTCCCGAATGGTGACGTTGGGGCAAACAATCAAAATCGTGTCGGAAAACCGGTCATCGGTCGATGCAGCTACTCGGTTCAAGATCGACCATGCCGCCAGCATCCCCATCACGGTTGTTTTGCCGGAACCGGTCGCCATCTTGCAGGCATAGCGAACGAAAGCTTTAAAACCAGCCGCCTTAGTATCAAGGCCTGGTTCATCCTTGGGAATTTCCGGCAACCCTTTGCGGTAAATCTCGCCGGCCTCGACCAAGAAGATGACGGTTTCGACCGCCTCGATCTGGGCGAAAAAGAGCCGTTGCATCCGGTCTTCGCTGCGCCACAGCTCCAACAACTCTTTCGTAACCTGCGAAGCGCCGTCGTATGCCATCCGAGAACTGTGAGCTCCTTCGCGCCACAACTTGATCCGTTCACGGATTCCGTTGACCAACGCGAGTTCTATTTCCTCGCCCTTTTCGGCCTCGAACATTTCCTGCTGGGATTTGCTCTTCTGGCCTCGACCAGCATGTTCAGGCACACGATAGAAATAGCTCGCACGTCGGCGACCAGGCGCTTTTATGGGTGGCTTCCCTCGCTCAATCTGCCAATGGAATTGCGGCTCGATAAAGGGTGAATTGATGATCGGCGATTCCACTTCAGCCGGAGTGATCGGCGGCAGCTCCTGTTTGGCTGTAGCCATCACTTCGCTCCCTCAGTGCTTTTCACCACCATCAGCTCGTTGCCACGGTCGTCGATGACCTTGACCGCGATACGCCGATTATCCCCTAGCGCGAAAGACTCGCTGACTGTTCCGGCGAGATGTTCCCAAACGCTGTCGTTGAACTGGCCTTTCAAGGACTTTTGCAGATTGTCCCAGGCACTGGTTTTCGGGAAGAAAACTTGTGAAGCGCAAAACACCATGCCGTTGTAATTTGTATCCAGCATCCAGCACGGCAGGTTCTCGGCGTCGATAGAGTCCGTTTCCATTGTGTCCGGACGGAAAATATCGAGCCCCCGCACCTCTACATGATAGAGCTGGGTTCCGTTCGAGCCTTTCTTGACAGGCTCCAGCGTTACATCTGGCAACCCTGTAATCGAGAAAATCTCACTCGACTTACTGGTTTTCAGGAGGTCAGACATCACCACGTCGGGAGTCACTGCGATGTAGGTTGTCGGGATTTTCAGCTTTTCAAGCATCTCGCGGGCTTTGGCCTGAATGGCGAAGCCGAACAGGAAAAGCTGTTGGAACCCCTGTTGCATGGCTTCCATTGAGGCATTGAACACATACTCCGAACCGATAGCTCCATCCTCCGGCCCGAAGGCAATCGCAATGCGCTTTTCTGAGCCGTTCTTGGCCCTCGCTTCGGCGTGAAGATGCTCCCGATCTGCCAATGACTGGACTGTTTCCAGTTCGAGGCTCAGATTGCCGGGCAGTTGAAGCGTTTTGCTCTGGCGCAAAACCTCAATCATTCGATCTAGATAGGCGCGTGGGCTGGCGGTGACTTTCGAAACGTCTGCGGTTTTGTTGTCTTCCTCAGCCAGAGTCAGCGCCGCTTGAATGGTGGCCTCGACTGTGAAGGGTCCGCAAACACGGGTGATCTTTTTGTTGGTCTCCGGGCGATCAACGAGAGTCACCATTTCAGGCTGTTCATTGTTGGCAATGGATTTGAGCGTGATACGCGGCACTAGACCGCCGACTTCCTCGCCTTTGCGGTTCTGTTTGCGCTCATAGACAAATCCGCCTGCCGGGCCTTGGGAAGCATTTTTGAGGGAATACCAAGGAAAAGTAGCGGTGAGCAAACGTTGCCGCGCCAAGGCCAGCGGCACGCGGGAGGTATCACAAGTAATCCAGCGCCGGCCCCATTGTTCAGCAACGTAAGCTGTGGTGCCAGACCCACATGTGATGTCCAAAACCAAATCACCTGGATCGGTGGTCATCAGAAGGCAGCGCTGGATCACGGTGGTATCGGTCTGGACGACGTAGACTTTAGGATCAGAACTTGAATATCCAGCACTTCCAGTATCAGCCCATAAATTTGTTATTGGAGTCGCTGGAAAATCGTCGAGGTATCGAATGTAATTAAGCTGGCTTGCAAGCCCAATTAGACGCTTAGCTTCCGCTAAGCGATCAAGTCCAGCAGGGTTTGTGGTCTTCCAGTGTCTATTAACACCGCAGTCGTAAGTTTTGCCACGGAACTTATAATACATTTCCCCGGGTGGGCCGGGGTCCTGAGAGACAGCAAAGCTCAACTGTGCAATTTTCCAGCCATCAGGCAGCGGTATTTTGTTTTCTTTTTCATCTTTAGTAAGGGGCCTTACCTCATCGGAATTTTTAGATACAGCGTATTTGTAACTCTTGAATGTTCCTAAAATCTTAGCTAGGTATAGCTGATTGTATTTTGTTAATTTTTTGTCTTTCGAGTACCACAATAAATAGTCAAATTCCTCGTTAAGTAGATTTGTCGCCGTGCTGCTAGTTTTCGCAAAAGGGATTAGCGAGCAAAAATTACCATCACCAAAAATATTATCTAGTAGCTCTCGCACATGATGCAGATTCTCATCCGAAATCTGCACGAAGATCGAACCAGATTCATGGAGCAACTCCTTGGCCAGCATCAACCGGTCGCGCATATAGGCCAAGTACGAATGCAGTCCTAATTCCCAGGTGTCGCGATACGCCTTCACCATTTCTGGCTCACGGATCATGTCATTGTCCACACCGTTCGTTACGGTGTGTTTGCGCACAAAAGGCTGAAAATTCGAGCCGAATTTGACTCCATACGGCGGGTCGAAATAAATCATCTGCACCTGTCCGCCCATGCCCTCATATTCGAGCAGGGAGTTCATGACTTGCAGCGAGTCCCCGAGGATGAGCCGGTTCGTCCACGGGCCTTTGTGCTCGTAAGCATCAAGCTTGTCCGCAATGTCCAGGCCGGCATCGCCAAACAAATCAAAGTTTGTTCCAGCGGCTTTGTGCGCCTTGAGGGTTTCGAGAATGGCCTGGGTGGAATGACGCTCATGTACGAAGAGCGGCAACGTAGGCACAGAAATTTGTTGCCGTTCGGCTTTGCCTGTCCAATTGAGAAATGGCTTGGTTAGGCTCTTGAGGCGGGCTGCGCATTGCGAGAGCGATGAGAAACTTTCTTTTGTGCCTTCCCATACCTTCGGCTTTCCAAAAACAGTGGGTTCGCCCTTTTCTGCTGCTTCTGTTACGAGATTAAGCAACCATTCGGCGAATGGGCGCTCGGCATTTTCATCCCAACACAATTCGGGCGCTAGACTTGAATCATAACGATAGACCTTCGGAGCCTTCTTCTTGGGAAATTGTGCTTCCACGCCGACATCAGGACGCTGCACACTTTTCTGAGAATGCTTGTACGTCGCAGCGCTCAGTTTTTCCTCTTTGGTCATCAGCTAACTTTCTAAAAATCTTTGGGATGTCCGTGCACGACTACAGTACATTGATTTTACCTATGCTTCGTCCGCATGGCTATAGCTGTTTCAGTGCATCCCCCGCCCAATCGCGCGGTCGCGGGCTGTAGGCAACCGAGCCACCTATCCGGTTTCGGCCTTTTCGGCTTCCGCCCCTAGGGCAAACGCGCCCGTTTCGCCACGTATCCACACGTTTCTGGCACGGATGTGCGGCAAGCCGTTGCGTTTCTCGCAGGCTTGCAGGGCGCATGAGCGCCCTTTCCCCTTGCCGGGCCGTATTCCCGATCAATTTATATTCCGACATCACGGAGATTCCCATGAGTCTCAAACGCCTCACCCCCGACGAGCGGGCGACTTATCTTCTAGGCCTTGCCGTGCGGCGGCAGCTTGAAGAGGCTCCACGCGATCCTGATCCTG
>Ga0182030_10024646_pt1 | contig 11035 bp, 11 predicted proteins | sample 812S3MmetaG_FD_121299 | JGI IMG/M metagenome (GOLD analysis project Ga0182030, IMG submission 121299) | Permafrost microbial communities from Stordalen Mire, Sweden - 812S3M metaG (Illumina Assembly) | ecosystem: Environmental > Terrestrial > Soil > Wetlands > Permafrost | place: Sweden... | reverse complement strand
TGCCGGTGGTTCCCGGCGTGGGTTCCGATTATTTCAATACCGTCACCTACTACACGAATCAGAACATCGGGTTGCCGCCCTTCGCATGGATTGACACCACTGCGAGCAGCGGCGTGGACTGGGGCGAATCTGCCGCGAACGACATCGTTCCGATAACCTGGTCGGCGGTCGGGTCGCAGGTGGTGGAATTGTTCACGGGCGGGAAGCCAACCCGTCTGGAGAAGAGTTTGTTTATATTGAGCCAGTCTTTGTCCAAGGCGCAATTTTCCATTTTTGATGAACAAGGTGTTTTTGCCCCCGGTGACATTGCGCCGGGGGAAATCTCGCTCGGAAGCTATGGAAATTTGGATTCGGACGGGACGCTGACCATGCTCGCAGCGGGCGGCCAGCATGTGGCCGTCACGCCGAAGACATCCCAAACGTGGTATAGCGGCAGCTTGCCCGGCAAAGGAAAATACACTCTAAACCATCAAACAGAATGCACGGCGACGGGGAATACAAATAATGCCAGAACCACGATTGGTATTGGCGAGGTCGTGTATTTAAGCGGGATGCCGGACAACACGGTTTGGAGTGTTTCTGGCGGTGGCTACCTTAGTTCGTATAGTGGCTCAACCACTACATTTGTCGCATACGAGAGTCCTTCAAATGCAACTGTCACCGCAAAATATCGTTCGGCACCGCCCCTCTCGGTGACGTTCAAGGTTATTCCTCCCAGTTCGATTATAGTGGATGGTCATACGGACGCGCTCAACGAAGTGGGAATCACCAATGTCAATGGCACCCTAATGGGTGCCCTAACTTACTATCAAATTGAAGTCGGTCCAAATACCGTAAGCTTTAACAACACTCAAATCCGAGAGGTATTGCCCCTTTTGTCTGTAACTTGGCCTAACGGTGCCACGACTCCCATAGCACAAATTGGCGAGACAAATGGTGTTTCAATCTTTTGTGGGACAAGCCAAAGTGACAAAGTTGGAGCAGGATTAGCATCAATAAATTATTTGTTTAACGGGACAAGTTACGTGGATTTCTCCTATCCTTATACATGGCAAGACCAATACCAAAACGAAGCAGGCACATGGACTACTTTTAAGACCATGAATCGAACCACCGAATATCACGGCAGCAATAAGCAATGTCGTGTAACATATCTTGGAGTGTCAGGCGGCTGGCAAGGACCCTATCAATAAAACAATATAACCAAGCAAAAAATGAAAACTAAACCAATTATTTTAGTTCTTCTATCAATATCTGCCACATGCGCGTTGGCAAGACTCATCACGTCATTTCCAGGGTGGGACTTGTTAAAAGTAAACTCACCATACATTATTATAGCGCATTGTGGAGAACCAACGCCGCCTACACCAGGAGTTCTGATTGATAATGGGCCAAATTCCGATTCAAGCATTGAAGTTATTTCAGTCCTTAAAGGAACAAACCATGTAAGTTCGTCCCAACTTTGGACAGACCGCAGGATATGGCCGGGTGAAAACTATTTGGTATTCGGGTATTACGATAGCGGCGTTTATCAAGCTTTCGAAGAATATCGCGTCATTCCCTTGGGAGTTGATTTTTCCACCAATTCAATCGCGGGCAAACCGTTAGATGAACAACTTCAAATTTTATTCCAGCACGCCGCTGACAATTTGAACCGCGAAATTCAAAAGGATGAGGAAGAGAAACAGCGAATAGAGGCGGGCTTGATAAAATGAAAACTGACTCACAAATTTCATGACCGGATGCAATGAGGTTTTCCAGTGCCGGTCAAACTCAAACCGGCGCTGGAAAATGGCTCTTTTTGACCCGTCAAACACGACTTTGAGTTTTGGTCAACACGCCTTGTTTTGAGCTTAACTGGCCGGTTTTGCGGTCTTGGCGGCTTTGGCGGCTTTGGCCTTGGCAGCTTGCGCGGCTGTGCTTTGATCCACTTCAAAACCCCAATCGCCGAGCTTCTGCTCGTTGCCCTTGTAAATGCCCAGCAGAATGTCGCGGGCGGCGGCAAGATAATAATTCACCGTTCCCGGCGTGGTGTAATCGGAACCGAGGGCGATGTCGCTGTTTTGCGTGGCGGTTTCGGCATCCCGATACAGCTTGTCCGAAAGCTGGTTTTGGGTGTCGGCGGTGCTGGTCTTGGCGATCATGTCCGCGATGTTCAGGGACGCGAGCGGGCTTGCCGCTCCATCGGCTTGATTTTTGGCGAGAATGGCCTGCGCCAGCTTAATGGCGAGACCCTTGTTTTTCGGTATAAATACACGAGCCATAGTTTTCCTTTGGTTATTTGTTTGAACTGAATCGGCTTCAACCATGAAGCCTTTCCGGGGAGCGAATTTATAAAAAACGCAGGAATCGTCAATAGGCGCGGGCAAAGTAGCAGTTTTGATTGTGCATAAAATAACTTTTTCGATTGAGCCGGAAACTTATCATATTGAAGTTGAAAACTTTCAGGATGAACTGGAGAAGTTTCAGAATAAGCCGGAAAACTTTCAAGATGAACTTGAAATATTTCAGGTTGAAATTGAAAACTTTCAAGTTGAGGCGGAAAAACTTCCGGTAAAGCCGTGTAACTTTTAGATGCATGTTAAAACGTTTTCGGTTGAACCTGATTTATTCCCGGCTTAAACGGAAAAAGTTCCGGTTCAAGGATTTTATTTTGCTGAACGGGCGGCAAAGTCGCCGGTTCCCTCATCAGATTTTCGACATCCTCGACGAATTGAAAATCAAAAGTCGAAAAGTTTGCTTAAATTTCTCCCTTTACCTACATGGCGGCTTGGCAGTTTAATTCCGACGAATGAAAATTGCCCGGGCATTCACATTGATTGAACTGCTCGTCGTCATCGCCATCATCGCGATTCTGGCGGCGTTGCTGCTGCCGGTGTTGTCGCGGGCGAAGTTGAAGGCGCAGCAGGCCGTCTGTCTGTCCAACCTCAAACAGTGGACTGCCGCCAACATCATGTTTGCCGGCGACCATGGCGGCGTCTGGATGTTTCCCGCGCGCGAGAGCGATCCCGATTATCCCAATTCCCAGTGGCTCGGCCCGCTCGTGCCGGAGATTGTGAAGGTCAGCTCCCTGACCAATCCGCTGCCGCTGTTGCTTTGTCCCACCGCCGCCACGCCGGTCACTGAAGACCTGGGCACGACCGGCGGTCTGGGGCCCGGCGGCATGGGTTTGTATGGGACGGCTGACCGCTGTTACATCCGGCTGTGCATCAATGGGCTGCCCATCCAAAGCAGTTATCAATACAACGGCTGGCTTTTTGTCGCGGTCAATTCCAACCACGGCGTGGGCGATGGTTACGCGGATTATCCCGCAAATTATTTCATCCAGGATTCAGCCATCCAGCATCCCTCGCAGACGCCGGTGCTCGCGGACGGCACCTGGGACGACGCGTGGCCGTTGGAAAATGATCCGGCGCCCGACGATTTGTATTTCGGCTCCGGCGGACGCATGATGAATACGGAGATGGGACGTTTCACCATTGCCCGGCATGGCGGAGTCAACCCGGCCAGGGCATCCGGCGAATTCTCCGGTGACTGGAAAACGTCGCCGCCGCGCGGCGCGATCAACATCGCCCTGACCGATGGCCATGTCGAACTCGCCAAATTGCCCGCGCTCTGGAATTATTACTGGCACCGGGATTGGAATGCAGCCATCGCCGGGCCGGGAAATTCCGCCAACTGATATGAGCCGTTCGGTTGCAAAAATCTGTCAAGGCGCGTTCACGTTGTTGGAACTGCTGGTGGTAATTGCCATCATCGCCATTCTGGCGGCGCTGCTATTGCCCGTGTTGAACAACGCCAAACGAAAAGGGCAGGGCATCGCGTGCCTGAACAATCTCCGGCAATTGTCCACCGCATGCAAAATCTATGCGGATGACAATCACGGCGAATTGGTTTCCAGCTGGCCGTTGGGTTTCGGCGGTTATCCGGTCAATCCTTATTCGTGGTGTCCGGGCTGGGCGTCATTCTCCAATCCGGGAGGGGGAGGCTTCGATTATGGTCCCGACCCTCAATACAACTGCACCAATGTTTATGCCCTGCAACAGGGCGCCGTCTGGCAATACACCAAATCGGCGGGCATTTATCGTTGTCCCGCCGATGACCGGAGCCTGGGCGGACTGCCGGTGGTCCGCAGCTACTCGATGAATTCGTGGATGTGTGGCCGGAGCTTTGGCGATCCAACCGGCGATTCAAATTTTACGACGCCCGGGGCGGACGCGACGCTGACCTGCGTTTTGTTCCGAAAGGAAAATCAAATCACCCAGCCGTCCCAAATGTGGTATTTGATTGATGAAGACGGCAGCAGCATCAACGATTCCCTGTTTCTCGTGGACATGGCGGAGCAAAACACCATTCCCGACCTTCCGTCCACCCGGCACGGCGGCGTTTATGAACTGACTTTCGCCGACGGCCACGTGGGATCGGACAAATGGCTCGCGCCGAGTTCCGGCTGGACTGATGGCAGCGACCCGGACCCGGATTGGGAAAAATTGAAAAGCGAAACCACGGTTAAAAAATAAATGAATTCATCAGCCATGCCGCGAACCGGGTCAACAAAAGCGTTCACTCTGATCGAGCTGCTTGTGGTCATCGCCATCATTGCGATTCTGGCGGCGCTGCTGCTGCCCGTGTTGTCAAGAGCCAAGGAAAGGGCCAAGGCGATTGACTGTCTCAACAACATGAGGCAGATCGTGCTGGCGGCAAAATTATACCTGGATGACAACCACGGAGCCATGATTCCGTTATGGGTGCAGCAGGGCGCTTCTGGCTGGCCTGCTTGGAACTACGACGCCTCAACTTTTCTCATCCAATATCCGGATTTTCTCTGGTGGCCAGACAAGCTCCGGCTGGACGGCTTCATTCCGTCGCAAAAAACTTTTGATTGTCCCACCCTGATTCTGCCGTCCTCGGATGGCGGCGGCGGCTCCGTCAGCACCAATAACACTTTGGGCATCGGCATGAATTATCCCGAATACGGGTGGATAGCGAAGAGGCAGGAATTCAACGTCCCCGTCTATGCCACAGTCCAGGAAGGCCAGGTGACCAGGCCCAGCCAGTCCATCGTGTTTGCGGATGCCGGAGCGATTTCGAACCCGGATGAACCCGATGCGGACAACTGGCAGGAAGTCCCGGCCACGGGCTGCGCCTATTTCCGCGTGCCGAGCGATTCCTATTACCAGTCCTTGAACGGCGACTCGCGCTCGGTTCCCAGACATGCCGGGCAGGTGAACGCCGCGTTTTTCGACGGCCATATTCTGAAACTCGGCAACAGCACCATTCGCTACGATCTGCCCAGAACCAGCGACGCCGTTCTGTGGGCGAAGAACAACAACGTCACCGGCCCTTGATTGAAAAATGCCCAGGCGCTGTAACAACGATGGAAATTTCGCGCGACCCGAAAATAGCCGGGAGAATAAACACGATGAAAAGTGACATGCGGCAGGTGACAGGTGACAAGACAAGCGGCGCGCCGCGTGCAGGGCGTTCGCTTCACTTGTCACCCGTTACTTGTCACCTTCGCGCATTCACCTTGATTGAACTGCTCGTGGTCATCGCCATCATCGCCATTCTCGCGGCGCTGTTGCTGCCGGTTCTGGCGGGCGCGAAGCGCCGGGCGCAGGAAACCCAGTGCAAAAATAATATCAAGCAACTGACGCTGTCCGCGCTCATGTATCAAAGCGAGAACGGTTCGATTTTCTATCCATCTCCCCAACTGGTGTGGATACCGGCGGTGATGGAGAATTTGTCCTCGGCGGCGAATGTCCGGCTTTGCCCGACGGCGGCGGTGCCGGCGGATCCCACGCTCAATACTGACATAAAAGGAACCGCGATAAATGCCTGGGCCTGGTTCAGCACGGCGGCGCACGCGACCAACGGCAGTTACGCCATCAATGGCTGGTTTTATCCCGCCGCCGCCACCGCTCAATGGACCGGGGATAACACAATCACCAATTATTTTCCCAAGGACACCGCCGTCCACCATCCCACCACCACGCCCATGTTCGTGGACAGCGTCTGGGCAGATTTGTGGCCTTTGCCAACAGACGAGCCGACGTCGGACCTGTTTGAAGGATGGGAGAAAGACGTGCTTTATCAGGACATGACGCGTGCCACCATCGCGCGCCACGGTCTGGCTCCAGGCCCGGCTTATAGCGATGTTCCAATTGACCAACCGTTTCCCGGAACGGTCAACGTCGGTCTGGCCGACGGTCATGTGGAATCTTCCAAACTGGACAATCTCTGGCTTTATACCTGGCACGCGAATTATAGTCCGCCCGCCAAACGGCCCGGTCTGCCTTGATGATTGGCGTCAGGGCCGGCCGGATGTCCGGCGAACAAAAAGATAACTCTGGACAACAAGCGCCGTTGAGCGCGTTATGGGAACAGAACCATGAATTTTTCGACGGCGAAAAAATGCAGCCGGGCGTTCACCTTGATTGAACTGCTCGTCGTGATCGCCATCATCGCCATTCTCGCGGCTCTGTTGATGCCGGTGCTGTCCAACGCTAAAAAGAAAGCCGCGCAGACGGCGTGCATCAACAACCAGAAACAACTCGGCCTCGGCATGAAAATGTATGTGGACGACAACAACGGCACTTTCCCCGGCATCGCCTCCGGGATGTATGGGTATCATCCCGAAGACTGGATTTACTGGCGGACGAACGCGGCGGTTTCCCCGCCATTTGAGAAAAGCCCGATTCTCACCGCGATTCCCGGCTTGCAGAAACCTTCGCTCCGCTGCCCGCTGGATGTGAGCGACACCGACCGGCTGACGCTAACTCCGTCGGCGGAAGGGCCGTATTTGTTCAGCTACAGCTTCACCGGCTATGGCTTGAGCGGCGGCAGGAACATTGGCATGTCCTCGGTGATTTATGTTCAGGACGGCAAGACCAACGCGTATCTTTTCAAGGAGAACGCCGTGCGCAATCCGGCGCTCAAAATCATGCTCGCCGAGGAGCCGGGTTCAACCGCCGCCTGGGACAGCCCGGAAGGCGATTTCATTTATGACGGGCGCTGGATTCCGCGGAACAACAATAACAGCGGTTCCTATGACCCGTTGACCCTGCGTCATGGCGGCAAGGCGGACGTGGCGTTCACCGACGGCCACGTTGCGCCCGTGGATTGGGAATTCGGGACAAATGTTGTCAATTCAATGCCGGATTTGTAAATTCGCCTGCTGCTATTTTCCTCTGGCGGGAGTGGGGGATTGGCGGTTTAATCAATGGAAATGAAAATCACCCGCGCTTTCACTTTGCTTGAATTGCTGGTGGTCATCGCGATCATCGCCATTCTCGCGGCCTTGTTGTTACCGGTGCTTTCAAAATCCAAAGCCAAAGCTCAAGGCGACCAATGTCTCAACAACATGAAACAATTGACCCTGGGCTGGATCATGTATTTGGGTGATAACAATGACCGGCTCGTTCCCAATTGGATACTTGCCGTTCCCAACTGGACTTCAGCTCCCGAGTCATGGGTGACAGGCAATGAGCAAAAACTGCCCGAAGCGACCAACGTCGCTTGTGTCCAAAACGGGCGACTTTATAATTACATCAAATCACCGGCGGTCTATCGTTGTCCAAGCCTGACCGGCACGGCTGAAGTTGGCGTGCCTGCCGATTCACTGGTCAGATCAGTTTCCATGAACGGACGGATGGGCGGTGCCTTTCCAACTGATACTTCAGTGGCCGGTGCGGTCTGGGATACTTCAGCCATGTTCGGAAGCAACAATCCTTCAATCCGGGCCGCCTCCGCGATTAGGAATCCGCCGCCGGTGAACGCGCTGGTGTTCATGGACGAAAGCGTGAACACGGTGGATGATTGCTTTTTCATCGTCCAGATGGGGTCTGACGTGACGACGTGGCAGAATTCCCCCACCGCCCGCCACAACCACGGCGCGACCTTGTCCTTCGCGGACGGGCATACGGAGCTTTGGAATTGGAAAAGCATAACTGATGAACAAGAACGCGACTATCCCGCAACGGGAGACACAGACCTGCCCAGAGTGCAGAATGCCATTGGAATCGTGAATCAATGATGAACCAACCGGCGAAAATTAACGCGATGAAAAGTGACGTGCGGCCGGTGACAGGTGACAAGACAAGCGGCGCGCCGCGTGCAGGGCCTTCGTTTCACTTGTCACCGGTCACTGGTCACCTTCGCGCTTTCACTTTGCTTGAACTGCTCGTGGTCATCGCCATCATCGCGATTCTTGTGGCAATGCTGCTGCCTGTGTTGTCCAGCGCCAAAAAGAAAGCCGCGCAGACGGCGTGCATCAACAACCAGAGACAGCTCGGCTTGGGCATGAAAATGTATGTGGATGACAACAGCGATACGTTTCCGGGCATCGCGTCACGAACGTATGGTTTTCATCCCGAAGACTGGATTTACTGGCGGACGAACACCGCGCTTTACCCGTCGTTTGAAAAAAGCCCGATTCTTACCTCGATCCCCGGCCTGCAAAAACCGGCGCTCCGCTGCCCGTTGGACACGAGCGATGCCGACCGGCTGTCGGCGCATTACCCTGACAAATACGGGCCGTATTTTTTCAGCTACAGTTTCACCGGCTACGGTTTGGACAAGACCAACAAGAACGTCGGGATGTCCACCGTGATTGACAGAAAAGGCAAAAAATATGTCTTCAAGGAAGGCAGCGTGAACAACCCTTCGCAGAAGATCATGCTGGCGGAAGAACCGGGTTCGACCAACCGAATTGACAATCCCAACAGCTCGTTGCCAAGACCCGTGCCCATTCAAGATGGACGCTGGATACCCACGCCGCTAACCGGGCAAAGGGGCGATCCGCTGACCATCCGGCACAATGGCAAGGCGGACGTGACCTTCACCGACGGCCATGTGCAACCAGTGACCCCGGATTTTGGGGCTGACGAGGCAAACTCCGAACCAGATTTGTGAATCCGCTACAAACTTTTCCCCTTTGCGTTCCCGGCAGCCCGGCGGTTTAATTCCACGCATGAAAAATTTCCGGGCATTCACCTTGATCGAACTGCTCGTCGTCATCGCCATCATCGCCATTCTCGCGGCGATGCTGCTGCCGGTGTTGTCAGCAGCGAAGAGGAAGGCGCAGCAAATCCAGTCCCTGAACAACGTCAAACAGTTGACCCTCGCCAGTTACATTTTCGCCAACGATTCAGGCTCGCACGCGACCCCTTACAGCAAAGCACACAATCCGCATACGTTGTGGATGTCCTCTGACTATTACAGCAACCAACGAAAACTTTTAATTTGCCCATCCACGCATAATCCGCAGCCCATTCCAACCGATAACACCGCCGGCGCGGCGGACCTCACCTGGGTCTGGGCGCATGACGGTTCAACCAATATTTTTATCGGCAGTTATGCTTTGAACGGCTGGCTTTACGACAGTCCCACGTTCGGCGCATTACGCCATCCCAAATTTATGATGAACAAACAATCCATGATTCAGCAACCGGCGCAAACTCCGGTGTTCTTCGACTCCGGCTGGGTGGACGCGTGGCCGTTGGAAACCGACCCGCCGAACGACGACCTTTACCACGGCGTAAGAGCCGGGGTGACCGGCATGCAACGCGCCACCATTGCCCGGCACGGCGGCGTCAATCCGGCACAGGCACCACAAAATTTTGACATCAGCCAGAAAATGCCCGGCGCGATCAACATCGGAATGGCTGACGGCCATGCGGAATTGGTGCCGCTGGAAAATCTCTGGCAACTTTACTGGCACTTGAACTGGACTCCGCCCGCCACGCGACCGCAGTAAAATTCGTTTCCGTTTTTTTGAAAAATAAAAACGACGATTCATTTCCCCTTTGCGTTCTTGGCGGCTTGGCGGTTAAATCTTCGGGATGAAAATTGTTTTGGCATATTCTGGCGGACTCGACACCTCGGTGCTGATGTCCTGGATCAAGGAAAAATATAACGCCGAGATGATCGGCTTCTGCGCCGACATCGGGCAGGAAGAGGAACTCGACGGACTCGAAGCCAAGGCGCTCAAGACCGGCGCGTCGAAAATCTACATTGACGATTTGCAGGAGGAATTCGCGCGCGACTTCATCTATCCAATCATTCGAGCCAGCGCCATTTACGAAGGCCAATATTTCCTCGGCACGAGCATCGCGCGTCCGCTCATCGCCAAGCGCATGGTGGAGATTGCGAAAAAAGAAAAAGCCGACGCCATTGCGCATGGCGCGACCGGCAAAGGTAATGACCAAGTGCGCTTCGAGCTGACCGCCGCCGCGCTCGCGCCGGATTTGCAAGTCATCGCCCCGTGGCGCGACGAACGCTATCGCGCGGAATTTCCCGGACGGCAGGAGATGATTGATTACTGCGCCGCGCACAAGATTCCCGTGCAGGCCAGCGCGAAGAAACCGTTCTCGATGGACCGGAATCTTCTGCACATTTCCTACGAAGCTGGGATCCTCGAAGACCCGTGGTTCGATTCGTTCGACGCGAAGAATAAAAATTATTTCACGACGCTCTCCGTTTTCCCCGAAGACGCGCCGGACAAGGCGGAATTTGTCGAACTGGATTTTGAAAACGGAAATTGCACCGCCGTGAACGGAAAAAAACTTTCGCCGCTCGGCGTGATGAAGGCGTTGAACAAGCTTGGCGGCAAACACGGCGTCGGGCGCGTGGACATGGTGGAGAACCGGTTCGTCGGCATGAAATCGCGCGGCGTGTATGAGACGCCCGGCGGCGCGATTTTGCATTTCGCACATCGGCAGATGGAATCGCTCACGATGGACCGCGAAGTCATGCACCAGCGCGACGCGCTCATCCCGAAATATGCCGAGCTGGTTTACAACGGCTTCTGGTATGCGCCCGAACGCCTCGCGTTGCAGGCCTACGTGACCGAGAGCCAGAAGAACGTGACCGGCACCGTGCGCGTGAAACTCTACAAGGGCAACCTAATGGTCAGCGGCCGCAAATCCCCGGTGAGCCTCTACAACCCGCAAATCGCCACGATGGAAGCCGACCCGACCAAGGCCTACAACCAGGACGACGCCACCGGCTTCATCCGGCTCAACGCCCTGCGCCT
>Ga0182030_10024645_pt1 | contig 11035 bp, 10 predicted proteins | sample 812S3MmetaG_FD_121299 | JGI IMG/M metagenome (GOLD analysis project Ga0182030, IMG submission 121299) | Permafrost microbial communities from Stordalen Mire, Sweden - 812S3M metaG (Illumina Assembly) | ecosystem: Environmental > Terrestrial > Soil > Wetlands > Permafrost | place: Sweden... | reverse complement strand
GTGCCGTAGAGCGGGATCGCCGCGTACATGAAGACGATCGCCGCGACGACGATCCGGTCGGCGGCGCTCACGCGGGAACCAGGTCGACGATGGCGCGCGCGATTGCCGCCGCGCCGCCGCTCGTGCCCATGCGCTCGCGGCCGGCGGCACTCATGCGAGCTAAGCGCGCCGGGTCGTTGAGCAGCGCGACGATCGCATCGGCCGCGGCAGCCGGTTCGCCGGGCAGCACCAGCATCGCGTCGGCGAGCAACCGCTCTTGACGCATCCGGTACCAGCCGCTACGGCGGTCACCGGAAAGTTCGAGCGCGACGACCGGGACGCCGCTGGCCGCGGCCGCCTCGTTGGCAGTACCGGCCTGACCGATCGCCAGCGTCGCCTCGGCGAGGATGCCGCCGATGCCCGCAGTCCAAACGCCGAGCGCCGGATGCTGCGCCAAGAGCGGTGCGAAGCGCGCCCGATCGAGGGCCGGTGCGATCGACAGCACGGTCGCCACGCCTGGAATGCGCGCGGCAACGCGTTCGGCAATCTCGGCGATGCGCTCGGCATCCGCGTACGCGCGTTCGCGGCTACCGGGCAACAGCGCGATGCGCACCGGACCCGGCCACGCATAGCGGCGCTCTTCGGCCAGCAGGTCGACGATGACGTTACCCGGCGCTTCGGCGCGCAACCCGCGGCGGCGCAACGCTTCGGCCGTCGCCATATCGCGCACGAAGATCCGCGCGGCCGCGCCCACGATGCGCCGCTCGATCTGCGCGTACGGTGCGACATATTCGCTCTTCGCCGTGCCGACGAACACCCAGCGCAGACCGGTGCGGCGCGCGAGCGCTGCAGCATACGCATCACCGACCGCCACGACCGCAGCATAACGTCCGCGAACGGAACCCAGAAACCGCAGTTGCTGCGCGAACAAACCCAGCCAGCCCGCGCCGAGATCGCGCGTGAACGCGCGCACGTTGCCCATCGCAACGAGTCCGCCGCTCGGCATCGCGCGCTGCGGTCCGACGTCGGGAAAATCGGGCTCGGCAAAGCGTTCGCCGACCAGCGCGAGGTGATCGGTTGCGAGCGGAGCGAGCGCGCGCACGTCGCGAGCGATTCGCGCGGCGATCGATGCTTCGCCGTGCCCGTTGGTGACGAACAAGACTGCGCTCACGTGAGGGGCATCAACGCAAAGCCCGCGATGCGCGCCCGGTCGCCGTCGCGGACGAGTTCGGTGCGCGATGCGAACGCGCCGTAAGGTCCGGCATGCACGATCGGCACGCCGTTTACGATCTCGGGCTCGGTCAACGTGTCGTGCGAGTGACCGCCGAGGATCACGTCGAGTTGCGGCACGCGCGCCGCCAATTCGCGATCGGCGCGCAGGCCGAGGTGTGAGAGCGCGACCAGCGTGACGCCCGGCGGCGTCGAGCGGACGATTTCCGTCGCGACCGCAACCGGATCGAGAAAGCGCCAGCCGAACAAGCGCTCCCACGGCGAACCGTCCGGATACTGCGGGACGAGCAAGCCGAAGAACCGCACCGCTTCGCCGTCGCCCGCGCGCACCTGAACGTCGGCCGCGAACGGCAGCTTGCGCCCGCGCACGTCGACGAGGTTGGCGCACACGACCGGATGGTGCATCTTGCGCAAACGCGCGCCGACGGCGCCGAAGATGTAGTGAAATTCGCGATTCCCCATCGCCGAGACATCGTAGCCGGCCGCATCGAGTTCATCGACGATCGGTTCGCGCCGGTAATACACCGTCTGCGAGCCGCGCAGGGCGTCGCCGCAATCCACGAGCAGTCCCGGGCGTTCGGCGCGTAAGCGGCGCAGCGGGGCCACGACGTGGCGGCGATCGTGCAGATCCGAGGTGTGATAGATCCGGATCATCGTCCGGCCAGGCGCAGCGCAAACTGCGCGCAGCGGTCGAGCGTATCCGGCGTACCGAGGACGTCGCGCAAACGGCGAAAGTCCGCCAGCTGCTCGCCCGGCGCGGCGAGCGCGTGCTCGAGGGCATCGGCAAGCGCGCGCGGCGTGGCGGCTTCTTGCAGCAACTCCGGCACGACCGCCTCGTCGAGCACGAGGTTGGGTAACGTGATGAAGCGGCGGCGATACACGCGCCGCGCGACCTTCGCCGTGGCTTCGGAAAGCACGTAGAGCGCGACGGTCGGAACTTCGAGCAACGCCGCTTCGAGCACCGCGGTTCCCGAAGCCACCGCCGCGGCGTCGGCGCAGGCCAGCGCTTCGCGCGCCGAGCTCACCAACTGCACCGGCAGCGGCGAACGCAAGCGCAACAGTTCTTCGAACGCCGCGTACGCGGCCCCATCGATGGCCGGCAGCACCGCCGTGATATTTGGACGCGCTTCGCGCAGGAGCGCCAGCGCGTTGAGCAAGCGCGGCGTATGACGCGCGATTTCGCCCGTCCGGCTGCCGGGCAACAGCGCGACGATGCCGCCGTCGGACGGCGCCGGCGGCCGCGACGGCCGCGGGGGAATGGTGGAGACCAGCGGATGTCCGGCGTAGCCGATCGGCAGTCCCAACGATTGATAGAAGTCGCGCTGGTGAGCGAAGGCGGTGAGCGGATCGCACAGCTCGGCGACCGCGCGCGCGCGTTTGGGGTCGTCGAGCCAGGCCGCGGGCGGGAAATAGTACAGCATCGGCGTCGACGAACCGAGCATGCGGATCATTCGCGCGAGCCGCAGGTTGAACGCGCCGAAGTCGACTAGCACGATCAGGTCGCGGGGATGCGCGCGCAAGGCGACGGCCATGCGCGCGGCGACCGCCAGCAGCTTGGGAATTTTCGCGATCGCATCCAACGGCCCCATCGACGCCCAGCCCGCATTGCGCTGGGTTAGCCGGACGCCGGCGCTCTCGAGCCGCTCGCCGCCGATCCCGTCGGCGTCGATGGACACGCCGCACTTGCGCATCGCGCCGATCAGGTCGGCGGCCAGTAATTCGCCCGACGCTTCCCCGGTGCTCACGAACACGCGCAACGGCGCGGCCGTCATTTCAAAATGCCGCGTTCCGACGGAGCCTCGAGAAAGGCCAGGAGAGCACGGCCCGCCTCGCTTCCGATTTCGCTCCGCAAAACTTCGATCGCTTGGCGCATGTTGTTGCCGGAACGATAGATCAGCTTGTAGGCGTTTTTCAACTCGGCGATCGTCTCGGCCGTGAATTGCCGGCGGCGTAGACCGACGCTGTTGAGGCCGTGCACTTCGGCCGGATTGCCCTCGGCGAGAAAGTACGGCGGCACATCGCGCGTAAGCCGCGTCATCCCGCCGACGAACGCGTAAGCGCCGATGCGAACGTCCTGGTGCACGCCGACCATCCCGCCGATGCCGGCGTGATCTTCGACCACGACTTGGCCCGCCAGCTGCGCGAGATTCGACATCGTCACGTCGTTGCCGACCGTGCAATCATGCGCGACGTGCGTATAGGCGAGCAGCAGGCAATCGTCACCGATGACGGTCGTGTTACCGGGCTTGGTGGCGCGATGGATCGATGCGTACTCGCGGATGATCGTGCGATCGCCGATCTTGGTGTACGAAACTTCATCGGCCGCCTTGCGATCCTGCGACGTTGCACCGATGGAAGCGAACGGATGCACGATCACGTCTTCGCCGATCGTCGTGCGGCCGTTGACGATGACGTGCGCCAGCAACTTCGAGCGCGTGCCGATCGCGACGTGTTCGCCGACGATGCAGTACGGACCGATCTCGACTTCCTTGGCGATGTTCGCCTGGGGATGGACGATAGCGCTGGGATGAATCACTGGTGCAGGATGGACGCGTCGTACGCAGTGCTCGTCGCATCGGCGCCGATCGAGAACATCAACTCCCCGCTACACGCGACTTTGCCGTCCACGGTCGCCTCGACCGACACCCAGCCGACGTTGCGGCGCGTCCGCAACATGCGCGCTTCCATGTCGAGCCGGTCGCCCGGCACGACGGGCCGGCGGAACTTCACTTTGTCGATCCCGACCAGATAGACCAGTTTGCGCGCCATGTCGCCGGGCTCGAGCACCGTGGTGCCGCCAAGCTGCGCCAGCGCTTCAATCATGTAGACGCCCGGCAGCACGGGGTTGCCGGGAAAGTGCCCGGTGAACATCGGTTCGTTCGCGGTGACGTTTTTGTAGCCGCGCGCGTACGTCATCGGTTCGAGTTCGAGAATGCGGTCGATCAACAGCATCGGATAACGGTGCGGGAGGATCGTCATGATCTCGCGCACGTGAATGATCGCCACTGCCGCTATCCCGCGGTCGCCGCGGCGACGGAAGCGCGATCGACCAGCGCGCGCACGGCTTCGAAATGCAACGCGTGACCGCTCTTGATCGCGATGACTTCGCACTGCGGATACGCGCCGAGCAACGCGAAATCGCCGATCAGATCGAGCACCTTATGCCGCACCGGTTCGTCGCTCGCGCGCAATGGCGCCATCGGACCGTCGGTATCGAAGACGACGGCGTTGTCGAGCGAACCGCCCAGGGCCAGCCCGCGTTCGAGCAACGCTTCGACTTCGTGCCGGAAGCCGAAGGTGCGGTTGGGCGCGACCGCGGTGCGGTACGCCGCCGCACTGCTATCGAAGTCCACGTACTGCGAACCGACCGGCGGCGGAAATTCGATCGTCATGCGAACGCGGAACGCCGGCGCCGGCACGACCGCGAGCAGCTTGTCCCCGTCGCGAAACACGTGCGGCTCGCGCACGATATTGCGCGGTTGCGGCAACGGCTGTTCGGCGATCCCGACGGCATCGATGGCCGAAACGAATTCGAGTGCGCTCCCGTCGGAAGCCGGAATTTCGGGACCCTCGACCGCGATCAAAGCGTTGGTGATGCCGCTGCCGGAGAGCGCCGAAAGCAGATGCTCGACGGTCGACACGCGATGTTCGCCCAGCCCCAGCACGGTCGCACGGCGCGTATCGACGACGTAGTCGGGATGCGCCGGGAATTCGACCGCATCGTCGAGACGAAAGCGCAATCCGCTACCGGCCGCTGCCGGCAGCACGCGCACGCGCGCGGGCCGGCCGGTGTGCAGACCGACGCCCGAAAATTCGATCGCGTTGCGGAGCGTTGCTTGATTCTGCAGGGTTCAATGCTCGTCGGGATGGTCGATTGCGCGCGAACGTTCGAGCGCTTCGACTCGTTCGGTGAGTTTCGGAAGGCGCCGAACGGACGCCTGTACCCGCAAGTTTTCCCGGTGCGGGCGCGCCGGCGAGCCGCTTACCGTTGCGCCGGCGTCGACATCGCCCCAAACCTCGGAGCCCCCGGCGATTTTCGCGCGCGAACCGACCGTGAGATGTCCTCCGAGGCCGCTCTGGCCGCCGATTTGCACGTAATCGCCGACGATCGTGGTGCCGGCGAGTCCGGTCTGTGCCGCGATCGCGGTATGCTGCCCGATGCGGCAGTTGTGGCCGATCTGGCAGAGGTTATCGATCTTCGTGCCGTTGCCGATCGAGGTCACGCCGGTTTGCGCGCGATCGATGCACGTGTTTGCACCGATGTCGACGTCGTCGCCGAGTTCCACGCTGCCGATCTGCGGAATCTTTTGCAGCGCGCCGTCGAGAAACGCCCACCCGAACCCGTCGCTGCCGACGATCGCGCCGGCCCCGAGCACGACCCGGGCGCCGAGAATGCAGCGGTCGGCAACATAGGCGCGCGGCTGCAGCAAGCACGCCGCGCCGATGCGAGCATCGGCACCGATGACGACCCCGGCACCGAGCACCGTTGCGGCGCCGATCGATGCGGCGGCGCCGACGGTGACGTGCGCGCCGATATACACGTCCGCGCCGATCGTTGCACTCGGATCGACGCACGCCGTCGGATGGACGTAGGGGCCGCGCGGCCGCGGCGCTTCGAGCAACGTCAGCAGCGTTGCCAGCGCCAGCCGCGGCGACGCCACGGCGACGATCGGTTTCGCGTAGGTTGCGGCCGGATCGACGAGTTTCGCATCCGCGAGGATCGCGGCCGCGCGCGAATCGAGCGCGGCGTTCAAAAATCGCTCGTCGGTCGCAAACGTGAGTGCCGTCGCGTCGACGTCGTCGACGGCGGCGATGCGCGCTACCCGCACGCTGGCATCACCGATGACCCGGCCGCCGGTACGCTCCGCGATTTCTGCGAGCGTGCCGAGGTCCGCGGTCACGGCGCCGGCGTCGCTTTTTCTGTAATCTGGAGCAGTTTCTCGACGTCGGGCGTGATGTCGACGCCGCCGTAGCCGACGAATTGACGCGTGAACACAAAGCGCAGGTGTTTATCGCCGGCCACCTGCTGGGCGGCGTCGCGCACGTTGTTCGTCAGTTCGGTTTGGTTCGTTGCAAAGCGGGCCTGCAAGCCTTGCAACTGGCGCGCCTTCTCGCTATCCGAGTTGTGTGAATTGCGAATCGCCGTCACGTCGGAGTTGAGTTGGTTCTGGTAGTTCAGAAATTTCGGCCAGTTCGATGTGATGCGCGGAACGTCGACGAGTCCGATGTCGCTCTCCGGCGGCTTGGAACAGGCCGCCATTCCCAAGAGCGACACGGCGAGCGCCGCGAACACGAAGCGATTATTCATGGAGCGTTTCGATGTCTTTCATAGCGTCGTCGGTGAGATCTACGCCGCCGGCCGGCGCGACCGTGCTCACGACGGTGGAGACGCCGCGCTGTTGCGCGATCGTCTTCACTTCACGGTCGATTTGGGCAACCATCTGCCCGTAGAGGTCGTCGCGTTTCTTTTCGAGCGAACGAATTTCCAGCTGCGCGCTTTGCGTTGCGGCGCTGTCGGTGCCGGTCAAGAGCGCGTAGCGCCGGGTGAGGTCCGAGCGCGTCTTCTGGAAATCAGCGACCGTTGCTTTCGCGTCGTTCTGGAAGGCTTGCGTATAGTCGGCATGGAGTTGCTGTATGCGCTGCCGCAGCGGGGGCGGCAGGTTCGGATTGACTTGCGCGGTGCCGTTGGGTGACGTCGCGATCAGCGGGCCGTTGCCCGGTGAAAACTGCGTGCGCAATTGATCGGACCGTTCGCGAAAACGCTGGACCGAACGCTGCCGGATCTGCGCGACCTGCGAGCGCATGTCATTAACGATCCCGCCGTGCAATTGCGCTTGGAGCGCCGCGAGCGTTTGCGCGTCGCGGTTGTGGGCGGCCGCCAGCGCGTCGCCTTCCTTGCGATCGAGTGCCGCCAGCGTCTTGTTGTCTTCGTCGCGGGCCGCATCGTCGAGCGCCAGGCTCGAAAGCCGCGTCCGCAGCGAAAGCCGCTGGGCCGCATCGTCATTTGCCATCGCTAACGAGAGCGCCGATTCCTTAGCGTTGAGCTCGTCGCTTTTCGCGCGGTACGTGCGCTCGGCACGCGCCCCAAGGGTGCGTTGCGCGGCGACGATCTGAGCGGAATCCTGGGCCTCGAGTTGCTTGCGGTAGGCGTCGAGATCGCTCTGCGCTTGCGCACCGGCGCCGGCGGCCTGCGTGCGCGCCGTGCCCTCCATCTGCGATTGGATGCCGGCCACGCTCGGACCGCCGGGCGCCCCGGCTCCGCGCAATGCGGCTGCAATCGCTGCGTTCTCGCGGTCTTGATAGCTCTTGCCCTTTGCCGCGAGCAGCGCATCGGTGCGTTTAGCGGCCGCATCGAGTTGCGCTTCGAGCCGGGCCTCTTCGCGTTTGAGCTCGGGGCCCTTGGCGAGCACGTGCGGCACCATGGCGCCCAAGTTGAGCGCCTCGATGTTCGAATCGTATTGCGCGAGTTGGCCGTAGAGCGGGTGCTTCTTCACCAGATCGTCCATGCGCACGTAGCCCACGCGACCGTTGCCGGTGGCCGGCGCGGCGGCGGGTGCGGAAGAACCACCGTGGGCACAGGCCGCAAGCAACCCGCACGCGCCGAGCGCCAGCAGTCTGCGCTGCACTATTTCAACGCGCTGGTCACGTCGGCCGTGATGTCCGTGCCGCCGTAGATCACGCTCCCGCGATCGATAACGAGGATCAGTCCCCGCTTCTGAGCGACGCTGCTCATCGCATCGCGCGTCTTGTCGACCAGCGGTTTGATCGTTTGGTTCTGCTTGTCGAGGAGCGTCTTCTGGTAGTCTTTCATGATCGCGTCGCGGTCGGCTTGCGTCTTCGCGCTCTTGAATTTCGCACCGGCCTGCTGATCTTGCGTCGCCTTGAACTTGGCGAAATCGCTGGTGGCGTTTTTGATCGCGGGCAACGCATCGATCTGCGATTGATCGACGTAACCGACGGTCGACGGCGGCGGCGTGTTGACCGGCGGCACCGGATCGCCGACGCCGGTGAGCAGATCGCGCACGGTACTCGTTATGTCTTGACCACCGATGATGACGATCTGTTTGTCGACGACGACCGAGAGGTTCTTGCTCGAAGCGACCGATGCGATCGCAACTTGCGCGCGGGCGAAGATCGGGCCGAGCACCTGGCGCTGTTTGTCGGCGATCTTCGCTTGGAACTCACCGCCCAGGCGCTGCTGCTCCGCGGGCGACGCGTTGCGCGCGCGCGCCATGTACTGCTTTTGGAGGTCGGTGCCGTAGGCGTCGATCTGCCGTTTGGCGGCAACGAACGCCGGGATGGCCGAGAGTTGCGCCTGATCCACGAAGCCGATGTCGGTCGTGTCGGCCGCAATCGCAGCCGGCGCCGAGGAGAGAACGAGCGCGAGGCCGGCTACCGCCGCGAGGCGCGATGCAATTCGAATATTCTTCATCGTAGTTAGAACGTCTGTCCGATACCAAACGAGATGTGTCCGCCGAGCGAGCCCTCCGCAAAATCGAGCCGAAGCGTGCGCAAGCCGAGTTGCGGGATGTCGAAGCGCACGCCGACGCCGGCGTCGCCGTGCCAAATGAACGCGTTGAGGTCAGTGGTCGAATTGTCGCTGTTGATCTGCTGGCCGCCGGCGATCCGAGTCGCACCGTCGTCGCCGAAGAAGACCAGCGAGAACTTGCGGTCGGCCGTGATCGGATAGCGGATCTCCGCTTGGACCAGGGCGATATCCGTGCCGTAGAACGGGTTGGTGTAACCGCGCAGTTGCTGGTCGGAGAACGTGAAGAGCTTGTTGGTCGGAATCGCGCCGGTCGTCTCGCCTTCACGCAGATGGATGCCGAACGTCGCGTGCTTGAGCACCGGCAAGAAGCGCGCGACATCGAGCGTAACTTGCGTGTAGTCGAACGCCGATCCGAAGGCCGTGCTCGAGACCTCATCGGAAATCGATGCGCTCCAACCGTTGCGCGGGTTCTGAATGTCGTCGCGAGTGTCGAGCCCGAGGCCGAACACGAGGCTGTGCAGTGCGTACGGCGCGGTCGAATTGATGTTCGCCAGCGACGGCGCGGTGATGCCGATTGCGGTCGATGCGCTATTGGTGGCCGCAAACGGGTTGGCGGTGGCCAGCGCTAGCGGGCTGAGGTTCTGCGCGGTCGGGAAGTAGTAGGGCAGCGGCACCGACGCGCTGGCCTGAACCTCTTGAATGTTCGCGCCGACCGAAGCGCGGAGGTAATCCGAGAGGCGCCGGCCGAGCGTGGTGCTGAAACCCTTCGATGCGGTCTCATAGGTCGCCGCGACGCCGCTCTCGAGGAGGTAGTTGGTCGGATCGGCCGGCACGATCGAGACCGGAATGTTCTGTCCGGCCGGAATCGGCGTCGACGTGATGCCCGGCGCCGGTGCCGGCGAGTTCAGGTACACCGGATAGTAGTTCGTTTGCTGTTGCGCGAAGATCGTCGCACCGAGGCTGTACTTGTTCGAGTTTTCCGTGTTGCCGAGATACGGCACGGTGAACGAGAGCGAGGCATCGCTGACTTGCGTGCCGCGCTCGAAGCGGATCGACGCGCCGTTACCGGTACCGTTGATATTGTTCTGCGAGTACGAAATGTTGCCGGTGAGGCCGGTGCCGGTCAGACCGCCCGAATAGCCGGCGCCGATTTGGGCCGTACCCGTGCGCTGTTCCTTGACGCTCCACTTCAACGTGACGAACGCCGGCTTTTTCGGATCCGGTCCGGGGTTCGACGTGACGTCGACCTTCTCGAAGAAGCCGAGGTTGTTGAGCCGGTTGTAATCGTTGCGCACGCCCGAATCCGTGACCAGTTGGCCCGGCTTCAAGCGCAGTTCGCGACGGATCACATCGTCGTGTGTCGTCGTGTTACCGGTGATCTCGATCGCACCGACGCGCGCGACCGAAATCGCGTAGCGCACGTCGGCCGTGCCGGCCTTCGTGTCGACGGTCGCCGGATCGATGCCGGCTTCGAAATCGCCGATCGTGAGATCGTACTGTTTGTAGAGATCTTTGAGTTTCTCGACGTCCTTGTCGCGCTGCGATTCGGAGTACGAGCTGCCCTCTTTGGTGACGAGCGCAAGGGTAATCAAACGCGCCGGCAACACCGGATCCGCATCCGGCGGCGGGACGATAATGATGTGCCGAACCGTCAAACCTTCTTGAATCGTCAGCGTCAAAACGCCGGCGGTGTCGATGTTTACGTCGGTGACGTGCGAAGGCACCTGACCGCCGTAACCGATCTTATCGTAGTACGAGTTGATTTTCAGGACGTCTTCTTGATACGTCTTGAGGTTGAAGACGTTGCCCGTCGACGTATCCATCAGCGCGGTCAGCGTATCGACCGAGACGGTATGGTTGCCCTGGAAGCGGATGCTCGTGACGACCGGGTTCTCGACGACGCGGAACGTGACCGATACCCCGTCGGGGCGCTGCTTGATTTCCGGCGGCGCTTGGTCGGCAAAAAAGCCGAGATCGTTGATCGCGCGCAGATCGCCCGTGACGAGCTGCGGATCGAACGGTTCGCCGACTTTCGTTTTCACGACGGCCAAAATTTTATCCGACGGGACGTGCGTGTTGCCGGTGACCGACACATCCACGACGAGTGGCGCCTTGGCCGTCGGCGGCGCCGGAGCCGTTGCTGGAACGGGCGTCGGCGCGGCGGCGGGAGACGGAGTCGGCGCACCCATTGCGGCCGGCATGAGGAGGCCGAATAATGCGAGGAGCGCGAGCCCCGTTCGCGGCGCGCGGCCGAACCAATCGAGCAAACTTCTGTCCCTGCGAGCGAGCAAACTGGGGCGCGGGCTAGCGCACCTCTGGGAAACCAAACGCGCACGC
>Ga0182030_10024643_pt1 | contig 11036 bp, 7 predicted proteins | sample 812S3MmetaG_FD_121299 | JGI IMG/M metagenome (GOLD analysis project Ga0182030, IMG submission 121299) | Permafrost microbial communities from Stordalen Mire, Sweden - 812S3M metaG (Illumina Assembly) | ecosystem: Environmental > Terrestrial > Soil > Wetlands > Permafrost | place: Sweden... | reverse complement strand
TACCGGCTTGTACTACAGTCCTCGTAGGTTTGAATTTGGAGATGCTCCCGCGGACGAGCACGAGCTGGTGAAAGCGTTCTTGAAGACAGACCGTTTTGTCGTGACCTCCCCGAATGCCTACAACCAGTTGGGACTTGGTACAACGCAGCTCTACAACAAACGGGTTGTCTACAATCAGAAACGGCATGGGACATTTCCGCTCGGCAATCGAATGGTTACTTTCGAGCGCCGCATGAATGTTCCACGGCAATTGTCTCCAGAGTTTCTGCTGGTTGATCTTGTCAATGAACTAGGCGACCTCGCGGAGGATCGGGAAGCCGTTCTTTCTCGCGTTCGCGAAAAAGCCAAAGAGATGGACCCGAGAAAGCTCTCACGGGCGGTTTCTCTCTATGGCAAGTATTCCACGCAGAAAATGTTTCGGAAGATGTCGCAACTTGCCAGCTGACTCCCATGGTTAACGAATGGGTGGAAGCGGGTATAAATGGATATTTGATTGCCCTCTTCCGCTAGTGCGACACCAAGACTTCCGCGGCATGAGCTGGAAGGTTTGGAATGAGCCACCGAACAGGTGTCTCACTGCCCAGCTCTATGACCGGCGCAAGAGCAAGCCGGAGGACAGCCCAACATTTCATGTGAAGTATCGGTCCACAGCCGAGACCGATTAGAATTTGACCTATGGCGTTGACCTTGGAAAAGCCGGTGTTGGAGAGGCTTGAGGCGCTCCAGAACATGATGCTGGGGAGCATTACCGGCGGAGCGCGAGATGATGCAGAATACCGCAAAGTCAGGGAAGAGCTTTTCAGGGTCCCCGGCCTGAAAGAGACCCTGCCCCGCTTCGTTCGGACCTGCGGGGATCTCTCTCAGCTCTGGCACTTTATTAAGACTCAGGAAGGTCTTGGCAGTTATGCAAGCCGCCGCGAATATATCTGGAATGCTTTTCGTCCGCTCCTGGCGGGAGTCGGTGATGAGGCCGGAATTGAACAAGAGGTATTTTTCGTCAAGGGATCAGACCACGACGCCTACGTCCACATACGCGCCATTCTGCAGACCGCAAAAGCTGACCTGTTTCTCATCGATCCGTATATGGATGGTTCGATCTACCTGCTCTTGGGCACCCTCGCAGCCGCAACGATGACGATACGAATTCTCACGTCCAAATGCCCGACCGATTTTGCACTCGAAGCGAAGAAGTTTACGAAGCAACACCCCGGCTTCACAGTCGAAGGTCGCGCAACAAAGGACTTTCACGACCGCTTCATCATTCTTGATCAGACGCGGTGCTACCTCCTGGGAGCCTCTATCAAAGATGCTGGAAACAAAGGATTCACGGTTGTGCCGTTACAGGAGCCGAGTATAGTTCGATTCATCCTCGATCATGCAAGCCAGGTCTGGACATCGGCAACACCGTTGTAGGTGCTGAACTGTGGAAAAGGAATGGGATCGCCTCGTTCAACGGCAATCTCAGCCACGAATGTGAACAGGTCGGGTTTCACGTTTTAACCACCGCTGAAGAACTTCTTCAGATCGAAGCCGATGCCGCCGACTTTCGGCTGCAATATCACCGCATCTACCAAAGCGCCCGCCACACCGCGCCGCATCCGCTTGGCTGCCCGGAACTTGGAGAGTTGCTTTTCATCCTTGATGTCCTCGAACACTCGCTGAATCAGTACCACGACGTCTTCCGCAGATTTGCAGAGTTTCCGTAGTGGGATCAGAAGCAGGGCGTCCCTGCTCTCTTTTGGCGATCTCTTGGGCTCGAACGATTCGCGGAAGGTCGAAGGATGTCGTGTGGTGACGAGGATTGCTGGGAGGATATCCTTTGCGTCTTGTCCGTTCACGCGATGCCAGGAGAGGACTTCGTCCTCGAAATGTACCCCTCGCGGGCCGTGGATAACAACCGCGTTGGAACGCGAGGCCATGTCGGCCATTTTTGGCAGATTCGCACGAACCGCGTTGCCGAGGGATTCCTCCCAGCCGTAATCCAGCAAATACACGTAGTATGCGCGTTCTGTACCGGTCGGTATCTCACCAATCGAGTGGACGTACAAGCCCATATACACTCTCTACTCTCCCCTCTTCGTGTTCCCCGCTTATATCCTTCGGCGCGCGCGACTACGCAGAGGCTGTCAGAGGATGCCGCCGAATCACGGCTCGAAACAGGTTCCCGTCTCTGTCGTCAACGAAATCAATCGCCGGGTATTCCTTTAAAGCCCTCAGGATTCCTGTTCCAAGACCGCGATACGGTAGCACCTTCGTTGCATAGGAGGTCAGGATTGGATTGCGAATGTTGGAGTTTCCGCTTCGGATGTTGGCAACCGTGAGGTTGTTTGGAAGATGGCCAGGACTAAGGATCTCAACTCGATCATCAAACACGAAGATTCGAATGGGTGCAGACACGAAATAGTCTCGGTGAATTAGGGCGTTCGCAAGAAGTTCTTCGAGTACGATTCTCGGAATCTCGATCTCTCCGAGGGAGTTAACGCCTTGCCCCCCTTGCTCTCGACGAAGATTACGTAGCACAAATCCCAAAGCGTCTTCAAACTGCGTCTCAATACGCCCCAGAATGTCAGCGCTATCTAAATAGGTTGTGGCATGGATGTCATTGCCGGGATAACATACGGCCTTGACGTGAAAGACGGGAAGAAATACCTGCGGTTCCCTCGCGAATAGCAGAGCCCCGGTTACTGTCAATGTATCGTTTCTGACAACTCGCATATTCGAGAGCACTTGGCCTAGCGAGAGGTCTTGCTCTTCCAATTCTTGCTCAAATCGACTTCTGAAAAACCGCCGAAAATAATCGAGGTCGATATCCGATATAGACGTGCCAGGAACCGGGACATCATCGCCGTGCACGAGTTGCGCAGTTTGAAACATCCGCTGCATTTCTTCACGTGCCGTTACTCTTCGTTTATCGCTGCCGCTCTTAATCCAGATTGCGCCGTTGTTGTCCATGTATGGCTTGCTGATTCCGTCGGGGACGGTTACAACGATGACAACACCCGTGGAAATGCCCACGTTCTCGGTCACTGGGTTGATCGGTGGGCGCACTAGGTTTGAGGCGGCATTCCCAATGAGCTGGTTGAGCCGATCTACGCTCGCGGCATCATGCTCGTGGATGGTGCCGTCGTTCGCTACCCCAAGAAAAAGTTGCCCTCCGCCCGAGTTGGCGAAGGCGACGATCTCGCCAGCCAGGGAAGCGGCATTAGTGGCATCATCCTTAAACTGGTGACGACTGTCCTCACCGCGCGCGACAGTTTCTAGGAGCTCTACTGTTTCCAAATCTGGTAGATCTCCTTTCTCCGCTGGAAGGCTTCGCTGCCACCCTCCATGATGCTGACAATTGCGTCCTGGAGTGTAGGGGCGTCAATGCTGCCCACGGTGGGCTGAATCGAGTCCTCGGTGTAAGCGCAGGCGATTATCTGCTCAGCATCACCGAGGACCGGAATATTTGGATTGTGAGTCGCAAAAATGAACTGAGTCTGCGGCTTGAGTTTGCGAACGAGCTTGATCACGTCTTCATAGATCGTCTGGTTATCCAGGTCATCTTCCGGCTGGTCGATGATTATCACATCGTTTTCGTGCTGGCTCAGAACAAACAGGATCAACGCAGATGCGCGTTGTCCGAGCGAATGATTCTTGAGATGCTTTCCGTGATATTTAATGGAATATGCATTCGGTACTTGCCAGGTCAGCAGTGCACTAAGATTCTCCTGCAGGTATTCTGCGAACGTAGCGGCGGAGGCTCCAACCATCGTCTTGGCCTTGTCGAGTTCCCGGTAGAGGCCTGCGCCATCTGTAAAGGAATTAACCAGTTCGTTTAGCGTGGTTTCACGCAGTTTGCTCCCTCGAAATATGTCCTTCAAATATCTCAGAAAGGCGGCCCTGTCTCCCTTGTAATCGATCTCAATTTGCAGAGCAGTCTCTTGCTGATTGATCTTATCCAGCTCCTGTTTTATGAGCTTGAACTCCTGGTGCCACTGGTCATTCAAAACAGTAAGAGCACTTGAAAGCTGCTTCTGCAGGGCGAGTTGCAGCTCCCTCTCTTTGGTCAGAGCCTTGAGGATCTGCGTTGCACTTTCGATTGCTTTGCGTAGCTTGAGGAATTCATCTGGTTTTATGGCGGCGGCACCACTCGATTTCAGTTCGTCGGAGAGCTTTCGCGCAACTTCTGCAAATTCTTCCTTCAGCGCGCTCCTGAGGGAGTCAAACTGCTTTACCTTGCCCTTCAATTCGGTCGATGCTGTTTTTGCTTGAAGAACAATTTTCTTTAGCTCTCCGAAGCCCTTGCCGATGCGGTCGAATATCGCAAACACCTCGGTGAAGAATTGTTGATTCTGTTTACTGGTATATTTCGCGCGACTCACGAAATCGTCGGTATACCGGCCGATGGAGTCATCGAGCTCCTGGATATATCCGTTGACGAAATCACTAAGATCTTTGACAGTGCGGCCGTCTTGCTCGAAATCGACTTGTTTTTGAAGCTTTTCCTCTACACCATGCTGCTTGAATATCTTTAGACGGAACTCGGCATCCTGTTTTTTCCCCTCATATTCCTTCTGTTTCTCGCCAACATCGGAAAGCTTCTGCAGGCGCTGCGTTAGTTCGACAACCGTTTGACGTTGCTCAGCAATTGATTGTCGGATGTCGGCGAGCTTGTCCCCCACGAGTTTCTCAACCAGATCGTTCTCAAAACCCTGCCCCGTGTTCGATAGATCTTTTTGACCGAAGTATATCGGCTTGTGAAGGACCGTTTCCCGGATGTTGATACCGGGTTGCAGCTTGCCCGCCACGTAGACATCTGGCTGTTCACCAACAATGCGTCGAACTTCATATTCTTGTCCGTGGCGATCAGCGGCGACCAGCGTAATCTTACCGCCGCTCCCCAAACCATTCTTGACCGAGTTCTCTTTGTATTCGCGATCCGCTGCCGTTTTGCCGAATGGAATGTCCAGGGCGTACCGCATAGCTTCAAGGATCGTTGATTTGCCACTTCCTCGGATGCCAATGAAGGTGTTGAGTTCCGACGAGAAATCGATTGTCCGTCCATCGAGCTTGTCACCTTCAAATGCGACGCTCTTCACATACGAGTTTTCCTGTTTTGGCGCGGCAGCCGCAACCCGGTTGGGATAATCGAGAAGAGCGAATTTGACCGCTTCAAAGGTAAATGCGCCAATCTTGACATACGTCTGTTTCCCTTTGCCGATATCAGCAATGGATTTGCAGTCGCTGCCTTCCAGCTCCGCAGGGTACCAGTCGCCCAACCAGTTCTTTACCTGCGTTCGCTTATCATTGGTAGTGACTTTTTGGAAGCCCGCGCATCTTTCGCGGAACAGCTCGCCTTTTGCCAGCTCAGTGATCCTGCCGCCTGAAAGCCCTCCCCAGAGGCCGTTGTTGGCCTCCACGTGGGCACAGACAAGAAAGTAATCCCGTCCAAATTTGTCGAGTTCGCGAATAGTTTCGTTGAGATCATGATTCGATCTGCCATTCTCATTCTCAAAATTGGCCTGCCCGGCAAAGGTCACATTGAGAAAGCTCTGCACGTAGTCGGCATTTTCCTTGTTGATGATCCATTCAGCGCTAAAAACAACGAGTATATGGATACCATTTGATCCGTCTTTAACAGACAGCTCCAAGCCTGGCAGAACAAAAATCTCTTCCTTCCGAGCTGCTTTCGCCAGAACCCTAAAATCGTCTCGGTCAAACTTGTTGTGGTTCGTGATAACAGCGACACGTATGCCTGCTTTTTTCAAAGCCGCGATGTACTCCGAGACAAAATAATTTGGGTCCCCCGAGTACGAAAACTCCTTATCCGCAAGGGTGTGCATATGGAAATCAGCGCGAAGCCAAGTTGAGCCGTGCTTAAAAAGTGAGGGGGTCGGTGCCGGGTTCGTCATAGCGAGCTCCCCTTAATTTTGTCGGACTGAAAGGATTGATCCGTCACATATTTCTCAGCGGCCTCACGCACTATCCATGCAATCGAAACCTTTTTCTCTTTTGCCAGGCTTTCAAGGGTGCGATACAGCCTGGGCGGAAAGGTGATGGAAGCTCGTGGCTGGCGTCCATGCTTCGCTCTGTCTTTGCCATGCCGCTTTTCGGTCATTCTAGTGCCTCTTGACGTATGCACCACGCTACACCGTCGCGGTGCATAAAGCAATCTTGAGGATGGGGTTTCCGATGTGACAACCCGAAACTCTAGATTGCGGCCAAGTATTCCCCGGTGCTGTAGAATCTTGCAGACATCCGCGACAATCCCGCGACTGACTCACGGCGGCGTTCTGTTCGCTCGCATTTCGACTTACCTTCGGTTAGCCGTTCGCCACCTTGAGACTTCTCAGAAGCCGACTTCTGGCCAATGTGGCTGCCAGAGTGGGTGTCTCCGTGCGAACGTTCAGGTCAATGAGTGAAATCGCTGATAGCATCAGTTGAGGATTACCATCGCCTCGATGCGCTATCTTATCGTGTGTATGCCGATACAATGTGGCAGAGGCCGGGCCATCACCTATGAAGCTGATCAAATCCAAGAGGCGCGTTGCAGACCACGGGGAGGTGTTTACGCCTCAGTGGCTGGTCGAAAAGATGCTTGACCTGGTGAAGGGTGAGACGGAGCGCATTGACTCTCGTTTCCTGGAGCCTGCATGCGGAAGCGGGAATTTCCTTGTCCCAGTCTTGAAGCGTAAACTCGCCGCCGTAGAAATAAAGTTTGGGAAAACCGAGTTCGAGCGGCGACAGTACTCCCTATTGGCGGTTATGTGCACTTACGGGATTGAACTCTTGGCGGACAACATCGCTGAGTGCCGAGCGAACATGCTTGAGGTCTTTGCCGACTACCTGAATCTGGATGAAACGGATGAACTTTATAAAGCCGCTTCCTATGTCCTGTCCCAGAATCTCGTGCACGGTGACGCCTTGACGATGCTGATGTATGACGGACAGCCCATTACCTTTGCCGAGTGGGGCTATCTAAGCAAAGGCAAGTTCCAGCGGCGCGACTTCCGCTTCGAAGTTCTTACGCAAATGTCTTCCTTCAGCCGGGAAGGCTCGCTCTTCGCCCATCTCGGCAAGCATGAGATCTTCACGCCGCTCAAGGCATACCCGCCAATGACTGCACATGAGCTTGCTCGTTCGACTTCCGATAATGGCTTGGGGAAGGCCATATGAACGATCAGGCGAGCTTTTCGCTTCGCGGGCGCAACCCGGATGTTTTGACCTGCATCGCGAATCTCTCCAACGACGAAGTGTTCACACCGCCCGAGTTTGCCAATCGGATGCTAGACACGCTTGCTGAGGCTTGGGCGGCGAACAATGGTGGAGCAAACCTGTGGGCCGATAGCAAGGTGAAATTCCTCGACCCGTGCACGAAGTCTGGCGTGTTCCTGCGCCAGATCGCCGGCCGTCTAGTCAAGGGACTGTCCGCAAAAATTCCCGATCTGCAAAAGCGTGTCGATCATGTCCTGACAAAGCAGGTATTCGGTATCGCGATTACGAACCTCACCAGCATGCTGGCGCGCCGGAGCGTGTATTGCTCGAAACACGCCAACGGCAAGCACTCGATTGCAAAGGGATTCGCGAGCGATGCGGGGAACATCTGGTTCGAGAGGATGGAGCACACGTGGATCGACGGCAATTGCATGTTTTGCCGGGTGAGCCAGAAGACATTCGACCGTGGCGAAGGGCTTGAAACTCACGCCTATGCGTTCATCCACACCGACGACATCAAGAGTCGGGTAGCACAGTTATTTGGAGGCCAGATGCAATTTGATGTGATTATCGGCAACCCGCCATATCAGATGAAAGGCGGTGCAGGTGGTACGAGTGACTCCTCGATCTACCATCTCTTCGTAGAGCAGGCGCTAAGGTTAGATCCGCGCTTACTGACTATAGTGATTCCTTCTAGGTGGCTTGCAGGGGGTCGCGGCATGGATGAGTTTCGTAAGACGATGCTGACAGGCAAACACATCAGTCATCTGGTCGACTACACCAAGATGTCAACGGCTTTCCCTGGCGTCGATTTCGAAGGTGGTGTTGGCTATTTTGTGTGGGACAAGGATCACCAAGGTGATTGCGAGTACACGCTTTACCAAGCCGAGGAGCTTCAGTCAGTCGCCATTAGGGACTTGGGGAGCCACGACGTCTTCGTTCGAGACGAACGTTCATTGGCCATCCTCAATAAGATTCGGGCCAAGTCCGAAAAAACAATGGACAGCATCATCAGCTCCGACACGCCGTTCGGATTACCCACGAACATAAGCGAATGGAAGGACAAATCTTTTAAGAATTCTGTTGCTCTTTATCTCACTGATCGAGGAAAGCGAACCGTGGGATTCATACTCCGGTCGAGTGTTCGCAAGAACACACACCTGATTGACGAGTGGAAAGTCTTTCTTCCCGAGGCATACGGCGAACGTGGCGCTATCCCGGCGATGGTATTGGGGCCGTCTATTGTTGCTCCACCTGAGTCGGTCTGCACACAGACATATCTTGTAGCAGGGCCGTTCAAGAATCAGCGTCAAGCGAAAAGCGTGCAGTCTTATATTTCAACACGATTATTCAGGTTCCTCGTATCCCTGCGAAAGATAACGCAGCACGCATTGCGTTCGACCTACTCGTGGGTTCCGCAGCAATCATGGGACAGCACTTGGACAGACGAGCTGCTGTACGAAAAATACGGCATCAACAAGAAGGAAATCGCGTTCATCAACAGCATGATCCGGCCTATGGGAGAGGAGGATGAGTAAAACCATCGAGGAAATCCTTGCGCCCAAGCCCAAGGCTCGGCCGCCTCGCATCTACGCTTATTCAATCGATGACAGCGCGCACAAGGGTCTTCTGAAGGTGGGTCAGACGGCGCGCGATGTGAAGCAGCGCATCGCCGAACAGGTCAAGACCGCCGCCATCAAGAATTACAAGATCGAATTGGACGAGCCTGCCGAGCGCGACGACGGCACCATCTTCAGCGATCACGATGTGCGTGCCGCACTCGTGAGGAAGAAGTTTGCGAACCCCGAACTGGAATGGATGCGCTGCTCCCTCAAGGATGTGAAGACCGTGCTCCTTGAGCTGCGCAGGGGACAGCGGTTTACCGGCACGCATCACCTGACGTTCAAGATGCGCCGTGAACAAGCCGATGCGGTGAAGGTGACATTTGCCTACTTCCGCTCGCGTTGGGCGGAAGACATCCACGCGGTCCCACGATTCTTGTGGAACGCGAAGATGCGCTTCGGCAAGACCTTCACGGCATACCAGCTCGCTCGCCAGCTTGAGGCTAAGCGAGTACTGGTGGTGACTTTCAAGCCCGCGGTGGAAGATGCGTGGCAGACAGACCTTGAGAGTCACGAGGATTTCGACGGCTGGCAGTATCTTTCGCGCAACTCGGAGCTCGATCCCACAGAAATTAATTCAAGCAAACCGGTTGTTTACTTCGGCTCTTTTCAAGACCTGCTCGGGCGCGACAAGACGACGGGGAACATCAAGCCAAAGAACGAATGGCTGCACACGGTGAATTGGGACTTGGTGGTATTTGACGAATACCACTTCGGGGCCTGGCGGGATACCGCGAAGGAACTGTTTGAGGGCGAGGAGGAAACCGTTGCAGAGAAGGAAACGAAGCTCGAATACGGGGCCGCACTGGAAGATGTAAACGAAGACCTGGGCGTGCTTTCGGAGAAGGAAACTGAGTTTCTGCCGATCACAACCAAAGCCTACCTCTACCTCTCCGGAACACCGTTCAGGGCGCTGGCAACGGGCGAGTTCATCGAAGAACAAATTTTCAATTGGACTTATACCGACGAACAGCGAGCAAAGAAACAATTCGCCGATAAAAACCCAGGCAAGTGGAATCCATACGGCGCATTACCGCAGATGCGCTTGCTTACCTACCGGATGCCGGACGAACTGCTGGCGGTCGCGAGCGCCGGAGAGTTCAACGAATTCGACCTTAACGAGTTTTTTGCGGCTACAGGCACAGGAAAAGGCGCGCAGTTCAAACACAAGAGCGACGTACAAAAATGGTTGCAGATTATCCGAGGCCAGTACATGCCGAAGGAGGTGGAAGGCCTAAAGACGAGCTCGGGTGCACCGTTCCCTTATTCCAACGTGCGACTTCTGCAATACATGCAGCATTCTTTCTGGTTTCTGCAAAACGTCGCAGCATGCCGAGCAATGGCGAACTTGCTGGCCGAGAAACACAACGTCTTCTGGCATGAGTACAAGGTAGTCACGGCAGCGGGCGTGGACGCTGGTATTGGCTTGCAAGCATTACCGCCTGTGCGCAAGGCCATTGGGAGTGGGTTCACGACTAAGACCATCACGTTATCGTGCGGAAAACTCACCACTGGTGTGACTGTGCCGCAATGGTCTTCGATTCTGATGCTGCGCAACTTAAAAAGTCCTGAAACTTACTTTCAAGCTGCCTTTCGCGTGCAGTCTCCGTGGTCCATCCAGAACCCGAATGGCGACAACCCGAACGAGGAAGAAATCTTGAAACCAGTTTGCCTCGTGTTCGACTTTGCACCGACCCGCGCGCTTCGTCAGCTCTCCGACTACGGTATTGGACTCTCGCCCAACGAATCAAATCCCGAAAACGCCGTCAAGGACCTCGTGTCGTTCCTGCCGGTACTGGCCTACGATGGCGCGAACATGACTCAGGTCGATGCTGGCGGCATTCTGGACATCGCGATATCAGGCACCTCGGCTACTCTGCTGGCGCGCAAATGGGAGAGCGCGCTGCTGGTGAATGTGGACAACGAAACGCTACGACGAGTCTTTGATAACCCCGAGGCGATGGCCGCTGTCGAACGTATCGAGGGCTGGCGCGCGCTGGGCGACAACATTATTGAGACCATCATCAACAAGAGCGAGAAGGTCAAGGAGCTCAAGAACAAGGCCAAAGACAAGGAGCTGACCGAGAAAGAGAAGAAGCAGCTCACCGATGAGGAAAGGGAATACAAGTCCAAGCGCAAGCTTGTGCAAGAAAAGCTGATCAAGTTCGCAACTCGCATCCCTGCATTCATGTACCTGACCGATTTTCGCGAGAACAC
>Ga0182030_10024642_pt1 | contig 11037 bp, 11 predicted proteins | sample 812S3MmetaG_FD_121299 | JGI IMG/M metagenome (GOLD analysis project Ga0182030, IMG submission 121299) | Permafrost microbial communities from Stordalen Mire, Sweden - 812S3M metaG (Illumina Assembly) | ecosystem: Environmental > Terrestrial > Soil > Wetlands > Permafrost | place: Sweden... | reverse complement strand
GCCTCGGCGATTTGCGCCTTGCCGGCGCGCATGCTCTTGACCTCCCATCCGAGCAGGGAGATGCCGGCCTCGAAACGCTCCTCGATGAAGTAATCGAAGCGTGCCTTGCGATTCACGGCGATGGGCGGCAATTTCTCGGCGGTCTTTGCCATATGCGAGGAGTCTACCGCGCGTTGTGCGAGAATTCCCAGATCGCGGCGCCACGCCGCCCCGGAGCCGGCAGCTTGAAGGTCGTCGAACGCAGCGCCATCGTCGCTTTCACGCCTGCGCAGATGTTCGCGCTGGTCGACGATGTGCCGCGCTATCCGGAGTTTCTGCCCTGGTGCGCCGGCGCTCGCGCCGAGCAGACCTCGTCCACCGAGCGGCTCGCCTCGGTCGACATCTCCAAGGGCACGATCAAGATGCACCTCACGACGCGCAACACGGTGCTTGCGGACAGGCACATCGTCATGGAGCTGGTCGAGGGGCCGTTCAGGCGTCTGGTCGGCCGCTGGGATTTCAGCCCCATCGCCAACAACGGCTCGAAGATCGAGTTCAAGGTCGAGTTCGAATTCAAGAGCCGGCTGATGGCAATAGCGCTCAACCCGGTATTTGAGTCGGTCTGCGAGAAGATTGTCGATGCGTTCGTCGCGCGCGCGCGAAGCAGCTATGGACCGCCGCCCGTCCCCTGACTGCGCGAGCCGGGCGTGAGCGCCCCGCCCCTGGAGCTTGCAGTCGAGGTGGCGTATGCGCTCCCGCAGCGCGCCGTCGTCAAAATCTTTCGATTGACGGCGCCGGCGACCGTCGCCGAGGCGCTCGCCCTCGCCCGGAACGACCCGGAATATTCCGGCATCGATTGGGACCGCGCGGCCGTGGGCATCTTCGGGTCGCGGGTCGATCGGCATCGGCGCTTGCAGAACGGCGATCGGGTCGAGATCTATCGAGCGCTGGCGGTCGACCCCAAAGCCGCGCGTCGGGAGCGCGTCCAAGCGGCACGCGCCCGACGCTCGGGGCGCTAGCGCGGCGCGCTAGTAAGTTCGCCCGTTCTTGAGCTTCGCGGCCGAGGCGTCCTGTTCCGCGGCCACGGCAGCCGACGGTTTGTCGAGCCGCGCCACTTTCTCGTCGTCGAAATACACCGTCACCCGGCGCGAGTCGACGTGGCGGCTGCGGCCCTTTTTCAAATAGTAGATGTAGTCCCAGCGCTCCTTGTTGAAGGTGTCCGCGACCATCGGGGTACCGAGGAGATAGCGGACCTGGCTGCGCGTCATGCCGGGCTTGACCTGGTCGACCGCGGCCTGATCCAAGAAATTTCCCTGCTGGATGTTGATGCGATAAACGCAGCCCGAAGCGGCGAGGGAGAAGCCCGCGGCCAGTAACAAGGATCGAAATATCTTCATCGAAGTGGTGCGCTGCCCGTAAATGATCGATAATCCATGCGGTATCATACCGGTTCCCCCCGCATGCCGCATCGCCTCAAAACTCCAACGACCGCCGAAAGCAACGATCTGCGCAATGCGGGGCTCAAGGTCACGCTGCCGCGGCTCAAAATCCTCGATATTCTCGCGGACGGCTCGGCCCGGCACATGAGCGCCGAGGATATCTACAAGAAGCTCCTGGTCTCCAACGAGGACGTCGGCCTCGCGACCGTGTACCGAGTATTGACGCAGTTCGAGGCCGCCGGACTCGTCACCCGCCATCATTTCGAGGGTGGCATGGCGGTGTTCGAGCTCAACCACGGCGCGCACCACGATCACATCGTGTGTGTGGACTGCGGCAGGGTAGAAGAGTTCATGGACGGCGGCATCGAGGATCGTCAGCAAGCGGTGGCCAAGCGCCTGGGGTTCGAGATCAGCGACCACTCGCTCATTCTCTACGGACACTGCCGCAAGCCCAATTGCCCGAATCAAAAGCGCCCGAAGCAGTAGCGGCCGCGACCTAAGACAGGCTCCTGCGCCGCGCCGGCGGCGCGCGTTTTTTCTTGGCGGATTCCTGCGTCGCTCCCCGGGCGAGCATCTCGCGCGCGTGCGCGCGCGCCTCGGCGGTGATATCGATGCCGCCGGACATGCGGGCGATCTCGTCGATGCGCTCGGCGGCGCTCAAGGTCTTCACCGCGGTGCGGGTGATGTTGCCGTCGCTCCGTTTGGTGACCCGGAACTGCCGATGGGCCTGGGCGGCGACTTGCGCGAGGTGGGTCACGCACAGCACCTGCGAGTGCTCGCCGAGCGCCCGGAGCTTGCGCCCGACGATCTCTGCGACGGCGCCGCCTATGCCCGCATCGACCTCGTCGAACACCATGCACCGCGAGCCGCTGTCGGCCGATGTCGCCACCTGCACGGCGAGGCTGATGCGCGACAGCTCGCCGCCCGAGGCGACCTTGGCGAGACCCTTGAGCGGCGCGCCCGGGTTCGCACTCACCTGGAACTCGATCTCATCGCGGCCGTGGGGCCCGAACTCTCCCTCGCTCGGTGTCACGCTCACGGCGAACCTGCCGCCGCTCATGCCGAGCGCCTGCATGAGGGCGGTAATTTCTCGGCCGAGCTCGACCGCGGCGTCGCGGCGCGCCTCGGTCAGGCGCAGGGCGGCGGCCGCGTAATCGCGGGTGAGCTCCTCGAGCTTGCGCTCGCGCTCGGCCAGGCTGTGCTCGGCGTCGGCGAGGTCGCGGATTTCCTGCTCGCTACGGGCCATTTGGGCGGGCAGATCGAGGAGCCCCAAACGATGCTTGCGCGCCAGGGCCTCGAGCGCCGCGGCCTTGCGCTCGATCTCCTCCTGACGGGCCGGATCCACATCGAGCGCATCGAGATAGCGGCGCAGCGAGTCGGCCGCCTCGCGCGCGAGGATCGACGCTTCTGCGACGAGCTCTGCCGCCTGTGCGAGCTTTGGATCGGTGTCGGCCGCCGTGCGCAGCGCCGCCGAGGCCTTGGCCAACAGGTCGTGCGCGCTCGCGCCGTCATCTTCGTATATCGCGCCGAGCGCGGAGCTCGCCGCCGCGGCCAGGCGGCCGCGCCCGGAGATGCGCTTTTGCTCGGCGAACACCTCCTCGATGGCCGCCGCCGTGGTGACTTCACCCTCGAGCTCACGCAGCTGATAGCGCAGCAACTCGAGGCGCGCCTCGCGATTCTCAGCCGCGGCTTTCAGCGTCTCATACTCCGCGCGTACCGTGCGATAGTAGGCGTGGATCTCCGCGACGCGGGCGGCGAGGGCGGGATCGGGCAGATGCTCATCGAGCAGCTCGCGCTGCGCACCGCGCTTGACCAGATGCTGGTACTCCTGCTGGCCGTGGATCTCGATCAAGAACTCGGCCAGGTCGCGCAGCGACTGGATCGGCACCAGCTGGCCGTTGATGTAGGCGCGCGAGCGGCCGTCCGCACCGACTACCCGGCGCACGATCACTTCGCCGTCGTGCTCCACCGACTGCTCCTCGAGCCAGCGCAGCGCTCCTTCGGACAGCCCGGAGAAGCCGGCCGCAATCTCGGCGCGCTCGGCGCCGTGGCGCACCACGTCCCCGGCCGCGCGCGCGCCGGCGGCGAGCAGGAGCGCATCGACGACGATGGATTTGCCGGCGCCCGTCTCGCCGGTGAGCGCGGTGAGGCCGGCGCCGAACTCGAGCTCCGCCTCGTCGACGATCACCAGGTCGCGCAATTTAAGGTGGGTGAGCATGGGAATGCCCGCGCACGGTCAGTCGCCGCCGTTGCCGTGCCCGCCGCGTCCCCAGCGCAGCTTGGAACGCAGCAAGCGGTAGTAGTCGTAGCCCGGCGGATGCAGGAGCGTCACCTCGACGTCGGTCCCGTCGACGAAAAGCTCGTCACCGTGGCCGAGCTCGCCGATCACCGAGCCGTCGCAGGTGACCTGAGCGCGCGTCTCCGGGCGGTCCGACAACCGCAGCTCAATTGGGCTCCCGGCGGGCACGACGATCGGACGGTCGCTCAGGGTGTGCGGCGAGATCGGCGCCAGCACCCAGACGTCGAGATTCGGCTCGACGATGGGGCCGCCGCAGGAGAGGGCGTAGGCCGTCGACCCCGTGGCCGTCGCAACCACGATGCCGTCGCCGCTGTGGGAGTTCACGAATCGTCCGTTGATGTAGGTCTCGAAGTCCAAGGATCGCCCGGTCTCGAGCTTGTTCAAGACGACATCGTTGAGGCCGAGGGCGCGCACCGGCGCGGCCCCCCGCCGCTCGAGCCGCGCGGCGAGCAGAGAGCGCCGATCCTCGGTGTAGCGCCCGGCGAGCACCGACTCGATATCCTCCAGCATCGAGGCCGGGCTCACGTCGGTGAGGAATCCGAGCCGGCCGCGGTTCACCCCGAGCAGCGGCACGGACTGCCCGGCGATGAGGCGCGCCGCGTAGAGGAGCGTGCCGTCGCCGCCGATCGCGACGATGAGCTCGGCGCGCGATGCGAACGCCGCTTCGGGGCAGGGGAGGACCGTGTTACTGGGAAAATCGAGGCCGACGCCGGGGTCGACCAGCGCCGGTTGGCCGCGCGCGTAAAAGTGCCCGGCGAGGGTCAGCATGCACTCGGCGACGCGCAGATCCTTGGCGTTTCCGACCAGCGCGATGGACTTGAAGGATTTCGGCATCGGGGGCCCTTGTAGCATGTCCGACTTCGGGCCGTCACGCGCCCATACCGACCGCATTTGACCGATTCAGGCAGACTTGACTTGGTCCGCACACGCTAGGTAGCTTCAAACGTGTTATATGGATCGTCTATGACAGAAAGCGGCGAGGAGTCGCTCAGCGAGCGGGCCCAGCTCCTGCTGAAGGCGCTGATCGAGAGCTACATCCGCGACGGACAGCCGGTCGGGTCGCGCGCGTTGTCGCGCGATTCCGGCCTCTCCCTGTCCTCGGCGACGATCCGCAATGTCATGGCGGACCTCGAGGACCTGGGGTTCGTCGCCTCCCCGCACACCTCGGCCGGACGCGTTCCCACCGACAAAGGCTACCGGCTGTTCGTCGACAGCTTGCTCAAACTCAAGCCTCTGCAGCACGAGGAGGTCGAGGACATCGAGCGGCGCCTGCGCGAGGCGACCAACGGCCGGTCGCTATTGCAGACCGTGTCCCAGATGCTCTCGAGCGTCACGCACATGGCAGGACTCGTGACGCTGCCGAATCCGCACTACGTCGCGCTCTCGCAGATCGAATTCATCGGCCTGTCGGAGAACCGGGCGCTGGCGATTATGGTAATGAACAACGGCGAGGTCCAGAACCGCGTCGTGCAGCTCGACCGTCGCTACAGCGTGGAGGAGCTGCGTCGCGCCGCGAACTACTTGAACGAGGCGTTTGCCGGTCATTCCTTGCCGGACGTGCGGGCGATCTTGCTGCGCCAGCTGCAGGAGACCCGGCAGCACATGGACCAGCTCATGCAGGACGCCATCCAGGTCGCGCAGAAGGTCTTCGAAAGCAAGCCCGAGGAGCAAGTCGAGTACGTCATCGCCGGGGAGACCAATCTCATGGGGTTCGCCGAGCTCGGGAACGTCGACCGTTTGCGCCGGCTGTTCGAGGCGTTCAACGAGAAGCATGACATCCTGCGGCTCCTCGATAGCTGCCTCCGCGCGCAGGGGATCCAGATCTTCATCGGCCAGGAGTCCGGCTATCAGATTTTGGACGACATCAGCCTGGTCACGGCACCCTACCTGCTCGACAACCAGGTGGTCGGGGTCCTGGGGATCATCGGACCCACCCGCATGGCCTATGAGCGCGTGATCCCGATCGTCGATCTCACCGCAAAACTCCTGGGGTCGGCCTTGAACGCTCGCAAGTAGCCCCCAGGTTGGCCGCATCGAGCGGGGTTTCGACCCGCCACTCTTCGAGGGCTTCGTTTTGAACGATATCAACCAGTCCATGGGTGAGTCAGCCGTGCAGCATGACCCCAGCGTCGCCGGTGCCGCGACCGAGGCGGCCTTGGCCGCCGCGGAAGCCAAGGCGCAGGAGAATTGGAACAGCTACACGCGGGCCGTTGCGGAGCTCGACAACTACCGCAAGCGCATGGAGCGCGAGATCGATCAGGCGCGCAAGTTCGCCGTCGAGCGCTTCGCCCAACAACTGCTGAACGTGGCCGACGCCCTGGAGGCCGGTATACGCGCCGGGATCGAGAACCCGGGGCCGGCGCTGCTCGAGGGCGCGCAAGCGACCTTGCGCGAGCTCAACAAAGCCTTCGAGAAAGCCAGCATCAAGGTCATCGATCCCTCGGGACAGCCGTTCGACCCCAACTGGCATGAGGCGATGGTCGCGCAGGAGAGTCGAGAGGTGCAGCCGAACACGGTGCTGTCGGTGGTCCAAAAGGGCTACACGCTGAACGGCCGGCTGCTGCGTCCCGCGCGGGTCATCGTGAGTAAAGCGGCCGCTGATACCAATTGAAATTGCTTAAGATCCCCCAAGATTAGGGGTCATTCTTCGAATATTTAGAGGGTTTAGACAATGGCAAAAATAATCGGCATCGATCTGGGCACGACCAATTCCTGTGTCGCGATCATGGAAGGCGGAAAGCCCAAGGTTATCGAGAACAGCGAAGGTGACCGGACGACGCCGTCTATCGTTGCCTTCACGAAGGACGCCGAGGTGCTTGTGGGTCAGTCCGCCAAGCGCCAGGCCGTCACCAATCCACAGAACACCCTGGCGGCGGTGAAGCGTCTCATCGGGCGCAAGTTCACCGACGAGGTGGTGCAGCGTGATATCAAGATGGTGCCCTACAAGATCGTGAAAGCCGACAACGGCGATGCATGGGTCGAGGTGCAGGGCAAGAAGATGGCTCCCCCCGAAGTGTCGGCGCGGGTGCTCATGAAGATGAAGAAGACCGCCGAGGATTACCTGGGCGAGACCGTCACCGAGGCGGTGATCACCGTTCCGGCTTATTTCAACGACTCGCAGCGCCAGGCGACCAAGGATGCCGGACGCATCGCGGGCTTGACCGTCAAGCGCATCATCAACGAGCCGACCGCCGCGGCGTTGGCGTATGGCCTCGACAAGGACGGCGGTGACCGCAAGATCGCGGTCTACGACCTCGGCGGCGGCACCTTCGACATCTCGGTCATCGAAATCGCGGAAGTCGACGGCGAGCGCCAGTTCGAGGTGCTCTCGACGAACGGCGACACCTTCCTCGGCGGCGAGGATTTCGACCTGCGCGTGATCAACTATCTCGCGGATGAGTTCAAGAAGGAGAGCGGCATCGACGTGCGCAAGGATCCGCTCGCGATGCAACGCCTGAAAGAGGCCTCGGAGCGGGCGAAGATCGAGCTGTCCTCGAGCGAGCAGACCGAGATCAATCTACCGTACATCACGGCGGATGCGGCGGGTCCGAAGCACCTCAACATGAAGCTCACCCGCGCCAAGCTCGAGTCGCTGGTGGAAGATCTGGTGCAGAAGACGATCGAGCCCTGCCGCATCGCGTTGAAGGATGCCGGCCTCTCCATGAAGGACGTGGGCGAGGTGATTCTGGTCGGCGGCCAGACGCGCATGCCGCTGGTGCAAAAGGCGGTGAAGGATCTGTTCGGCCGCGAGCCGCGCAAGGACGTGAACCCGGATGAGGCGGTCGCGGTCGGCGCGGCGATTCAGGGCGGCGTGCTGTCGGGCGATGTGAAGGACGTGCTGTTGCTCGACGTGACTCCGCTGTCCTTGGGTATCGAAACCCTCGGCGGCATCATGACCAAGGTCATCGAGAAGAACACCACCATTCCGACCAAGGCGGCGCAGACGTTCTCCACGGCGGACGATAATCAGACCGGCGTGACCATTCACGTGCTGCAGGGCGAGCGCGACCGCGCGGGCGACAACAAGTCGCTCGGCCGGTTCGATCTGACCGACATTCCGTCGGCACCGCGCGGCATGCCGCAGATCGAGGTCACCTTCGACATCGATGCGAACGGCATTCTTAATGTCTCGGCGAAGGATGTGAAGACCGGCAAGGAGCAGCGTATCGTGATCAAGGCCTCGAGCGGACTATCCGAGGCCGAGATCAAGCGGATGGTGTCCGATGCCGAGGCGCATGCCGAGGAGGACAAGAAATTCCGCGAGTTGGTTGGCGCGCGCAACAAGGCCGATGCGACGGTGCACACCGTCGAGAAGGCACTCACCGATGCGGGTGATAAGGTTTCCGAGCCCGACAAGAAGGCGGCGACCGATGCGATCGCGGCGGTGAAGGCGGCCATGGCGAGCGACGATCGCGAAGACATCGAGCGCAAGACGCAGGCTCTCGAGCAGGCGTCGAGTGCCCTCATGCAGAAAATGTACGAGCAGCAATCGGCGGCTTCCGGTGCGCAGGGCCCGTCGGGCCCGGGCGGCGCGGCGGGCGGCGATCGCGGCAAGAAGCAGGACGACGTGCTCGATGCGGAGTTCGAAGAGGTCAAGGAAAGCGATCGCAAGAAGGCTTGAGCGCGGACGGGGCCTCCCCGGCTGCCGTCGTGATGGTCCGATGAGCCGCCGGCGTGTGAGCGCCGGCGGCTCGTTCGTATGCAAGGCGTCCGGAGTGGGCGCGCCGATTTAGGTGGAGAATGGCCAAGCAGGACTACTACAAGCTACTCGAGCTACCGAGGGACGCGACCGAGGCGGACATCAAGAAAGCTTATCGGCGACTTGCCATGAAGCATCATCCCGACCGCAATCCGGATGATCCGGAGGCCGAGCACAAATTCAAGGAGGCCAAGGAGGCCTACGAGGTGCTCTGCGATGCGCAGAAGCGCGCGGTCTACGACCAGTTCGGACACGCCGGGCTTCAGGGCGGGCGCGGGGGCGGATTCAGCGCCGGGGAGGCCTTCGGCGACATTTTCGGCGAGATGTTCGGCGACATCTTCTCCGGCGGACAACGAGGCCGCTCGCAAGTGTTTCGGGGCGCCGATTTGCGCTACGAGCTCGAGCTCGACCTCGAGCAGGCCGTGTTCGGCACCGAGACCCAGATCAAGATTCCTTCGCTCGCGGAGTGCAAAGTCTGCAAGGGCACCGGTGCTGCCAAGGGCTCCACGCCCAAGACTTGCGATACCTGCCACGGACAGGGTCAGGTGCGCGTGCAGCAATCCATTTTCACGATCCAGCAGCCCTGCCCGCGCTGCAAGGGGCGCGGCAAGATCATCAGCAATCCGTGCGACACCTGCTACGGGCAAGGGCGTGTGCGGCAGGAGAAGACACTCTCGGTCAGCGTGCCCGCCGGCGTCGACAGCGGCGACCGCATCCGCCTGAGCGGGGAGGGCGAGGCCGGCCGTAACGGCGGACCCACGGGCGACCTGTACGTCGAGATCCGCGTGCGCGAGCATCCGATCTTCGAGCGCGAGGGGAGCCACTTGTCGTGCGAGGTCCCGATCAGCTTCTCGACGGCCGCGCTCGGGGGGTCGGTGGAGGTGCCGACGCTCAACGGCGAGGTGGTCCTCAAGATCCCGAGCGAGACGCAGTCCGGGCGCGTGTTTCGCGTGCGCGAGAAGGGCGTGCGGCCGGTGCGTGGAGGCGCGGCGGGGGACCTGTTCTGCCGCGTGATGATCGAGACCCCCGTGAGCCTTTCCGCCGAGCAGAAGGAGCTCCTCCGAAAATTCGAGGCCTCGCTCCAGCAGGGCAGCCACAAGCCGCGCGAGCAGACGTTCTTCGAGGGCGTGAAGAAGTTTTTCACGCGTGCGGTCGACTAGGCCGGCGCTCGAGCACGAGAGGTCTTCGAAGCGGTGGCAGGACTCGCAGTTTTCGGAATCACGGGGCGCATGGGTCAATCTGTGCTGCGCGCGTTGCGCGAGAGCTCGGCGGGCCGCCTCACGCTCTCTGGAGCGCTCGCCTCCGCAGCGAGCGCGCGGCTTGGGCTTGATGCGGCCGCCGAGGGCGCGCCGACCGGGGTGCTGGTGACGGCGGTACCCGAAGGCGCACTGGCGGGCGCCGCCGTGGCCATGGACTTCAGCGTACCGCAGCGCGTCGCCGAGCACGCGCGCGCGTGCCGCGATCTCGAGGTGCCGCTGGTGGTGGGCGCGACCGGGTTCGACCGCGAGACGCGGGCCGCGCTCGAGACGGCTGCGGCGCGCGTGCCAGTGCTGATTGCGCCCAATACCAGCGTCGGGGTCGCGGTCCTCGACCGGCTGGTCGAGCTCGCCGCTGCGGCGCTCAAGGAGGGCTACGACGTGGAAGTGAGCGAGGCGCACCATCGCATGAAGCGCGACGCGCCCTCGGGCACCGCGCTCAGCTTGGGCGAGACCGTGGCCCGGGTGCACGGCAAGACGCTGGCGGATCTCGCCGTCTACGAGCGGCAGGCAGCCCGCGAGCCGCGCGCCCCGGGCAGCGTCGGGTTTGCGGTGGTGCGTGGCGGGGACATCGTCGGCGAACACACGGTGACCTTCGCCGGGGCCGGGGAGCGCGTGGAGCTCACTCATCGCGCCACCGATCGGATGATATTTGCGCGCGGTGCGTTGCGCGCCGCCGAATGGCTGATCGGACGACCAGCGGGTCTTTATCGCATGGCGGACGTGCTCGGTCTCGGCGAGAGTGCGCTTAAGGTCATGGACAGTGGCCGTGCTCATCGTTAATATTCGCGCCCGGAAAAGGCCGCGGTCTAGACCCATGAAGCGGGAGGCGTTCTCGAGCGAGCGCCTCCCGCTTCGCGCATCTGCGGAACGCGCTATAACGCGCGAAGTGAGGAAAACGGAGTGTCGACACCTGCAGTGCTAGCTCTCGAGGATGGCACCGTGTTCCGTGGCGTCTCAGTCGGCGCGAAAGGCAACACGACGGGTGAAGTGGTTTTCAATACGGCGATGACCGGGTACCAGGAGATTCTCACCGATCCGTCCTATTGCCGGCAGATCGTCACTCTCACGTATCCCCACATCGGCAATACCGGCACGACCCCCGAGGATCTCGAATCGGGTGCGGTCTATGCCGCAGGTCTCGTGATCCGGGATCTGCCGTTACTGCATTCCAACTGGCGCGCCACCGAGTCCCTGAACAGCTTTCTGCAGCGCTGCAAGGTGGTCGCGATCGCCGACATCGATACGCGCATGCTCACCCGCTTGCTGCGTGAGAAGGGGGCACAGGCGGGCTGCATCATGACTGGCGACACCATCGATGAGAACGCGGCGGTGCGCGCAGCCAAGAAGTTCCCGGGCCTGACG
>Ga0182030_10024641_pt1 | contig 11037 bp, 7 predicted proteins | sample 812S3MmetaG_FD_121299 | JGI IMG/M metagenome (GOLD analysis project Ga0182030, IMG submission 121299) | Permafrost microbial communities from Stordalen Mire, Sweden - 812S3M metaG (Illumina Assembly) | ecosystem: Environmental > Terrestrial > Soil > Wetlands > Permafrost | place: Sweden... | reverse complement strand
GCAAGTGGGCAGCATTTCGGATACGTGGCTCGTTGACCTTACCGTCCACACACCGCATTGTGGAGAAGCGGAATGCAAGCTTCCGGGCGAATAGTTGCTCACCCGGAATCCAACTCATCGGCATGTGTATCCTCCTCGGACTATGGTGGACACTTGGCCGTTCTAGTCGGCTCCCCTCGTTGTGACCTGGAATGTGGCGGCGATGAGCCAAAAGTACGGGTAGGCCGTTTAACCGGCCAAGTGAAGCCTTTCGAAGGGGCAGCAGAGGTCAGGGTAATTTGCTTTCCTCTGCCGCACTTTATATCCAAAACCCGACCGGTTCATTGCCGTGCAATGAGAAAGGGCCGCAGAGGAATTCGTCTCGGAGCCAAATGCCTCTGCGCTTTCAAGCGGATGTTCGTCATCGAAGAAAGAGCCTACGCAGAAATGCGGTGACCACGGGTGTCCCGTTTTTACGCGGCAGGCTTCGGAAGGCTCTTTAGTGCTTCCTTGAATGTTGCCACATTCGGCAACTTCCGTAGGGTCCCTTCTGGTTGTGCCAAGAGCACGTCTAGAGCTCGTTCGACGTGGACGTTTTTGGTCTTGTCCTTTAGCGCCGCGGCGAGAGCTTGAGCTCGCCGATGGGCTTTTGGGGAATCGAAATCGACAGTGAATTCCGGGACCTCGAACAATCGAAGAAACTCCACCACGTCGGGTTCGCCGAATCCTGCAATGTAGCGTCTGTATTCGCGGTCTGCGCTTGTGTCCACTCCTTCATAGTACCCATGACCAAAGTTGGGCGCGGGGGTTTGAATGTTGGAAATCGAGATCACCTGGCTGCCGGCGGCCAATCGCTGCGTGAACCCGGCCACCATCGAATAGGCGTAGGGCGCCACGGTGGGATCGTCCTGGAAGTAGTATTTCACGGAAACGATGTCGGAGGACGAACGGTTCCAGTCGAGGTTGGTCACCAATTGGTCGGCGGAAAACACCGCGGTGCCCGGCACGTAGGCATTGTCCGGAATCGTCGGCGTGGGGACGTGCCCATCGTCATTCGGTATCATGTATTGGCCGTTGGGCAGCTTGAATTGGAACATCGCCAGCGCCACAGGATCGATTTGGTTGGCCGTCAAGGATGTACCAAAGTTAGTGTTCGCAATAGCTGCCAATCCATCGGCCGTGCGGTTCGTATCGGTCAATCCAAAAGGAACACTGAGCTGGGAAATGCCAATTTCTCCGTCGCCGTCGTGCAAGTGTTGGTACCCCACGTAGCCGAACAGCTTGTCTTTAATCAGAGCGCCCCCCATCGTGCCGCCCAGAACTTCGCGGTGCAGCGCGGGCACCTTCTGGTCTTGCGGAACGGTGGGATCGGCGTTGAAAAAGTAAGGCGCGGCGTTCAGCCAGTCAGTTCCATGATGAATGTAGAGTCCACCGTGCGCGCGATTGGTGCCGGATGACGTGCTCATATCGATGTGGGCGCCACTGGTGGCTCCCTGCTGGGCGTCGTACATCGAGGTGTTAACGCGAACCTCCTGAATCGTCTCCGGCGCCGGGGTCGGCAGCGCCTGACCGATGGCCAGATAGGGCGACGAGGTGCTTTGAATCACGCCAATTCCCGTGCTGGTCACCAAACTCACGCCCGTGTTATTCACGATGCGGGCGGAAGCCACCTGACTGGTGCTTTTGCCGTTAAAAAGATTGCTGGAATCGACTCCGTTCAACAGAAAGCTATTGCTCGTGTCGCGCTGGCCGTTCGCCCAGATGGGCTGGTTGCCCAAACCGGCGTTGGCGCCACTGCCACTCGGGAGTTCCGCATTGACGCCGGGAGAGAGGATGGCGAGGCCGGTAAAGCTACCCGTGGGCAAGGGGATGGACTGGATCTCGGATTTCTCCAGGATGTAGCCGTTCGTGGTGTCAACGGCGTTCATCAGGGGCGACTTCTCTTCCACCGTAACCGTCGTGCTGACCTGACCGACCTTTAGCGAAACGTTGACAGTCGCCGTGCGATTGGCTTGCACCAGGATGGACGGAACCGTGTCGGTAAGAAACCCGGTATGAGTGAAGGTCAGAGTATACGAACCGATGGGCAGGGCCGGAATTTCGTATCCGCCCTCGGCGTTCGACTTCTTCGAGCGCGTCAGCCGGGTATCATCCTCGACGACCGTCACGAGGGTTTCCGGAACCACCGCCCCGCTTTGGTCGGTCACCGTTCCGCGGATTCCTCCCCAGGTTTCCTGGGCGCGCGCGGAACGCGTGGTTGAGATCAATATCAAGAGCGCAGACGCTAGGAAGAAAGTGAAAAGCCCGATAGTCTCCGTGACTCGGCTTCTCCCGCGCGTAATGGTCATCGAGTGTCCCCCTTTGTGGCTGTTGTTGTGTGTTGGCGTTGTGTTCGCTACAGAACTGAAATCTGCCGGTAACACGAAACGTTAATACAATCGGGCGGGAAAGACCAGTGCATAGTTTTGATGCCGGGGATTAATATTTTCTATCGCCTTCAAAAGAGCTGGCGGGCCTCGAAGGAACGGAATGTTTAACCGAATCGATCAAGCAACATGTTTTATTCCAATAACATACAGGGTATAACCGGCAGGCGGTGGATTTTCGTTGGCGTTCAAGAACGCGTTGGGTTATACGTTCATTTTGTCGTGGGGAAAAGCGATGATTTTGCACCTTGCCAAGGTCGTTCTGGTGCTCGCGGTGGGCCTGTTTTATTCGCTGGTTGTATTCAACAACCTGACCGATTTCGACTCCAACTATCAGTTCGTACGCCACGTTCTGACGATGGACACAACCTTTGCTGGAAACCACGGAATGTGGCGGGCGGTGACCTCGGCGGGTTGGCACATCGCGTTTTTCGCCTCCATCATCGCCTGGGAATCGCTCACCCTGGTCACTTGCGCTTGGGGAGGCTTGCGGCTGGCCAAGGCTCTGCGGGCGCCGCCGCGGGAGTTTCACCGAGCCAAAGGGCCGGCGATCGCTGGGCTCGCGCTCGGCCTTGCGATGTGGCTGGTAGCCTTTCTGACGGTAGGCGGCGAGTGGTTCCTGATGTGGCAGTCAAAGACCTGGAATGGGCAGGATGCCGCCTTCCGCATGTTTACGGTGCTTGGCATCATCCTGCTGCTGGTGGCGCAGCCGGAGGCCGAAGGTCAGACCTAAGCGCTCTGGGGTCGATCCTTACGGCCGCTCAGGGCGAACCACAGCAATCCCGCCAATAGGTACACCAGGTAAATGTAAGGCAGCTTGCCGTAATTCCCTTCCGGCACCGGGTAGAGATTGCCGACCAGGGCTAGCAGCATGGCCGCACACGCCAGGGCGGGGATAATAACGTCGGCGGGTTGAAAAACCGCGTGCTGGCGCAAATAGCGCGGCAACGCGACGCAGACTAAGGCATAAGCCACGATGAAGCCATAGGTGGCAAGCGACCCGAGCCAGCCGTAAACGTCCAGGCCACTGGCCCCCCGCGCCGCCAGCACCGCCACAGGAAGAAGGGCAGCAAGACCCGTCACCACCACCGCCGGTCCGGGGGTTTCGTTGCGAGCGTGGGTGGAGCGCAAAGACTGATGGGCTAAACCGTGGTGCGCCATCAGCAAAAGTACGCGTGCCGCGGCCGTGACGCACCCCAGGGTTCCGGCAAACAAACTGACCAGCGCGCCCACGTCAATCAGCAACCCAAACACCGGCACGCCACTCAGTTGCGCCAGCACATGCATGGGGGCGGGACTGGTTCCCAGATCCTGCCCAACGGCATGGAAACCCAGCACTTCCGCGTAGGCACAGACAGTAAAGAACACGCCACCCAGAACCGCGCTGAGCATCACGGCGCGTGGAATCGTTCGCAGGGGATTGCGCGCCTCGGAACCCATGGTGGTGGCGCTTTCGAAGCCGCAATAACTGAACAGCGCCATCACCACGCCCAATCTCAGACCGCTGCCGGTGGTGCGGCGCAGCTGTAGTTGGTCCCAATCCCAGTGCATGCCGTGGCGTACCAGCAGGATCGCCACCAGCGTGATGATCACCAGCACCGACGTGGCTTCCACCCACAGCATCAGCCGCGCTGAGATTTTCACGTCGTGGTAGGCAATCCACACGGAAACGGCGGTGACAAGTGTCGCCAGCAGCACCGCCGCGGCGGCGCGCCCGGCCCCGTGCTGGAGCAGCAGGCCGGCGTAATGGTAAAAGCCCCCGATCGCGCTCGAGCCGGTGGCGACGTAAGCCAGCAGCAGGCTCCACGCCACCGTGGCCGCGAGCCAGGGAGGCAGCGTCATGGCGGCGTAGGTGTAAAGCGACCCGGGCGACGCCGAGTAGCGCGCGTAACGCCCAATGCACCACGCCACCAGCAGGACCGCCCCCGTCGCCAGTGCGTATGCGAACCACGTGGCATTGCCCGCCAAGGCACACACCAGCGGGATGGTGGCCGCCGGGGTGGTGGTGGGCGCCATCGTCGAGACCGACTGCGCCAGCGTTTCCATGGGGCTCAACACTTCGCGCCGCAGGCCGTAGTCCGAGGTGGAAGCGGCGCCGGGCGCGCCGTCTGCGATGAGCGAAGTAGTAGCGCTCGAGTCCGTTTGATCGGGTATGTGCATGCCGTACGATACGGGAAGCTCCGCTCGGATTGCAAGGCCATTGCGTCAATCCGATTGACGAATCCGCCCTCCCCGCCTATAGTGGCCCATTCTCACTCAGGAGATATCCGCTGTTCGAGCGCATCTTTCACCTCCGCGAAAATAACACGACGATTCGCCGGGAAATGATGGCGGGCATCACCACTTTCGCCACCATGGCGTACGTGGTGGTCGTCAACCCGCGCATTCTTTCCGAGGCCGGCATGCCCGTTCAGGGTGTGCTGTTCGCCACGTGCATTTCCGCCGCGCTGGCAACGCTCATCATGGGAGTGTGGGCCAATTACCCCATCGCGCTCGCGCCCGGCATGTCGCTGAATGCTTACTTCACGTACTCGATAGTCATCGGACGCGGAGTGCCCTGGCAGACCGCCCTGGGCGTGGTTTTTATTTCCGGCATGCTCTTTCTCCTGCTCACGCTCACCAACGTCCGCGAGATGATCGTGAACGGCATTCCCGACTGCCTGAAGTACGGCACGGCGGCGGGCATTGGCCTGTTCATCGCCTTCATCGGTTTTCGCAATGCCCGCATCATCATGGCCCATCCAGCTACTTTCGTGGCCTTCGGTAAGGTCTCCGAACCCCAGGTGCTGCTGGCGGCGGGCGGGCTGCTGCTGATCGCTAGCCTCATGGGCCGCCGCATTGGTAGCGCCATCCTGATCGGCATCGCGGCTACGGCTTTGGCGGGAATCCCTTTAGGTCTTACTCACTGGCCCACTCAGCTCTTTTCTCTTCCCCACCCCGGGGGCACGCTGCTGAAGCTCGACCTGCGCGCCGCGGCCAAGTTCGGCCTGGGCGATTTGATTTTCATTTTCTTCTTTGTCGATCTCTTCGATAACGTGGGTACGCTGATCGGCGTGTGCCAAGAGGGCGGTTTTCTGCGCGATGGCAAGCTTCCCCGCGCCAGCCGCGCCCTGCTGGCTGACGCACTGGGCACCATCATGGGTTCGCTCACCGGCACTTCGACGGTGACCAGCTACATTGAGAGCGCCGCGGGCGTGGCGGCGGGCGCGCGCACCGGCATGGGCAATCTGGTGATTGCCGCCTGCTTCGTCGCCGCCATGTTCTGCTCCCCCATCATCGCGGCCATCCCTTCGTTTGCCACCGCCCCGGCATTGATCATCGTCGGCTCGCTCATGTGCGGCGCCGTGGCCAAAGTCCGTTGGTCCGATTTCACCGACGGCTTCCCTGCCTTCCTGACGCTGGTGGCCACTCCCCTCACGTTCAGCATCGCCACCGGCCTGAGCCTGGGCATGATCTCGTTCACTTTGCTCAAGGTCGCCACCGGGAGGCACCGGGAAGTCAGTCCGCTGATCTGGATCCTCACCGCCCTTTTCCTGCTTCGCTACGCCTTCTTGGGGACACATTGAGCGGGCAGACGGTCGCTTCTAACTGCTACGCGTGGGGGGCTAGGCGGAGGGCTGGAAGTGGGGGCTTTCCGGGGGTCAGACACCGACAGATTGAAGGACGCGAAATCGGACACTTTAAACCCCAATTTCGCTGTTCTACAGTTTCTTGTAGTTGGATTTGTCAGTAAGTTCTCAGCTTCGTCAATTCCGTCGCTTTTGGCGACATTGTGTCAGGGTGCCGTCTGTCAGTTTGTCGGCCCCTTTCGCATCGAGCCATCTATCTAGCCTCCAGATGCCTGCTCCACCGAACAACGGCAGCCGACGCGACGACATCAACCTCACCACACACAACTGTAGCCCATGTCAAGCGCATTTTAAGGCTACAGCGAAGGGTGTGCGGCCCGGCCGGCGGGGGCCCCTGGTCTTGCCCATTTTCGCGCTCGCAGACTTCTGCCCGTTGCGCTTCGGGAAATGCCCGCGTGCGCCTGGCCTGCAACCATTGCACCCCCGGCTTTGCTCATAGTAATCTGAACTCAAGAAAGGCGGCCCAAGGTGCGAATTCGTAAGGCGGTTATCACGGCGGCGGCGGGCAACCAGCGGGCGCTCCCCGTACAAACCCTCATTCAGGATGGAGTGGAGAAGTCAGTCCTCAACTTGCTGATCGAACAGGCGCTCACGGCGAATATTGCGGAAATCTGTGTGGTGGTCTGGCCAGGTGACGCCGCCCGCTACGCCCAGGCGGCGGGCAACCTGGCAGGCGCGGTGCGTTTTGTGGCCCAGGAGCACCCCCCGCGCGGCTACGGCCACGCCATCCACTGCGCGCGTCAGTTCGTGGGAGATGAGCCCTTCCTGCACATGGTGGGTGACCACCTCTACCTGAACGGGGCGCAGTCCGGGGTGGCGCGCTTGGTGGAGTTGGCGGAATCCGAATCGTGCTCCGCCTCGGGGGTTCAGCCCACGCGCGAAACCCTGCTCTCACGGTTTGGCGCCGTGGCGGGACGTCGCGTCTCCTGCCGCGCCGGGGTCTATCGCGTTGAGACCGTCATCGAGAAACCCACGCCCACGGAGGCCGAACAGCGCCTGATGGTGCCGGGAATTCGCGCCGGCTACTATCTCTGTTTCTTCGGCATTCACGTATTCACTCCCACGCTAATGGAGCTGTTGGGAGCGATGCTGGACGCGGAACCTCGCCGCAGCTTCACGCTTGCCGACGCTCTCGGTGCGTTGGCGCGGCAGGAACAGTACCTGGCTATGGAAGATACGGGAAGGCGCTACGACCTGGGCGCCCGCTATGGAGTGCTGACCGCGCAACTCGCCTTGGCGCTCAACGGCCGCGACCGCGATGAGGTGCTTTCACATCTGCTGGAACTGCTCGCCGAGCGGGAAATGGCCACGCCCCCTGCCGCTCACCAACCTTCGTAGCGACGAGTTCATCTCGCCCTGCGGCTGCGGCGGCGCCATGTGCCGTTACGCCTCCATGCTGACGACGGCAGCCGGCATCGCGGTGCTCAACTTGCCAGGGCGGACGTAGCGACGGAGAACCTTACCACGCCCCCGCAGTGCGGGCAGCTCGTCGCCAGCCTGCCTCCGCGCCAGGATTTGGCGCCACGCTGGAGCTCGAACGTACGCAGGCACTCACCGCAGGTCAGGTGATAATGGCCTTTGCCATCTTCGGCGGCCAAAACACGTTCGGAGTCGGCCCCGACTCCGGCCCCCCGATGGCGGCGATCGCGGAGCAAACCGGACACGGACTTTAGCAGGCTCTCGAACCCGTCGGCATTCTCTTGGAAGCACAGATCGGGCCTGAGATGCTCCGGTAATCCCCTGCCAGGGGCTTCATTGCTGAGCGCAATAACCGGCAGGTGCGGATGGCGCTGCCGTACAACGGCGAGAAACTCCACCCCCGACATGCGCGGCATCTGCAGATCGGTGATCAACAGGTCAATAGGACTGCCCCGCAGTTTGCCGATGCCGTCGATGCCATCCACGGCGGTTCGCACCACATACCCAGCGTTTACCAATACGGAGGAAAGAACTTTCCTCAAAAGAGCCTCGTCATCTACGATCAAAACGCGATACGTTGATTCTCCAACCACAATGCACCCCGTCACGACGTTGGAAGATTTGAGCGGATCCCGAGCGGTCTAAGATTCGTACTCTTCGGGTTGAGAATCGGTTAGCGATTCGCATTTGTGTTCCTCGAACGCTGCTGCGGTTTCCTGCGACGGAACCAAGCCCTTGGCGAAGGAACCCAAGGCCGGTGTCCAGTGGCAGGCAGAACACCTCCAATATATGATGCCGTTTTTAGCGTTCTTGACAGACACCAAGGCTCTCGTGGGACGCTTTGGGTGCACAGTCGCTTCCCCCCATCCAATTCCCATCGCGATTCTCCGTTCTGCATCACGATTCCGTGATCGCCCGTCGTGGTTCTATACGGAGGGAGATAAATGCTTGTGCCTTCGGTTGTAGCGGCGGTCTCCGACCGCCGTCGTCGATCGGAGATCGACGCTACAATTTATGTCCCTCCGTATAGTATTGGTCGCCACCCGCGTCGGCACAAGCTGGGAGTTACACTTAAGGCATCCTTCCGGGAATACCCGTACTGCCGGTACAGCAAAACCAATCTGGCCGTCCGACGGCTAGGTATTACCTCCTTGGTTAACGGCGCAAGAGTGCAGCGGCGGCAACGAAGTATGACTGGGACTGGTCCGCGCCGCGGCGCCGTGGTGTGAGCTAATTTGCTTCTTGATAATAGGGAAAATTACGGTTCGATAATCTGCTCACGAATTGCATAGCGCACCATTTCGCTGAAACTCTTGAGCTTGAGCTTCTGCATAATGCTGCGCCGATGGGCCTCGATGGTCTTGGCGCTGAGGCCTAAATCGGCGGCAGCTTCTTTGTTGGCTTTTCCAAACGCCAGCAGGCGCCGGACCTCGCGCTGCCGGGCGCTGAGGACGTTGTCCCCGGAATTGTGGGCTGTCGAATGGATGTAGCCATCCACCACCATGCGCGCCACCTTGGTGGTAAAAAAGGTTCTTCCCTGCGCCAAAGCTTCAATTCCCGCCACCAGGTCGTGGTCGGCGTCGGACTTCAAAACGTAGCCGTGCGCGCCTGCTTTCAACACCTCGGAAACCACTTGTTCCGACTCGTGCATGGTGAGGATCAGGATTTTCGCCTGGGCCACGGACCGCAAGATTCTGCGCGTTGCTTCGAGTCCATTTTCGTCGTTCATCGTGATGTCCATGACGATCGCGTCCGGGTGCAAGGCGCGGGCCTTCACCACTGACTCGTTGCCGCTGGCGGCCTCGCCACAAACCTTCCAGCGCCGGTTATTCGCCAGCATGGCGCGGACGCCGCGCCGCACCACCGAGTGATCATCGACGACCAGGATTCGGGTTGCTTTACTCAGTATTTTGGCTCCTGTTCTTCGCACCCGCTCACGTGGAGCGCAAGCTTAAGACAACTCAGCTTAGGAATTTTTCTACGAAAGCACGGTAGGGTTACCTCCCGGGCGCCCTACCCAAAACTCCTACGAGACTACTCCCATTGCCGAAAGAGTTCCAATCGGGTAGTTCCTGTACGGGTCCACGTCCGGTACCCGACATGGAAAGATAGGGTAGGCTGGCATTTCCGGTAGCAAAGGGAAAAGGGTCAAACCGCGGGAGGGGTTCGGGCAGGGTTTGGCCGGGCGAGGTTGGCCTTGCAGCAGTTTGGCCGGGTGAATTTTGGCCAGTTTTATTACGCCCGCGAGCACGCCGCTTTTTCTTCATCGCGCCTTCATTCCGCCGCCTTCATTCCGTGGCGCTCGATTTTGTCCGGGGGGCCTGCGCATGCGCCGCCCGCGCTGCCGTGCGTGTGCCGGATTTCTGCCCATCGCAGGAGGATTGTGTGCCCAATCCGCCAGGAAAGACAAGATTCTGGGCAGCCCCGCACGGCCCCGTCAAAGTCCGTGGCCGGCTAGGCGGAGTGCGGAGGTATCTTCGCGAGCGTGGGGCCGCAGCAGAGAGATGAGCAAGCGGCGGAGCGGGTGCGTCACTTTGGCTCGAGCGCCGGCCAGGATGGAACTGCCCTCATGCCCGGAATCTCCTACGGGCAGGATATGGCGAAGGAATTTCCATGGCTTTCTGTGCGGGGTGGGGAAAAGCCTCCGCATTTTGTAGGCTAAGGTCGCCAAATTGCAGGCAATCGCCAGGGCCTCTTCGGTCCGCGCGGATTCGCGCACTTCGCTCGCGAGCGGCAGCGAATGCTTTTCAGAGCGCCAGCGGACCGATAGGAAACTCGCTACTGGCAGGATGGATGGGTACGACGGGAGGCAGCCAAGGTAGCCGTGCTGGTTTCCTGCTGGCGCCGGGCGGCTGAGAAAGTAGGACGTTCTGACCAAGCCCAATCCCGTGATTGATCGAAACGTCGGCGATCGTCTCGAAAAACGACTATATTCATGAAAAGAAACATACTTACGAAAGACTAGCGACTTCGGCTTGAATCTAAGTCGTTGAAAATTGACAAGTTAACGAGCAGGGCCGGAAACGCAAAAAAAGATGTTAAATATGAATGGCGATCCGACTATATGTATGATAATACATGGTCAAGTGACAAAATGTACCGCGAGAAAATCACGATTTTGGGGTTGTAGTGGCGTTCTCTTGCCACTACACGCTGTCGGCCTCCCGCCGCCTTGGCGGCACGCCTCCCTCAGAGCCGCAAGCTCCGCCTGTTCTCAGCATCCCGAGTGCCCCACGAATGGCGAGCGTTCGCAACCCCAAGGGACTTTGACGGAAACCTGGGCAGCCCCGCTTTGTCGGTCGGGAACATCGACCACCAAATGCCAATTTCGGAGTATGGCGCCTCGTCACCGCCTTGCACTAGAGACCCGTCCAGAAAGGCCCTTTTGAGAAAATCACGCGTCGGAAACAAAGGGCTTATGGTTCGCGAAACCGCCCAAAACCCTGTTTCCGGACGGGCCTCTAGTGTAGTGTCTCATAAATAGGTTTACAGATCATTCGTACTTCTTTTCCCTCGAGGAAGGGTGGATCCGGGTTTAAGCTGCTCCATCTTGATCCTTGCGCGTTCGATCTTCTCGATGATCT
>Ga0182030_10024640_pt1 | contig 11037 bp, 6 predicted proteins | sample 812S3MmetaG_FD_121299 | JGI IMG/M metagenome (GOLD analysis project Ga0182030, IMG submission 121299) | Permafrost microbial communities from Stordalen Mire, Sweden - 812S3M metaG (Illumina Assembly) | ecosystem: Environmental > Terrestrial > Soil > Wetlands > Permafrost | place: Sweden... | reverse complement strand
GAATGAGTTATAACATGCCAGACCAAACTGCCGTCAAAGAAGTACAACTAGTGAACACAAAAGGCTCAATGTCTTTTTTGCGTGCTCTTAGCAAGTTCAGTGCTTTAAATGGCATGTTGGAAACAGCCTCGAACAATTCAGATTGTGGAGAAGAACATTATCTCTATGATGAAGAACGTTTTCTCTATGATGAAGAATATTATCTCCATGATTTAGACCGCTCAGTTGTTTCTCTTAATCAAAATAGTGTGTTGTGGAACCATCCTTCTAAATCTGTGCTCTTTCCGGAATTGACCCAGGGCTATCTTGAGTTCCACGAAGCGGCCAGACTGGCAGCGAGCCAGTCGGCTCGAGAATCTGCGCTTACTGCTCCCGCCCAACCCGAAACAGATGCTTTTGCAGAATGCTCTCTCTCTGATGAACCGGCAAATCTAGCCACCACTGACGGAGCCGCAGAGCTCTGGGTACCTGGCTACCAGCATATGTACAAGACGCCTGAGAGTACTTTGGTGCAGCATGACTACGTGGAAGAGGATGCATGTGCGGTAGACAGTCCAGACTTTAACGCTCCCATTCGCATGAAGTCCGGAAAGACTAGCCTGAGAAACCCCTGGACAAATATACGCAGCACAGGTTCTTGGCAGAAAGACGTGATTCAACAAGTGGTGGACCGACTGGGCGACCCATCGCTAGCCCAACAGGGGTCAGTAGAGCCGGAGTCGGTCGATGAGAAGACCTGTACTAGCGAACCGATTCCGTGTTTTACTGTTACTCGTTCTTTTTGTAGGTCCAAAGAAATAGCCATATATTCTGCGGCACCGTATCTGGTGACGTTGGCGACCCTGGCAATTGTCGGAATTGTATATGTGGTCTGGTCTAATCAGCTCTTTGTGAGCTCTGCGGCTAGTTTGCGATCTGCCAATGCGGTTTCAAGAGTGGTTGCTAAGACGGCGCGCTCTTCAGGATCCTCGTCTACTCACGATGCGACGGTTAAATCAAAGCAGGCGAGACCAACCTACTTGTCCACTAGGGGTAAAGATGGCGCCGATCCCCAGAAATTTGTCGTTTCAAGTACTATGCATTCTTCAATGAATGGCCGTAATGACCGGCGGGCCGCCACGTTATCTAATTCTATGTTGTCTTTAAAGGGCTCCAGCTTCAAAAAACTGGAGGACAGTGGCTATGCAGCACTGATTCGTGGAGACATCGACTATGCTGTCGCTGCTTTAAGTCAGGCAATAAAAATAAACCGCAACGATGCACGTGCACGCCAACTCTTGGCTTATGCCCTTATTGCGGCCGACGCTCCGAAGGCAGCCGTCGAACAGTTTCATGCATCGCAGCAGCTGGCGAACATGGGCGCGGTCGACCAAATCGCAGCGGGGGCTGCCTTGGCCAAGGCCAGTGACACAAGCCCCGCGCAAAGATATTTTGAAGACCTGATCGATCGGTCAGAAAGTGATCTAGCAGCGTTGATTCAAATAGCAAAAAAATGCGAAGCTCTGGGTTTTTACGATCAAGCGATAAACGCAACTTATGCTGGACTAGAGTCTGAATCAACTGACGACAAACATCCTTTTGAAAGACTGATGAGAAGGCTGAAGAGCAAGACCGTGGTGCAAGCACAGGCATTATTGCCAACAGAGCGCAAGCAGGCACACACCGCGCAGTAAAGAAAAGTGAAATTCCGCAAAAGCTTCCGCACTCTTCTTCCTGTCTTTAACGTGCATGTATGACCTGCAAGCGTGATTTGCTGCTTCTGGGCGCGCGGGGAAATCGTGGATGGTGACGAAGTCTTCCAGGAATTGCATGAGCGGAATCTTAAATACAAACAAGCGAAAGCCAAGAAAAAGTGAGTCAGCTAAAGTTCGCCAACCTGGCTCGCCAGGATTTGCAAGAAATAGGTCCTACTATGCAGCTCTTGTTCGAAACGAGTTGTCGCCGGCGCTGTTATGCAACTTCCTATAAACTCTTTCGAGTAGCTCTTCTAATGTTGTTGCACTTTCATCGTTGACCACGGCAAAGTTGATTTTGGTCGTTATTTCAGTGCCATTCTTGCCACGGAATGCGAGATAAGCAAATTCTTCGGCAAATAACGAGATCGATGCCTGACACAAATCTAGTGGCAAACCAGGCATCGCAATCAGCAATTTATCCTGCGACCACGTGCATCTAATGTCTTCAAAGCGGAATCGCGCTCGCAGGAGATTGCGGGCTGCATCGGCAATACTGTTCTGGACCTCGGCTCCTTCCAGGAAGCCAATTTCGTCTAAAGAATCTATCTCAATCAAGGCCAAAGACGTTTCAGTGGGCCGTCCCATTACTCGCATCAAACGAACAAATTCGGTCTTTTGCAGTGAGGCATATCCAACCTTGGACTTTGGAATACTGGCGACAGCGCTAAGCGCTTCCCACTGTTCCCTCATGGTCGACGCTAGCTCGAGTTCACTACTCAGAGAGACAGCGCTCGGATTCGAAACACCTGCCCAGCTATCACCAAGATACACCCTTTCAGCTTTCTGGAGAGCACATCCGCGTGCCGAGAAAACCATGGGTATACGCGAGCGTCGAGCTTCGAACGCTACGGAAAAAACACTGGCAATGGGGAGCGCACCTGATTCTATGCAGACCAGATCGATAGAAGCAGTTTTCAGATTTCTGAGGGCGTCCTCCGGTGAATCGCTAACGATGCTCCGTATGCCTTGGGCCGCTCTCAGGTCGGCTAAAGCCGGGTCCGAAAAGTCACCGAACATTAAAACCTGGGGCAGTTTCAGGTTGTTGTTGCTTGTCTCTATTAATCCGTCGTTTACGCACTGAAGCTCGAACGCGTTGCACAGATTAAGAATTTGATTTCTGTCGGCCGACAATTCTCCGGATTCAATTGCCCTCAATAGATCTTCAATCTGGCCTGCAAGCTCCCCGATCACCATGAAACCATAGCAGCCGGCGGACCCCCTGAATCGGTGCGCCAGGGAGACAGCTTCTTCGAGAGACTCTGTGGAGTTGCTCTCCGCGAAACACAACAGGAGTGAGAGCAACTTGCAAACATCTGCCTGCGCGACGAGAACATATTGTTGACGCAATTCCGCCATCATTGCATCTAGAGGAGGCGAAGTCGAGGTTTCGGAAGTTTGTTCCACCGGGGCAAAGGCTTGCTGTGCAGATAACTGCTGCTCAAAGTTAGTCTGCGCCGATCGCTCGATGTCTACTATCGGCAATGCTCTCGGCGGCAATAATGGTGTTAGTTGTTCGATGAAGTTGTTCATGTCAATTGGTTTCTTCAGCACCAAGCGGACATCCAGCAAACTTCTCAAAACGTTGACAGTCTTAGAATCCAGCACTGAGCCACTAAGGAAGACCATCGGAATTTTTACGTTTGCTGCACGCATTTCCTGAATCCAGCTTGCTCCGTCTATACCGGGCAAACGGTAGTCGACGATTGCTAGACATGGTTTGGTCTCAGCAAGGAGCGCGGTAGCTTCTTTTGCCGTTCTCGCCGATACCGTCGGGTAGCCTGCGCCTTGTAATAGCATTGCTGCCATCTCACACACGAACGGATCGTCATCTAATAAGAGTATGGGCGAGATGTCATTTTTCTGTGTCATTCAGTCAACCCTTCAAGTGGAGCATCGGGGGGTGGCAATTAGTAACTGCTTGGATCTTACCTCCAAGCCGATCATTAAACGCGCTAGTTGCAGACTAATCACTCTTTCGGAATGCAAAATAGCTCTTCAGGTGGCAGTTTATGTGTAGCTTCCCTCGCAAGTGTGAAAAACCGGAATCCGGCAACACTATCACCTGTCCGGGTGACGTAAGCTTCGAATCTTAAAGCTAATCTGAAGGTAGAGGAAATCAAACTCAGCGCTGGAATTGGTCAGCGCGTTTATTGATTGTGGGCAAGCTAATTGGTCCAAAAAATAGTCACAGAAACTGAAGCCGAACTGAATCGCTTGCGCGATGAAGTGAGCGCGCTTGCTTCACGGTTGGAAGAGGCACAGGACGAATGTTCTCGCCTGCGCCGAAGAGAGGCTGGTGACAAAAAGCCTGAACTTCTACAAAGGGCAATTGACGATTTGCCTTTCGCTGCCTGCTTGAAGGATACGCACGACAGGGTGCTTTTTGCTAATGATGCTTGCGTACGCCTGCTGGGCAAAAAGACCGTAGCTGAGGTTGAGGGTCGGTCGATTCAATCTTTGCTTCCGAACAACCCAGTTGATTATTTTAAAGACGATTATCAGGTGATCGAATCTCGACAGCCAAAACTTGGCATCATCGAATATGTGCAGATTGATGATCGAACCAAGCTCTGGATTCAGACAGACAAGTATCCATGGTTCGATGAAGACAACAAAGTCGCGGGCGTCCTGCTCTTTGCAAAAGACATCACACAAGATCGTCAAAATTTGGCCAACGGCGATGAGACGCTCGTTTCCATGTATAACGCTCTGAAAGAGATTGAAGAGCGTTATTATCTTGCTTTTCTTGGAGCTCAAGATGGGCTGTGGGACTTCTTCTTGGATGGTAGCTGCTCTTTCGTCTCGGTTCGGTGCAAGCAGATTCTAGGCTACGAGGATACGGACATTGGGCCAGACTACAAATTCTGGTGGAAGAAAATACATCCTCTTGATCGCCAACAAGCCCACAAAGCTCTTATGGATCATTTGCGCAATCGCACGCCATATGACTTAGTGATTAGACTGAGGACGAAGCAGGGATACTACCTGTGGCTGAATGCTCGTGGACGTGCCATTTGGGATGACGATGACAAACCTCTTCGGATATGTGGTTCGATCCGAGATGTTACCGGTCGCATAATATCTGAACAGGTCTTGTGGATCCAGTACAATGTTGCCAAAGCAATGATTGACTCTTCCGACTTCGAGTCATTTCACCAAGTGGTGCCTGCCTTGATGGAAACAACCGGTTGGGCGGCTGGGGCGATTTGGCTACTGCAGCCAGACAAAACAGGGAATCGCCAGCTTACGCTAAGCCGCGCATTCGGGGTCACTCATAACCTCTATGACCGCGCTGACGATGAGGACACGCTGGCAGCGATAACGCGAGTTGTAGACAGAAATGAATTGTTGTTCGAACCTACTGGGGAGTCGACCCTGAAGCGCTCTATGTTTGCCCACTCTCAGGGATTTAAGCAAATTTTGATCTTTCCGCTCCAAAGCGGCGATAAAGTCGTTGGGGCTGTCGAATTATTTCATCCTGATGTGCGTGAGTACCGAAAGGACATGCGCGAACTTACTCATCTATTGGGCACGCAAATTGGCTCCCTGGTCGATCGATTGCAGGTACAAAGCGAACTGAAAGAACGAGATCACCAGCTCAGTTCGATTGTTGATTCCGCTCCTGATGGGATAATCACTTTGTGCGGGCAGGAGATCATCACTGCCAATTCAGCCGCTCACCGTATATTTGGTTTCGGCGAGAATAGCCTGATTCACCGGGCGGTGAGCGAGATAATGCCAGACCTGACAAAATTATTACCCGGGATGACCGCGAATGAGGACAGTGATACCAAAAACTTTAAGGTCATCCAATTGTCCGGATTGCAGCATGACGGATCTCGCGTTCCCGTCGAGGTTTCAGTCAGTTCATTCAAAATGCATGGCACTCAAATGCTTACGGCAATTTTGCGTGACATTACGGAAAGAAAGCAGATGGAGGAGCGGGTCAGTGACTTTTACTCGATGGTTTCTCATGAATTGCGCACACCAATAACATCGATTAAAGGATCGCTGTCTCTTATGGCCGAAGGTTTTGCCGGAGATCTGCCCTCATTGGCCAAAGAATTGGTCCAAATCGCTGGCGATGAATCCGATCGTCTGATCCGTCTTATCAATGACATTCTAGATATTAGGAAAATCGCAGAAGGCAAACTCAAACTGCGGATCAGCGTCAATGATATTGATGAGCTTGTTGAAACCTCAATTGATGCGCTAAAAGGCTTTGCCGAGCATGAGAACGTTACGCTGGTCAAGGAAGTCCCAACTACAAAACGAATTGATTGTGATCGCGACAGAATTATTCAAGTCCTGGCGAACCTAATTTCTAATGCCGTAAAGTTTTCCTCTTCCGGCGCCAACGTTATCGTTCGTGCCGGCCACAACGAAGATATCATCCGCATTTCTGTAACTGACAACGGGAATGGAATTCCGGAGGGCGAGCTCAAGAAGCTGTTCATGCCATTTCAACAGCTAGATTGCTCGAGCACTCGGCCCAAAGGAGGGACAGGTCTCGGATTGGCTATTTCAAAAGCGATTGTCAGGGAACACGGTGGCGAGATCGGCGTTGAAAGCGAAGTTGGGACTGGAACAACATTTTGGTTTGAAATACCAAGCGTGCAGTTGCTCAAAGAGCAATAACCGGATGGAAATTTGCGTTTCTGTTTTATGATCTCAAAGGTGAACTCGAAGGTTATTGTTAAATCGAAAATCCTATTTGACATAGCCAAGCACCAATAGAGCGGCACCAAGTATGCCACCACCCACGCTGCTCTTAAACAGAACAGGACTGTCCACAAGAATGGAGACAGAAGCTATGACTATGCAGATTTGAAAACATGCAACGGCAAAGGAATACATTTGATGTGCAGCAAATTTGTGCGCACTTTCCTTCTCTAACTCTGTCGCCTTTTCTTCGATTTGAGATTTCTCTTTCTCGTATCCCTTCATTTTAGCGTCGATACTTTTAGTCAATTCAGCAAGAGGAGCCACAGCGGTGGAACTGCCCTTCGATTGTATTAGAGCTTCGACGAGAGTTTTGTTAACCTCATAAAGATGGCCCTTCGTACTTTTGGCTTGAAAATAGGTCCACTGGTCTGAAGCTTTCGTTTGCAGCAATATCGCTTCATTAGCGGCATGTCCAGAAAGTAATGAGCCAAGAGCCGCAAAAACAGCAAGAATGGCAGCCGTTATGGCCGATCTCATGTGCTTCTTTTTAGCGTCCGAACCACCTTCCTCATGCTGTTCGCCATGTTCTTCGTGCTTCTCATGAAGACTGTGTTCGACGTGCTCAAGAAATTCCTGGGGCTCTGGTCCTTCTTCCATGTGGTTTGATTCCTTTGTCTGTGGAATAAACATAGTTTAGACGCAAAAAAGAATTTCAGAACTTCAACAAGGAATTCGCGTTCTTTAACATATTCACAAAACCACCACGACCAGTCTGCTAAGTTCCAATTACGCACCTACAGGAGATTACAAATGAATGTGAAATTTGGCGCAACTAGCGCAGTAGCCTTAGTTCTATTTTGTGCTTCGATCGCTCCAAGCTATGCACAAAACAATTTCCAGAAAAATCATCCACGACGAGCGCAGGTTCTAAATCGTTCAAATCACCAACAAAATAGAATTAACAAAAACGCAGGACACCTGGGCGGGCACTACAACCAGCTCTCGAAAGAAGATCGCGGTATTCATAGACAAGAGCAACGAGATGCCAGACAGAACGGTGGTCACATCACCCGCGGCGAGCAGGGTCAGCTGAATAAAGAAGAGAATCATGTCAACAACCAGATCAATCGAGACAAAACTAACTAAATTTTGAAATGTGACATCCAGTTATCAAGCATGCGTGGCATGCTAATGGAGGCAGCGCCGGTGCGCTGCCTCCATCTCATTCTTCTCAGGCCTCTATGGCCTTTTCGATCATTTTGATTTAGATTTTTGGTAGAACATTAATTGGGATCCGCGCATGTACTTCTCCGCAAAGAAGGTTCCACTTCGCGTACAATCGCTCGGCGAATTTTGCACTGTTTGCACTGGAAGATCGCGAACAGAAACCATTTCCATTTGCTCGCCGCTTACCGCCTTCCACATCGATCATTCGTATATACCTTCAAAAATATATGTGGTTTCTGTAAAGCTGAGAGAATTATTAGATCCGTTCAATAATTGCTACCGATTGCGCAATGATAGATCTGGCCAAGTTTGTCTGACGGAAATCGGCGAGGGTCTCAATCCTACTCAGATTGCTTAAGCAGATTACACAGCTATTTATAGGCGCTCTTGATAAATTGAACTCGTTCGCTCATTGCTCGAGCAAATCGATTGTTTTGAGAATGATGGCATTACGGCAAGATGTGCATTTCGTTTAAAGTGCAAATCTTCTTTGTCAGATATTCCAATCTAATTGCGATAATAGAATCAAGACATTTGCCCATAGATCAGATCTGGTCTAAACAAATGACTAATAAATAAAAGAAGTAGATCATTGTTTTATTTGTCAAAAAATTTGCTGAAAAAATCTGCGGTGCTTGCGACCGGCTTGCCTATCTTTGCAATGAGCATACTCAGTGCAAATGCCGTTGAGCCGGATGTGCTGCTTCAATTACATCCAGCGTCAGTACCAACACCTAAGTTAGAAGCCAGGACGGATTTCAAAGAAGCCCAGGCGCCTGCCATAAAAGCGGCTCCAGAGCCAAGAAAGGTGTTTAACATCGGGGTCGAGTCGTGGCGTAACGCAGAATCTATCGACTCGATAATTCAAAAATTGGTTGACGGTAAGGCCGCAATTTCTCCGGAGCTACAAAAGCTCGACGAAGAAATTACCAAACTGCGCACGCCAACACACAAGGTTATAGCGACTACTAGAGATTCGCTCAACCATAGTTTTTCGTATCAAGGCGTAGATCCATCAGCACGGGCGGGAAAGCTGATTTTGGATGAGCCAATGAAAAAATTCGACCTTCCAGGAGCTGAATATCAGCGCCAGAAGATAGTCGATAAAATTCATTCGGAAGTGGTGGCAGCTCTACTTGAACTGAGTCTCGGTTTTGGACTCCCAGATAAAGCGACCCGCACCAAAACTCTCAGCTCTGGCGTACGAGCACTAACTGCACTTGTCGGCGAGGATGATGCAAATGCCGCCGTGCATGCACTTGATGGTTGGTTGAAGAAAGCAGCATCCTCAAACACCAGTGACGCATCAGCCAAACAGATTTCAATTCTTGACCAGGAAGCTTTGCTGCAAGCAATGGTGCAAGAAGCCACTGCCAATGATGTGATCATTAAGCAGTTGACTAAGCGTCTTAACAAATATGCTCATCCAGGCACCATCAAATCCGCGAGTTCAAGAGTTATTGAAACAACATTGAGCGGAATCTCAGTTATAGGTCCGGGTTTTGCTATTCCACTTGCAGCCGCAGGCGCGCTCGAAGTCTATGTTCAAGCTACAGGCGGCTCTGAGCAGGGCAAGCTTGAAAAAGAGCTGGCGTTTGCTCAGCGCATTCGTAGCCGAGTGTCCGTACTGAGTCGTGAAACCGCAATGGGTCTAGAAAACTATCGCCTGGCGCAAATCACTAACAACGCACCACTGCAATATTTTTCGCAAGGTTTGCTATGTTCGATGACATCATCAAAGTTTGTATCAGCAAAACTGATGACAAATGAAGTAGTTCCTGATGAAAGCATCGTTCCTGCTATTGTCGAAACGATAGAAAAAGACAAACTGAAATAGCTATTTGCTAATTGCTTCGACTGAAGTACTATTGGCCTGGTCTGTGCCTTTCCGCCGCAGAGCCACGAGTTCACTGATGATGCGTGCTGCCACGGAGTCGGCAGCTGTTTGCCCAGCAGCAATACCACGCCTCAGAATTTCGGGATCTTTTGTGAAAGCAGGTATGAAGTCAACGTCAGGATAAATGAGAGTATCTGATGAAAGGGTCTGCATTTTATCGGAGGAAGCCATCATTATATTCATGACTCTCAGTATGAGCGCTTTCTTGGATTTAAACTTCTCATTGGGCACCGCTGCTATAGCCGTATCGACAAGCACCGCTACTACGATGTCGTTGCCCATGCTCTGAGCTATGTTGGATGGTAAATTGGCTTTCAAACCGCCGTCGACGTAAAGCTTGCCGTCAATCATTACGGGCCGATAAAGGGTAGGAACGCAATTGCTCGCAAGTATCGCCTTTGGCAAATTACCATGAGCCATAACGACAGTCTGTCCGTCTGTGAGGTTCGTCATTACCGCGGCAAACGGTATTTTCAACTCCTCGAAAGATTTAGGCAGCTTGCGCTCCAAAAGCTTGAGATAACCTTTGCCGTCGGTTATACCGGCGTACGGTCTTCCTTTTACAATATAACTCAAGCTGGCAATTGGACTTGTAATAACGCTCCAGTGAACGCCCTTAAGCATCGCAGTCTGGATAGTATTATCAAGAAACATCGCTTCAATCTCATCGAGTGAGACACCAGCACAGTAGAGAGCACCCACCGTCGCGCCCATGCTAGTGCCGACGACGCCATCGATTTTGATGTGGTGCTGTTCCATGCTGCGCAGAACACCTATCTCGGCTACAGCCTTACAGGCCCCACCCGAAAGTGCCAGGACCAGTCTGGGACGGCCCGCCGTGAATGCATCTTTGCCCTCTCTGCCTATGGTCGTTTCTGGCGAAATTGCATTAGCATTTCGATTTGGCACTCCCCTCTGGGCGGAATGATTGTCGGGTATAGCCGTTTCTTCCTGTGACATCGCCGGCCAGCAAAATGTAAAAGCACTTACAATTAACATTGCCACCCTGTTCAGGGACACAAATTGGCTGAGACGCATATTACTGACCTCAAAAACAGCAAGAATATACAGGAACACCTTAGACGTGGTCAACGACACTTTGGCCACAACGCTATCGGGAGCGACAAATCATGACCAACCAAACTACTGCTGGGAAGGCTATGAGCATCGGCTTGCCTGCCGCGATTCCAGGGTTAGATTCGCTGGCTGAACTTGCTCTCGATCTGCACTGGTCGTGGAATCATGCGACCGACGAAGTCTGGCGGCAGCTTGATCCTGATCTGTGGAATTTGACGCATAACCCATGGGTTGTCCTCGAGACTGTCTCGCGGGACCAGATTGAGCGCGTCTTAGCCGATCCAGTTCTACGCAAGAAGATTGACGGACTAGTAGAAGTCAGCCGGCAGGCGAAAACTGCCCCCTGCTGGTTCCAAAAGAATCATGTCCAGTCTGACCTCAAGTGTGCGGCCTATTTCAGCATGGAGTTTATGCTGAGCGAAGCCCTTCCGATCT
>Ga0182030_10024639_pt1 | contig 11037 bp, 12 predicted proteins | sample 812S3MmetaG_FD_121299 | JGI IMG/M metagenome (GOLD analysis project Ga0182030, IMG submission 121299) | Permafrost microbial communities from Stordalen Mire, Sweden - 812S3M metaG (Illumina Assembly) | ecosystem: Environmental > Terrestrial > Soil > Wetlands > Permafrost | place: Sweden... | reverse complement strand
GCTCGGGTAGTTCGGCACGCCCTCGAACATCAGCGTCGTCGCGCCGTTGGCGAGCGGGCCGTAGACGATGTAGCTGTGGCCGGTCACCCAGCCGACGTCGGCGGTGCACCAATAGACGTCGCCTTCGTGGTAGTCGAACACGTACTGGTGGGTCATCGCCGCATAGACGAGATAGCCGGCGGTGGTGTGCAGCACGCCCTTCGGCGCGCCGGTCGAGCCTGAGGTGTAGAGGATGAACAGCGGGTCCTCGGCATTGACGCGCTCGACCGGGCAATGGGCGGAGACGCGCTCGAGCGCCTCGTGCATCCAGACGTCGCGGCCCGGCGTCCAGGCGACTTCGCCGCCGGTGCGCCTGACGACCAGTACGTGCTTGACGTTCGTCGCCTTCTTCAGCGCCTCGTCGACATTGGCTTTCAGCGGCACCCTGCGGCCGCCGCGCAGGCCCTCGTCGGCGGTGACGACGATGTCGGATTTCGCGTCCTCGATGCGGCCGGCGAGCGCGTCGGGCGAGAAGCCGCCGAAGACGACCGAATGAATGGCGCCCAGGCGCGCGCAGGCGAGCATCGCGTAGGCGGCCTCGGGGATCATCGGCATGTAGATCGTCACCCGATCGCCTTTGCGCACGCCGTGCCAGTAGAGCACGTTGGCGAACTTGTTCACCTGCTCGTAGAGTTCGGCGTAGGTGATCAGCTTCGATTCGTCGGGCGAGTCGCCTTCCCAGATGATCGCGGTTTGGTTGGCGCGCTTGGGAAGATGGCGGTCGATGCAATTGTAGGCGGCGTTGGTTTCGCCGTCCTCGTACCAGTTGATCGCGACGTGGTGCGAATCCCACGAGATGTCGCGCACCTTGGTGAAGGGCTTGAACCAGTCGATGCGCTTGCCCTCGTCGCCCCAGAAGCCGTCGGGGTCCTTGATCGAGCGCCGGTACATCTCCTCGTAACGCGCCTCGTCGATCCAGGCGCGCTTGGCCCAGTCCGCGGATACGCCGTACACCTTCTCGGACATCGTTCTCTCCCTGGCGCGCCCGCGAGCGCGCTTATGTGGGGGCAATATGCCCCAGCGCGGCGGCGCGCTTCAAGCCAAGCCGCTTATGGCCTTTGGTCTTACGTCTTCGGCTTGGCCGCTTCAGGCCTTCGCCAGCGCGAGCACGGCGCGCCATTCCTCGGCCGTCACCGGCTGGACCGACAGGCGCGAATTGACCACCAGGATCATCTTGGCCAGGCGCTTGTCGGCCTTGATCTCCTCGAGCGTCACCGGCCGCTCGAGCGCGCGGACCGCCTTGAAGTCGACCATGCCGAAGCGGCCGCTGTCGTCGGTCGGGTCCGGGTAGTAGGGCTTGCTCACGGCGACGATTCCGACAATCGCCTTGCCCTCGTTGGAATGATAGAAGAACGCCTCTTCGCCGACCTTCATCGCCATCAGGTTGAGCTTGGCGGCATGGTTGCGCACCCCGTTCCAGCTCGTGCCCTTCTCGCCCGCCGCGATCTGGTCGGCGAACGACCAAGCCGAGGGCTCACTCTTCACCAGCCAGTGGGCCATCGTCTCATCTCGCAATCGTGATCCCCAGCGCCTGGCGCCAGGGCTTGAGGTCGACCGAGGCGAACAGCCCCCCCTCCGCATAAGGATCGGCGGCGAGGATCGCGCGCGCTTCCGCTTCGTCGAGCGTCTCGAAGATCAGCAGCGAGCCGATCGGATTCTGCCCCTCCGGATCGAGCAGCGCGCCGGCGGCTCTCACCTTCGCGCCGAGCGAGGACAGATAAACAAGATGCGCCGGGCGACGCCCCGTCCGCTTGGCGAGACTGTCGGGCTTGTCGATGCAGGTGGCGACGAACAGCATGCGCGTCTCTCGAAAGGACGGCAAAAACTAGGCGATCGCGCCGCGGCGGTCAAAGCGCTTATGCGTCGTCCTCACCCTTGAGCGGGCGCGCGAGCAGAGCGCCGACCGTATGTGCGGCGTCGATCCGGCCGTCGATCAACGCCTCGACCGCGGCCGAAATCGGCATCTCGACCGCGCGCGCGCGCGCCATCTGCATCAGCGCGGCGGCGGTCAGCGCGCCTTCGACCAGCTTGCCGGCGCTCGCCTCGGCGACGCTCGCGCCGCGCCCGAGCGCCTGGCCAAAGGCGAAATTGCGCGACTGGGCGGTCGAACAGGTCAGCACCAGGTCGCCGAGCCCCGAAAGGCCCATCAACGTCGTCGGCCGCGCGCCGAAGGCGGCGGCGAAGCGGCGAAGCTCGGCGAAGCCGCGTGCGATCAGCGCCGACCCGGCGCTGGCGCCGAGGCCGAGCCCCGCCACGACGCCGCAGGCGATCGCCAGCACGTTCTTGGCCGCGCCGCCGATCTCGACGCCGCGCGGGTCGGTCGAGTGATAGAGCCGGAGGTTCGGCCCGCTGAGCGCCGCCGATAGCGCGCGCGCCAGCGCCTCGTCGACGCTCGCCAGCGTCACCGCTGTCGGCAGACCGGCGGCGACGTCGGCGGCGAAGCTCGGCCCGGAGAGGATCGCCGCCGGCCAGCCCGGCGCCGCCTCGGCGACGACCTCGGTCATGAAGCGCTGCGAGCCGCGCTCGATCCCTTTGGCGCAGACGATCAGCGGCCGCGGCGCGAGCCGCTCGGCGAGGCGCGCCGCGGCCGCGCGCGCGGCTTGGGCGGGAACGACCAGCAGGAGGGCGTCGGCGGCGGCGAGCGCGCCGATCTCGCTGGCGACCGTCGCGGCGGGCGCAAGCGCGACCCCGGGCAGATGCGCGCTCGTCCGCGTGCGCGCCAGCGCCGCCAGCGCATCGGCGTCGCGGCCCCAGACGACGACCGCGCGGCCGGCCGCCGCCGCGGCGTTGGCGAGCGCCAGGCCCCAGGCCCCCGCCCCGGCGACGCCGATCGTCGCAAACTTGCTCACCTTGCCCCTCCGCGTCGCCAGTCCGCCAGTTGAAACCATCGCCGCCGCGTCGGCGCAACCCCCGCGCGCACGGAGCTTCTAGCCAAATGGACCGGATCGCCCTAACTAGGTCTGGAACGCGCCGACGGCCATGGCGGCGACGCGAAGGAAGCGGCGATGCAGATGGACATTTCGACAATCGTCTTCGCCCTGGTGGCCGTCTTCGTCGCCTGGAAGCTGCGCTCGGTGCTCGGGACCCGCGGACCGACGCAGCCGCCGCTCGACCGCCGTCCGCCGGGCGGCTTCGCCCCGCCGCCGCGCGGCGGCGAGGTCATCGACCTCAAGCCCGCGGCCGCGCCGAGCGAGCCGCCGCCCGCGCCTGACCGTTGGAAGGGCTTCGCCGCGCCGGGCACGCCGGCCGCCGCCGGCTTCGACGCGATTGCCGCCGTCGATGCGTCCTTCGCCCCCGACAGCTTCCTCAGCGGCGCGCGGACCGCCTACGAGATGATCGTCGGCGCCTTCGCCGCCGGCGACCTGCCGACGCTCCGGCGCCTGCTCGCGCCCGAAGTGCTGGCCAATTTCGAAAAGGCGATCCGCGACCGCGTCGCCGCCGAGCAGACGATGACGACGACGCTGGTGTCGATCGACGCCGCCAACATCATCGAGGCGCGGCTCGCCGGCATGGTCGCTTCCGTCGCCGTGCGCTTCGCCGCCAAGCTGGCATCGGTGACGCGCGACAAGGCGGGCGTGGCGATCGAGGGCTCGCCCAACGACGTCGTCGACCATCTCGACGTGTGGACGTTTACGCGCGACGTCGCCGCGGGCGACCCCAATTGGCTGTTGGCGGCGACCCAGACCGTGAACTGAGGCGGGCGCCGACCGCCGTGGCGGCGAAGCCGAAGCGGAGCCCGCCGTGACGCCGCAGCCGCATCCCCTCGCGTTCGACGCGCTCGCCGGATTCGCCGACGACGACGCGCTCGCCGCCTTCGCCGCCTTTCGCGACTGGGCGCGCGCGGCCTGCGCGCAAGCGGCGCCGCTGCGCGCGGCGAAGGCGCCTTCGCCGCGGCTGATGCAAGCCGCTGAGGCGGCGTGCGCGGCCACGATCGCCGACGCCGACGCCGCGCGCCGTTTCTTCGTCGAGACCTTCCGCCCCTGGCGCGTCGTCTCCGACGCGGCGGACGGCGCCGCTTTCTTCACCGGCTATTACGAACCCGTGGTCGACGCCTCGCTGACGCCGACGGCGCAATTCGCCGCCCCGGTTCTCGCGCGGCCGCGCGACCTCGTCGGCTTCGCGCCGGGCGAAGGGCCGCCGGGCTTCGATCCGGCGCTCGCCGGCGCTCAAAGGCGCGAAGACGGGCGCCTCGTCCCCTACCCCGACCGCGCTTCGATCGAGGCGAAAGGCGGCGAAGCGGTCGCCTGGCTCGCCGACGCGGTCGAAGTGTTCTTCGCCCAGGTGCAGGGCTCGGCGCGGCTGCGGCTCGCCGACGGGCGCAGGGCGCGGCTCGTCTATGACGGCCGCAACGGCCAGCCCTATGCGTCGATCGGCCGGCTGCTGATCGAGGCGGGCGAGATTCCGGAGCGCGAAATGTCGCTCGCGCGCCTCAAGGCGTGGCTGCGCGCGAACGGGCTGAAGCCCGGCGACAAGGGCCGCGCGATCCTGCAGCGCAACGCCTCCTACGTGTTCTTCCGCCTGGTCGAGGACGTCGACCCGGCGCTGGGACCGATCGGCGGCGCCGGGATTGCATTGACGCCGCTGCGCTCGATCGCGATCGATCGCGCGCTGTGGTCCTACGGCCTGCCGTTCTGGATCGACGCGGCGCTGCCCTGGGAGAACGACGACTTGAGCCCGTTCCGCCGGCTGATGGTCGCCCACGACACCGGTTCGGCGATCGTCGGCCCGGCGCGCGCCGACATCTTTTTCGGCGCCGGCGACGCAGCGGGCGCGCACGCCGGCGCCATCCGCCATCGCGGCCTCTTCGCCGTTCTCGCGCCATGGGGAGACGAGCCGTGAAGGAGACGGCGGAAAGGCCGGCGCGGCTGCGCCGCCTCAGCGAGGAAGAGATCGCGCTGTGGATCGAGGTCGCCAAGAGCGTCGCGCGGCGACGCGGCGCGACCTTGCCGACGCTCGCTTCGCCGCGGCCCGCCGCCGCGCCCGCCCCCGCCGCCGAAGCCCCGCCGCCGCCGACCGCGTCGACGAGGCCGCATCGCCCGGCGGGACCGCCGCCGCTGGCGCCGCTCGAGCGACGGCTGAAGCGCGACCTCGCACGCGGCCGCGCCATCGTCGACAGCGTCCTCGACCTGCACGGCATGAGCCAAGCCGAGGCGCATCGCGCCTTGCGCGGGTTTCTCGTCCAGGCGCAGATGCAGGGCTTCCGCCTGGTGATCGTCATCACCGGCAAGGGCGCCCGCGCGGCTCGGGACGACGAGGATTGGTTTCACGAAACCGGCGTGCTGCGCCGCCTCGTCCCGCACTGGCTGCGCGAGCCCGACCTGCGCTCGACGGTGCTCGGCTTCGAGGAGGCCGGCCCCGGCCACGGCGGCGCCGGCGCGCTCTACGTGCGCCTGCGCCGGCGCGACCGGCGCTGAGAAAGAGGGCGGCTCGGCGGCGGCGTTTGACCTCGCCGTCCCGAGGCGCCAGAAGGCGCGCGGCGCGAGGGGGCCTCTCCATCATGGTTGAAAGCGTAGACGTTCTCGGCCTGGGCAATTCGCTGGTCGACATCATCGCCGAGACCGACGACGCCTATCTGCGGGCGCAGGACATGGTCAAAGGGGCGATGACGCTGATCGACGAGGAGCGCGCCGAGGCGCTCTACGCCGCACGCGTCGCGCCGCGGGTCGTCTCCGGCGGTTCGGCGGCCAACACCATCGTCGGCGTCGCCTCCTTCGGCGTCAGCGGCGCCTATATCGGCAAGGTCAAGGCCGACGACCTCGGCCACGCCTTCATCGCCGATTTGCGCGCGACCGGCGTCGCCTTCGACACCCCTCCCGCCGCCGACGGTCCGGCGACCGGACGCTGCCTGGTCTACGTCACCCCAGACGGCGAGCGGACGATGAACACCTTTCTCGGCGCGAGTTCGCATCTCGCGCCGCCCGATGTCGACGAGGCCTTGGTGAAGGCGGCCCGCATCGTCTATCTCGAAGGTTACATGTGGGACCGGCCGGCGGCGAAGTCGGCCTTCCTCAAGGCGGGGGAGATCGCGCGCGCCGCCAGTCGCCGCGTCGCGCTGACGCTTTCGGATTCGTTCTGCGTCGACCGCTTTCGCGGCGAATTCATCGATCTGATGCGGCGCGGCATCGTCGACACCCTGTTCGCCAACACCGACGAGATCCTGTCGCTCTACGAGACGCCGAGTCTCGACGAAGCGCTGGCGGCGGTGCGCCGCGAAGGCGTGCTCGCCGCTGTGACGCGCTCGGAGAAGGGTTCGGTCGTCGTCGAGGGACGCCACACTTACGAGGTCTCGGCGTTCCCGATCGCGCGGCTCGCCGACACCACCGGCGCCGGCGATCTCTACGCGGCCGGCTTCCTCGCCGGCCTGGCGCGCGGCGCGGATCTCAAGGCCTGCGCGGCGCTCGGCGCGCTCGCCGCCGCCGAGATCATCCAGCATCTCGGCGCGCGGCCCGAGGCGCCGCTGGCGTCGCTGGCGCGCGACAGCGGCCTCGCGGTCTGAACGGCGCGCGCGGCGCGAAGCGCGTTCAGGCGCGCGCGCTGGCGAGATACGACTTGAAGTCGTCCATCGAGGCGAAGCGGAACGCGCCGCCCTCGGTCTCGGCCTCGATCGAGCCGTCGGAGAAAATCTTGTAGTTGGCGCCGCCGGCGCTATAGTGGCCGACCAAGGTCGGCGCCGCCACCGCCGCGGCGGCCGCGAGCGCCTGCTCGAGATCGGCGACGCTCGGCGCGCCGGCGACGGCGGCCTCCTCGACCGGCGCCTCCGTCAGCGCCTCGTCGGCCGGCTCCTCGGCAGCGGTATGGGCGTCGACTGGCGGCGCTTCGACGGCGTGCGCCTCGCCCTCCTCCGCGGCGGCTTCCAGCTCGGCGGGCGCCGCGTCAGGTTCGTGCTCCGCATGGTCATGCAAATGCAGGGCGGCCGCGACCTCGGCCTCTTCCGGCAGGTCTTCGACCGCCGCGGCGAAATGCACCATTTGCGTCAGCGCTTCGAGCCGAAGCACGGCGACGCCGATCGCCACCGTCACCACGCCGCCGCTGACGAGGATCGCGCCGCAGCAGGCGTAGAGCAGGCCGAGCTCGGTCGGCAGCAGGTCGAAGCTGGCCGCCAGGCCGCCCGCGCCCGCTGCGATGAGGACTAATCCCAAAACGAAGGTGACGATCGTCATCTGCTCTTCCGATTCGCTCAATTTATCAAAATGGCGGCCGAGCGCCAGATCGCCTTGGTTGCAGGGGGCGGTGCGGCGGTTTAACTATGGCGTTGGGTGCGAACGATGGCGCTCGCTCGGCGCGCCCCTTTCCGCACAACATCTTCATGGAGCAACGTCGATGACCTTTTCGCTTCCCGATCTCCCCTACGCCTACGAGTCGCTCGCGCCTTACATGTCGAAGGAGACGCTCGAATTCCATCACGACAAGCACCACCTTGCCTACGTCAACAATGGCAATAACCTCCTTAAAGGCACCGAGTGGGAAGGCAAGTCGCTCGAGGACATCGTGCGCGGCTCGTTCGGCAAGAACGTCGCCCTGTTCAACAACGCCGGCCAACATTACAACCACATGCAGTTCTGGAAATGGATGAAGCCGAACGGCGGCGGCAAGATCCCCGGCGCGCTTGAGAAGGCTCTGATCGATTCGTTCGGTTCGGTCGACAAGGCCAAAGAGGCTTTGGTCCAGGCCGGCGCGACCCAGTTCGGCTCGGGTTGGGGCTGGCTCGCAGTCGTCGACGGCAAGATCGCCGCCACCAAGACCGCGAACGGCGAGAACCCGCTCGTCCACAATGGCAAGCCGATCCTCGGCGTCGACGTATGGGAACATTCCTATTACATCGACTACCGCAACCGGCGGCCCGACTACCTCAAGGCGTTCGTCGACCATCTGGTCAACTGGGAATACGTCGCCGAACTCTATCACGCCGCGATCGGCTGATCGCCGCCGCCGCGCAGCGGGCTCGTCACGCGACGAGCCCGCCTGGCCCGGCGACCAGCGGCGGCGCCGTCCGTCACTCGGTCAGATTGATCTTCTTGTCCTTGCACAGCTCGACGCCCTGAGCGTCGGTCACCGCGCCGTCCTCGAACACGGCGTGCAGATCGAACAGGCACGCCTTGTCGTGCGCGAGATGCGCAATCGTCTTCTTGCCCGCCGCGAGCGGACCGGCGATCTTCTTGCTGTCGGGAGTCCCCGAGATCGCGCCGACGAGCGAAGTGAGGCCGACCGCGCGGCTGTTGGTCACCTCGACCGCGATCGTCGCTTCGGCGGGCTTCTTCGGCTTCGGCTTGGGCTTCGGCTTGGCCGGCGTCGCGTCCCCCGCCGGCATTGTAACGGCGCCCGCCGAATCGGCCGCCGGCAGTGGGGTGGTCTGGGCGAAGCCGGCGCCGGCCGCCAGCAACGCGCCGCCGCACAGCGCGCAGACCGCCAAAGTCAACTTCCGTTTCACGTTCATGCCGCATCCTCCGCTCGGGACGCGTTTTCCCGACGCCCCGCACACGGTCGCGAGAATGACACTATCGCGCGCCGAGGAAAAGAGCGCCGAGCCGCGCCGTCACGCAGCCGGCGCGGCTAAACGGCGCGCCGCGGCGCTGAGCATCGGCAGCGCGTCTTCGATCTTCTCGGCGACGAGATAGCGCACTTCGAATTGTTCGCGGACGAAGCCGAGGTTGCGCATGTGGGCGAACAGCGCCAGCAGCGGCCGCCAGAAGCCGTCGATATCCGCGAGAAGCACGGGCTTGCGGTGGCGTTGCAACTGCACCCAGGTCAGCTGCTCGACCAGCTCCTCGAGCGTGCCGACTCCGCCGGGCAGCGCGATGAACGCATCGGCGCGATCGAACATCAGCTGCTTGCGCTGATGCATGGAGTCGACGACGACGAGCTCCTGCGCGCCAACGAGGGCGTGTTCGCGCGCGACCAGAAACTTGGGGATAATCCCGGTGACGCGACCGCCCGCCGCGAGCGTCGCGCGCGCCAGCCGGCCCATCAGTCCGTCGCCGCCGCCGCCGAACACAAGCCCGATGTCGGCTTCGGCGAGCGCGCGACCAAGCGCATCGGCGGCGTCCGCGAAACGCGGATCCGTTCCCACGCTCGAGCCGCAATAGACGCAGACGTTGCGAATGGGTTCCATGCGCCGATCTGCGGCGAGACCGCCGCGCGCGTCAAGCCGCGCGGCGGCGGTGCCGATCGCGCGTCACTTGGCGCGGCGACGACGCTGCTGGCCGAGGCCCATCTGTTTGGCGAGCGCCGAACGCGCCTTGGCGTAAGCCGGCGCGACCATCGGATAATCGGGCGCCAGGCCCCACTTCTCGCGGTACTGCTCAGGCGACAGATTGTATTGGGTGCGCAGGTGACGCTTCAACGACTTGAACTTCCGTCCGTCCTCCAGGCAGACGATGTACTCGTTGGTGATCGACTTCTTGGGCGACACCGCCGGCTTGGCCGCCTCGGGCGCCGGCGCGGCCGCGCCGCTGGCGACGCGCACGATCGCCGCGTGGACGTCGTTCAGTAGCGCCGGCAGCTCGCTGGCGGGCACTGAATTGTTGGCGACATAGGCCGAAACGATTTCGGCCGCGAGTTCAACGTGATTATTCGATTCGCTCATACCGAAAGAAGCTCCCGATACGCCGCAGCAGTTTCGACGCAGAAATTGCTCGAGATCCCGCCACGACTCAAGTCATTCAGAAAACGCCGACACTCGAATCGCGCGCTAACAGAACGCGTATCTTTTATCGGCAAACAATCTCCACTTCAAGACTGATTCCGACCCTTTTCACTGTGTTTCGTCAAGTTGAATTCGCGAATATTGTCGGTCCATCGGCGTCGAAGCAAGAATCACTCCAGTGAAACCTGCGCCGCGGCGGCGGCCCGGTCCGCGGCGGCTCCACGCGCGCGCCATTCGCCCTCGGGACGGGCGGGGATGCTTTCTGCGCCGCGCGCCCCTATATCTGGGCGGATTTCGCCGCGGGACCTCATGCAGCAGCCAAAGATTTCCAGTTTCTTCGCCCCGCGCCGGCGCGGGGAAGCTCAGGGCACCCTGTCGGGCACGGTGCGCCGCCTTTGGCCGTACCTGTGGCCGGGCGATCGCGCCGACCTGAAGGCGCGCGCCGGCCTGGCGGTGGTGCTGATGGTCGCCTCGAAGCTGGTGACGGTCGCCACGCCCTACGCGCTGAAATGGGCGACCGACGCGCTCGCGCCCGCGGTCAGCGGCGCCGGCGCGCCCGCGCTGGGCGCGCTCTCCGGCGCGCTGGCGCTGACCGCGCTCTACGGTCTGATGCGGATTCTGATGTCGCTGACGCAACAGGGGCGCGACGCCCTGTTTGCAGCGGTGGCGATGAACGCGGTGCGCCGCCTCGCCAACGAGGTCTTCGTCCACCTCCACCAGTTGTCGCTGCGCTTCCACCTCGATCGCAAGACCGGCGGGCTGACGCGCGTTCTCGAACGCGGCCGCAACGCGATCGAGACGATCGTGCGCACGTCGATGCTGACCGCGGTCCCGACGGTGGTCGAATTCGCTCTGATCTCGGCGGCGTTCCTCTATTCCTTCGACTGGCGCTACGTCGCCGCGATCACGGTCATGGTGATCGTGTATCTGGTCTACACCACCATCGCCACCAATTGGCGCATCGGCATCCGCCGCTCGATGAACGAAAGCGACACCGACGCCAACACCAAGGCGATCGACAGTCTGCTCAACTTCGAGACGGTCAAGTATTTCGGCGCCGAGGCGCGCGAAGCGGCGCGCTACGACCGTTCGATGGCGCGCTACGAGCGCCTCAGCGTCAAGACCTACGTCTCGCTGGCGGTGCTCAACGCCGGCCAGGCGATCATCTTCACCATCGGCATGATCGCCGTGCTGGCGATGTGCGTCGCGGGCATTCGCAGCCATCGCAACAACATCGGCGACTTCGTGCTGCTCAACGCGATGATGCTGCAACTCTACCAGCCGCTCAACTTCATGGGCATGGTCTACCGCGACATCAAGCAGGCGATCGTCGACATCGAGATGATGTTCGTCAT
>Ga0182030_10024636_pt1 | contig 11038 bp, 9 predicted proteins | sample 812S3MmetaG_FD_121299 | JGI IMG/M metagenome (GOLD analysis project Ga0182030, IMG submission 121299) | Permafrost microbial communities from Stordalen Mire, Sweden - 812S3M metaG (Illumina Assembly) | ecosystem: Environmental > Terrestrial > Soil > Wetlands > Permafrost | place: Sweden... | reverse complement strand
GCCGCTGGTCTCTGGCCGGATTCGCCACGAGGGCGGCGGACGACACGCGTTGACCTCGAATGACCCCGGACTGGCGCCCACGTTGGATGGCCTGGTTGAACCCACTGCGCGCGGTGATCCACATGTGTGACAGCTTGCCTTGGAAGATGTCTGAAGGCAGATAGCGCCGCCGATCTCCGCACAGTGGACACACTGCGACTATCCACGAACCCGGCATGGTCTGCACAGGTGCCGGGATGGATGCTGCACAGCCCTTGCACCTCACCGCGTAATCACAGAGCCGGGATTCGGGTAGGTTCCACACTCGAACAGTATAGGCGAATAAGAGGCGAAGATCTGCACGGATTGAACTCGTGCAGATTTCGCTTGACGCTGAAGAAAAGGGCAGGGCTTCCAGCCTTTAGCGATTCTGCTCCTCGATAAATGTCAATGCCATGCGAAGGGCCGCATCTTCATTTCGGTCATCGGTCGAGGGCAACTCCGATTCTTTCCAAGTCCCCGGTTTCTCACCGCGCGTGTGTAGTCGCGCACTCCAGGGTGCATTTTGGTTTGTGTGGCAATACCACACCTCTACGCGGACGGGAATCCCTTTGACGGTAAGTTCCAGGGTCCTGCGAAGTTCATAGGCTGGGGTCATTCCTTTGAAGTCTTCCAAGACGGAAGAAACAAGTTGCAGGCTATCGTGAGTTTCATTCATTGCTGGTTCTCCTGATTTCATAGCGGTAAGTTATTGAAAATAAATTGTGGTCCTGCAAGTTTATTTTATGGTCCTGTAAGATTTGCTAAGTTGTTCATTCTATTATATTTGGTGCCGAAGAAGGGACTCGAACCCCCACACCCTTGCGAGTACGTGGACCTGAACCACGCGCGTCTGCCAATTCCGCCACTTCGGCACGGTATACAAGTTCAGCGGTTCTTGCTGAACCGGCAGCATCTCTGAGTCTCGCAAATGCAGGCTTCTGTGTCAAATGGACCGAGCCCTGAGATGCGGCGGTTTTGGCCCCGGGGTCTCGATGTCTTTTCTGAGCAGTTCAACGGATTTTCGCGAGCGCATCTGGCGCGTCCATAAACAGAAACCCATCCTGTCCGGGCCGCCGGAATGCGGGGGTTCGGCAAGGATGGGAGGTCTGTGCAAACGATCGAATGCCTGATTGGGACCGCTCTTAGACGAGCTTGGCGTCGAGCAGGATTTCGGTGTTGTTGGCGAAGAGCTTGGAGATGGGGCAGCCGGCCTTGGCGTCGGCGGCGGCCTTGTCGAAGGCTTCCTGGGTGGCGCCGGGAACGCTGGCGGTGGTGGTCAACGCGATCTTGGTGATGGCGAAGCCCGCGTCGGTCTTGGCCAGGGTAACCGCGGCGTGGGTTTCGATCTTTTCCGGCGTGAGGCCGGCGCCGCCCAACTGTGCGCCCAGTGCCATGGAGAAGCAGCTGGCGTGGGCCGCGGCGATGAGTTCCTCGGGCGTGGTGCCGGAATCGGCGCCTTCAAAACGCGTGGCGAATGAGTAGTTAGCATTGCTGAGCACGCCCGTCGCCGTGGAGATGGAGCCTTTGCCTTCCTTCAGTGAACCTGTCCAAACTGCACTTGCCTTGCTTGCCATTGTCCCTCCTTGGGGAGATCCGGATCCCGGATGTTGTTGGATTTCATGACTCTTGATTGGGCGCGCCGTCAGGGGGGGACTAGCATTCCCAGAGAGTTGATGCGACCGGCAGCTGCGGAGTTTACCCAAAGCAGGCTGCCACTCCTCCTATGCTAATCTGTCCAGCGTGTTGCCGCGGCGGCCCCACGCGTTCGATGCCGGTTTTGACACAGAAGTTTCACATAACGGTGCGGCTGGGCCGACTGCCGCAGTTTGGGGATCAGGGATTTCTTCCGCAGTTTCACAGCCCAAAAGCGCCGATGTTTGTTGATGGGGGATGACTTCAGTGGTGTGTTTCAAAGTGTGAGGTCCGGGGGTACACCACAGGTTTCCATCGCCTATCCATTCAGGATCCATTGTGCGCCAATGGGACCTATCGATCTGCAAATTGCGGCGAGATTATTTTCGGGACTGAAGAGACAGCTTAAAAGGGCCCTGTCTCGGGTGAAAGGCCGGAAATGCGTCTTGCAGGGGCTAAACAGGCTGCGGAAAAGAGCATGTTTTCAGACGAGCTTCCCCAAGAACATCCCTCAGAGGCTAAAGTCCAGTTTCATTTTCAGCTATTTACGGCACGCGACCCGGACCCTGAAGAGTGCCGCGGTCATGCCCTAAAAAGAAACAGGGTTGCGATTGGGTTGGATTTTGAATAGTTGGAACGCAAGGACGGCGCGGATTGTTCGAGTCAATTCAGCGAGTTAGCGTCCGCTTCGCGGACATAGCAAGTTAGCGAGTTAGCGGTGGCATTGCCGGGCAAAAGTTTCATCTCCCTTGGGTCGGCAACGCCGGTGGACGACTGTTACAAAACCATCGGGAATCCCGGCGGAGGGTGAGTTTTTCAGGGTGAGTGTTGGTGAATGTTCAAGGGGTGGATGAATGGCGTAGTTTTACTGCGGCGCGGCGGCGTGGCTGGCTTTGCGGGCGGGTTCGAATTCGTCGCCTGGGAGCCATTCGACTGGTTTGGGCTGCTCGCTGGCTAGCCAGCCTAATACAAAACCGAATCTGGCTAGTTTGGCGTTGCCGCGGAAGTCCCAGTCGGCGCGGTACTCGTCGGAGGGCTGGTGATAGTGGTGAGCCACGTAGTCCTCGGCCTGGGCGCGGCCCCAGGCTTCATCATGACCCTCGAAGAGCTCACCCTGGTCGACGGAGAAGGCGGGGATGCCGACGCGGGCCAGCGAGAAATGGTCGGAGCGATAGTAGTGGCCTGCGCCGGGGGTGGGATCGGGCAGGAGAGCGAGATCGAAGGCTTTGGCAACTGTCTGCACAGTGGGCCAGAAGTCGATGCGCTCGGCTCCGCCCAGGCTTACGGAGCGCGGAACGCCGATGGGCAGGAGCATGTCGTAGTTGAGATCGAGGGTGATGTTTCCGGCGGGGACGGGCGGGTGCATTCCCAAATACTGCGAACCGAGCAGGCCCTGCTCTTCGGCGGTGACGGCAGAGAAGTAGACGGAGTGGGGCGGCCGCACGGGCGATTGCGCGAAGGCGCGGGCCATTTCGATGAGGATGCCGCAGCCGGTGCCGTTGTCGGCAGCTCCGTTGTAGATGTTGTCGCCCTTGGCGTCTGGGTCGATTCCTAGATGATCGTAGTGGGCGGTGTAGAGGACGGCCTGATTAGCCGCGCTGGCTCCGGGTACTCGGCCTACGACGTTGGAACTGATGTAGCGGCGGACGCGGCTCTCGACGTGTCCACGGAGGCGGACGGGGAGTTCAACGGCATGGAAGGCGCCGGGTTTGCCGGGATTTGCGATCGCGAGATCGAGGTCGCCGAGGCCGGCCAGGGTAAACAGGCGCTGGGCTACGTCGTGTTGAATCCAAGCGGCGGCTTGCAAAGTGGCGTTGGGGTCGCCTTGAAGGTAGCTCTTCTCGACGGCCTGGGAGTTGCGCACAACCTCCCAGCCGTAGCTGGCCAGGTCTGTGCGGTGGATGATGAGCACACCGACGGCGCCGCGGCGCGCGGCTTCCTCGTACTTGTAGGTCCAGCGGCCGTAATAGGTGAGGGCTTTGCCCTTGAAGAATTTCTCGTCGTCGGAGGGAGGTTCGTTGACAATGACCAAGGCGATCTTGCCTTTCACGTCAATCTCTTTGCCGCTTGGGCCAGCGTAGTCGTCCCAGTTGTACTCAGGAGCGTGGATGCCGTAACCCACGTAGACGATGGGGGCGTCGATGTCGGCGGTTTCCTGGCCGGTCTGGTCCTTGGACACGATTTCGGTGCTGTAGGCGAGATCGATTGGCTGGCCGGTCGCCGGCACGAAGGAGAACTTTGTCCTGTCTTCGACGGTGTGGACGGCGAAGAGCGGTACTTTCTGAAAAAAAGTCCCGTTGTCGCCGGCGGGTTCGAGGCCGGCCAGGGAGAACTGGGTGGCGATGTATTCGGCGGCCAGCTCAGCACCGCGCTTGCCGGGACCGCGCCCTTCCAGGAGGTCGAGCGAGAGAAAGCGGACATGGGCGCGGATCTTCTCGGGGTCGATAGAGGCGGCCGCGGCACGGGCGGCTGGCGGCAGGCCATGGACTTCGGGAACGGGAACCGCGGCTTGCTGGGGATGCGCTTGTGGCAAGGGCAGGAGGGCGGCGGCGAAGAGGGTCAATGCATGTTTCAGGTTCATGGGAGCTCCCTAGTTTTCACAATGCAATTCTATGGGACAGCGGTTGTGGCGAACCTGAAGTTCGTTGCGTTTGTCTGGCAAGGAGCTTCGGACGAGAGATTCGCTGATGCAAAACTTCTTCGACTGGCTATGGCCGTTCTGTCGAAGATCGCCTGTGCGTTCGGTCGCCCCCATGGAGCTTTGAACTCCGTTGGATTGGCTACCCAGAGCTGCGCTTCGCTTGCACTGGGCTATTATCGACGGCTCTCTCCGGGAGCAAAAGGAGGAGGGTGTTGGGCCAGGATTTTCGATTGCTTCGGTGGGCAGTCATGCTCATGGAAACTCGCTATGAGCGGGGCTGGATGAGAGTTGAGGTTTCCCACCCATTCGACAGAAAAAAGTCGAATGGATGGGGCACGGAGCGGCATTGGCGCGACTGGCTTGAGTTCGTCGCTTGCACTTAACTCACATCAGGCGGGTCAGGCTGTCAGAATACGTCCTCGCTGGTGAACGGCGTGATGGCGTCGCGAGGAGTGCCTGCCAGCAGGTGGGCGCGCGTCAACACTTTGCGAGCGAGGCCAGTGAGGGCCATGCCCTCAGCCTCGTGCAGCGGAATCCAACGCCGCACTCCCTGCCTCACTGTCATTGATTCCACGTCATCTTCAAAAACGGTTCGGATGCGCACGTAGTAGTTGACCTGCATGATGGCGTGGCGGACGGTCATGCGCAGTTCCTTTTCAGGGACGGCAGTGTCCTCCAATGCGGGTAGCTCCCACATACCAGGCATTACCGTGTTCGACACAGGCCTCTGCTCGAGAAGCACCTCCCGGCTGCCTTGGCCCGCGTGCAAGCCGGTGCGGATGGCCAGTGCGTGCGCCACCTCGCGGCTCAGCATCTGGAGGCGTGGAGCGGTCTTGTGCTCGCCCTTGGTCTTGCAGTCCGCAGCCAGCGGGCAGACAAGACACTGCGGATTGCGCGGCAGGCAGACGGTTGCTCCCAGTTCCATGAGTGCCTGGTTGAAATCGCCTGGGCGGGCTGGGTCAACGAGTTGGGCGGCCAGGTGTTCGACTTTGTGCTTCATTTCGGCTTCGGTATTGCGGCTGCCAAACTCCCAGCCTTGCAGGCGACACAAGACGCGTTCCACATTGCCGTCCACCACGGCCACGGCTTCTCCGTGAGCGATGCTGGCGATGGCTGCGGCCGTGTAGGCTCCGATGCCGGGCAAGGTGCGCAGTTCCGCCGAGGTAACCGGGAGCGTGCCGTTGCACCGATCGACAACAAACCGGGCCGCCTTGTGGAGCATGCGCGCCCGGCGATAGTAGCCAAGGCCGCTCCATAGCGCCAGAACCTCATCCTCCGACGCCTGCGCCAGAGAAACAAGGGTGGGGAAGCGCGCCATGAATATCTTGTAGCGCTCGACCACCACGGCAACGCGGGTCTGTTGCAGCATGATCTCGGAGACCCAGATGGCGTAGGGATCGGTGCTGCGGCGCCAAGGGAGATCGCGGCGGTTTTCCCGATACCATTCCAGCAGGCGGGAGCGCGCAGTCAGCCATTCCTGCTCGGGGATGGGATCGGTTTTCCCGATGCCCATCAGCTTGCCGTGGGAAGAATTCCGACTCTTCCCAATGTCAATGGGCTTCTGACGCGCCGGGTCTTGACGCTCTGTATGGTCTTTGGGCATTTTGAAGCAAGGCACCCTTTTTTGTGGGCTCGGCGTCTAACCGTACACTCTAGCAGGGGTGAATGACACCATGGTAATGTTAGTGCAGTTGCTCCCCGACCCGGAAATCGGAAGCCCAATTTGGGATGCCGCCGAAACATGGCGGCGGATGCATACCCTCAAGGGCGCTAACACATATCGTCGAATTGGCCGATATGTCTGACAACGTTCTGGAGGTCCCCCTGAAGAACTTGTCCCTGTTTGCAATCCTCGTCAGCATCGCGGCGTCGCTTGCTTTCCCGGCATACTGCTTGCCAGCCGGGGCGCAATCCATTGAACCGCGCGTTTCAGTTACTCCCATCCTGGTTCGCGACGAGAACACGGCCAATGCCAGCCGGACGACAGAGAACTCCGCTTCGCTCGTCAACGGCTTTTCATCCTCAAATGCCGGCAGCTTGTTGGACGGGGCCGACCCGGAAGCTTCGCTCCCGGCGGCTCCTGAACCGGGAGGGCTTGCCGGCAACCCGCAACGCGAAGGCGTTCCTTACGCTGCCGAGTGGCATGCGGTACCGTTCTCGCGGATTGGGATCGGCGCGGATGTGTCCCTGCTTGGAATCGGAATCAAGAGCGCGGTGTTGCTGGACGAGTACTTCGACGCGCGGCTCGATTTGAATTTCTTTAGCTATACCAGCAGCCGCATCGAGGTCGACGGTGTCAACGCGACTGGAAACCTCCACATGGCGTCGGGCGCGGCCAAGGTCGACCTGTACCCCAAAAACAGCATCTGGCGCATCAGCGCTGGACTCATGCTGTTCGATGGCAACCGCGCCACCGCAAACCTCGCCGTTGTCCCCGGAACCAGCTTCACACTGGACAATCAGACTTTCTATTCAGCAAATGCTAATCCTATGACGGCAACTGGCCTGGTTCAGCTCGATACCATCAAGCCGGCGCCGCTGGTTTCTTTCGGATTCGGCAGGTTCATTCCGCGCTCCAATCGCCATTGGTCATTCCCGACGGAGTTCGGCGTGATCTATGAAGGCGGACCCTCGTTGAACGTGAATACCGCGGGGTCAGTCTGCACAGACCAGGCGCAAACGCAGTGCAGCAGCATCAACGACACATCCACTCCCGTGGGCCAGGCATTCAATGCCGCTCTTCAAGAGCAGCTGACCAAGTGGAGAGCAGATTTCGATAAGGTGAAGCTTTATCCGATCTTCTCTTATAGCGTGGTTTACAGCTTCAATATTCGCTAACGGCATTGCGCGTCAATAACAGTTTCACCTGATCGCGTCAGGGCACGACTTGAGTCGTGCCGAAAGAGCAACAAAATCAAGTTGGGCTTTAGCCCCTGCGGTTTTGTTTTCAGCTCTTTGCAATTCCGCAGCGGCTAAAGCCGGAATCCAAATTGGCCATTTGCGGCACGACTAAAGTCGTGCCCTTTCAAGACCATTGGACAATTCCAGTCTCCACCCTTTCCGTAGAAGGAAACGGAAAGGATGGGGCACGGAGCTTTTCTGCCTACTTGCCGGTATAGGTGACGTGCCAGATTGATTTGGATCCGTCATCGGAGACAAAGAGTGAGCCATCGCCGGCTTGCGTTACTCCCACAGGCCGACCCCAGACGGTGCCGTCGGGGAGGACGAAGCCGGTGAGGAAGTCTTCATACTCTCCAGTTGCGTGGCCGTTCTTCATGGGCAGGCGGATGACTTCGTAGCCGGCGCGTTGGGCGCGGTTCCAGGAGCCGTGTTCGGCGGCGAAGCCGTCGCCCTTGAAGTCGGCGGGGAACTGCGAGCCGGTGTAAAAGAACATTTCGAGCGAGGCGAAGTGTGGGTTTACCAGGATGTCCGGCGTGATGACTTTGGCTTGCAACTCGGGATGTTTGCCGATGTGGCGCGGGTCCTGGAGGCCGCCGGCCGGGCCGTGGAAGTAGAACCAGGGCCAGCCGTAGAAACCGTCTTCCTGGACGTGGGTCACGTAGTCGGGGACGAGGTTGTTGCCCAGGCCGTCGCGCTCATTGGTGGAGCACCAGAGCTCGCCGGTGGTGGGATTGATGGCTTCTCCGACGCAGTTGCGCAGGCCGCTGGCGTAAACCTTGACGAACTTGCCAACTGGAGTGAATTCGAGGACGTCGGCGCGGTGGAACTCCTCGGGATGGGTGTCGGAGTCGTCGATGTTGGAGTGGGAGCCGACGGAGGCGAAGAGCTTGGCGCCGTCCTGCGAGAAGATGAGGTCGCGGGTCCAGTGGCCGCCGCCGCGGAGACGGCCGCCGCCGGGGAGTTCGGCGATGTTCTCCAACGGGCCGCGGGCCTGTAGATCGCCGTTCTGGTAAGGAAAGCGGACGATACCGTCGGTGTCGCCGATGAAGATGTATTTTGGGTTGGGGCAGTTGGGGTAAAAAGCGATGCCGAAAGGCTGGTGAAGACCGGTGGCGAAGACTGAGGTTTGCTGGGGCTTGCCGTCTGGGCCAACGCCGCGGAAAACCAGGATCTTGCCGGGATCGCTTTCGGCCAGGAAGAGGTCTCCGTTGGGGGCAGTGCGGAGGAGGCGGGGATTGTCGAGGCTGGTGGCGTAGAGGTCTACTTTGAAGCCTTTGGGGGCGACGGGCCAGGCGGTGGATGGGCGCGGGACGAGGGTGGGGCCGTTGTCGACGGACTCGTTGGGTGCGGGGGCGGGCAGGTCAGCCCAGGTGAGATGGCGGCGGATGCCGGGGGACTCGTGGAAAGCATCGGTAAAGGCGTCCTGACCGGTCAGGACGGCTGACTTGGCAGGGGCGCCGGCAGACTCGGCAACGATGGAGGGCAGGAAAGCAAGGGTGGAGGCGAGGGCAGAAATCCTGAGGAAACGGGAGATTATACGGCTCATGAGACCTCTCAAGGGGTTAAGGGTTGGATAATCGCCTAAGCTCAAACAAAATCGATTGAATAAAAAGCGCTGGGGGGGGAACTCGCTCGCTTACTTGGATGCAGCCGGGGTGGATTGGGGAGCAGAATCTTGCGAATTTTCGCCTTGGGCGAGGGTGGCGATCAGGGAGGGCAAGAGGGTGGCCGTGACGATGACACGGTTGCGCTTCTGGGTGACCTCAGCCGTTTTCAGAAGTTGTTTCAGACCGTTGTTGGCGGTGTTCTCGCTGAGTGGAAGGGTGAATCCGCGGGCCACCGTGACGAGTGTGGCAACGGCGGCGGCCTGACTGGCGGCTACTTCGTCTGTTGCAGCGATCTCTTCCAACCTGATATTGAGGGCTCCTCCGAGCGAGAGGGCCGGGGTAACGCTGGCCACGATGGTGGAGTCGTCTTCAAGGGGCAGCGCAAAGCCGAGGATGTGGATTGCGCCGCTCTCAGAGAAGGGCAGGCCGATCTGGCCGACACCCCAGGCAAGCGAGAGCAGGGGCACGTCGTGATAGTGCTGGGTGAGGAGCGTGGAGCCGGCAAAGGGGAGCGCGGCGGAGCGGTGGCGATCGAGCATGGAGTGGATCTGCTCGGTGGTGGGGGTGTTGGAGATGGCCACCATGTCATAGCCAATCTGCGCCACTCGAACGGACCGGGCGTCTGAAGGGACGGTATAGATAGTGTGGCCGGCGTAGGACTCGCTGGCGGTGGAGTGGGCGGCGAGCCAGGTATTGAGACGCTTGCCGGTGAGGTTGCCGACCAGGACCATGGAGTAGGCGACGGGGCCGTTGGGGCCGCGCGGATCGGGCATGCGATGGAGGGCGATGGCGACCTGGTCGAGATCGTGCTCCCAGTCGATTCCGGTGGCGTCAACGAACTGCTGATAGTCCGGGACGCGCTTGGGCGGTTTGAGGTCCTTGTGGAGGAACGCGTGGGCGGGCTTGAGATTGATATAGATGATGCCGTCGGACTCGGGGAGCAGGCGCGCGGCTTCCGGCGGAGCCTTGTAGCGGAGGAATACGGCCACGGCCAGGAGGAACAGGACCGCGGCCAGTATCCAGAGCGTTCTGCGGGTGCGTCGATGCATGAAGGGCCGTCAGGAAGAGCGTATCACTCCGGGTCGGAATGCTCCGTGGATTCAGTCGATTCAGATTAGGTCTGCGGCGATGCCGAGAGTTTGGGCCACGGTTGAGAGCCGCTTATCAGCGGTCCACAGGAGAGTGGGGGGATGGATGAGGCAGGAGGCGATCAAGTGCGCGTCGATCAGGCCGATGCCTTGGCTGTAGAGCTGGCGCGCTTCCGTCAACGCCCGGACTTCGCCGATTTGCGCGACGCGCACGTGCGGTAAAAAGTCGAGCCATGCGAGCGTCTGCACGCGATCTCGAAGCGACCTAAGGGCTAATTCCGCGACGATGAACGGATGGATCGCTATATTTCTCCTTGCGAGTTGGTTGCGCATTTCCTGGTTTTGGAAGCGGAAATGGTCAATCCAAATCGTAGTGTCGGCCAGAATCATGGCTACTCTGGCCGCCGGCGTGGGATATCTTCGAGTTCCGGCATCGTGCCTCCGAGCGCGGCAAGCCTGCGAGAGCTTTCGCGCTCGATGAGGGACTTAAGGGCCTCTCGGATCAGGGCGGTCTTTTCGGCTACTCCCGTGTATTCCTGTGCAGTGCGGACGAGTTCGTCGTCGAGAGTGATCGTTGTGCGCATATGGCCTCCAGGCATCAATTATAGCATCATGTGATGTTGTGTTCACGTGCAGCGACGATGCTGTGTTTGAAGATTTTCAATCGGATCGAACTCGGTGCAGATTGGTGGCGTTTGGCTCCGGCCCTGGTTTCGCCCTAGCCCCCGAGGTATGCATTTGCGAGTTGCTTTTCCCCGCATCCGGATTCGTTCGGCGCTACTGGGCCGCCTACACCACCAGCCCGCAATCAAAAAATTCTTTTCCCCACTTTGCAGATCATTTCCCCTCTTCGGCGCACAATGAAGAAAGATCAAGCAAGAAACCATGCTCGGAAGCCCTCAAAACGGAAGAAACCCAACACTCCGCCACCCAAATAAATGCCCCAAGTACGGTTTTCATCTCATCTAATTGAAAACAAACACGTTACGTAAAAACAGCCCATAAAAACAAAGGACTTACGTAAAACGAGCATGTCCCGCGCGTAGTTGAAAGTGGCGGGCGGCGGTTAGGTTGATGTTACTACGCCGCCTTTTGGCTGGCGGTCGCAGAGGGGTTGAGGATAGCTTCCAGGGCCCATAAATCGCGGT
>Ga0182030_10024634_pt1 | contig 11038 bp, 18 predicted proteins | sample 812S3MmetaG_FD_121299 | JGI IMG/M metagenome (GOLD analysis project Ga0182030, IMG submission 121299) | Permafrost microbial communities from Stordalen Mire, Sweden - 812S3M metaG (Illumina Assembly) | ecosystem: Environmental > Terrestrial > Soil > Wetlands > Permafrost | place: Sweden... | reverse complement strand
GCAACTAAAACTTGGATTACCGACGCAAACAATAACCGCTGCTCCATTGATTATTGGGGGTCGCGTGAAGCGGCACAGAAGGCGCTTGATAGCCTCAAAAACTGCTCCGACTGCTCCGACTGCACCGACTGCTCCGACTGCACCGACTGCTCCGACTGCACCGACTGCTACCGCTGCTCCGACTGCTCCGACTGCACCGACTGCTACCGCTGCTCCGACTGCTCCGGCTGCTTCGGCTGCTCCGACTGCTACCACTGCTCCGGCTGCTTCGGCTGCTCCGACTGCACCGACTGCTACCGCTGCTCCGACTGCTCCGACTGCACCGACTGCTACCGCTGCTCCGACTGCTCCGACTGCTCCGAATGCTACCGCTGCTCCGACTGCTCCGAATGCAAATGCAAATCCGATGTGTGATAACCGAACACAAGCGCAGAAGGACGAAGCGGCCGTGCGGAAAGCTGTGGAGCAAACGCGCCGGCTCTGGGAGAGGTATCAGGCCATCTCGCAGGCGGTGGCGCTCCGCCAGCTAGCGGATGATACCGATGATCCCGTGGCAGTCGGGGAGATGGTAGAGTTGCTGGCGCAACAGTGGGTCACGCTGACGCTGTTGCTGGGGATTTCTGAAAAGGAGAAACGCAATGAACGATGACGACGAGATCGAGGAAGAGTCCGAACCGAAAGTTTTATGCGATCTCTGCGAGAAGCGCCCCGCCCTAAGCATCACCGACGTAGCTGGGACGAATGCACGAGCCGAGGCCGCGGAGTCGGAGCGCGACCGACAGTACGAGTTCAACGCTGGAATGATTGCCAAACTTGCGGCAGCGGAGTCCCAGGTAGCTGCGCTCACCAGCCACTTGGCTAAAATGGAGTGTCCCGTATGCCGAGAAAGCCTCGGTAGACCCCATTCAGAGTTTTGGAAAGACTGTTCTGACTGCGAAGAGCAACGCGCTGCCCTCTCTCATTCCAAGGAAGCCGCGCCGGGAAAGGATGGATTCTGATGCCGCATGTAGCGCTGCCCGAAGTGTCTCAGGCTGATGCTGGCAGTCTGGAAACGGTGTCCTGTTGCGAGGCCGAGCCCCGGCGGTTCTTGGCCAAGTTTGGACGGCACTCTAGTAACCAACGCAACTAGCACGAAATAGGGATTTACAAACGGTTGGGTTGTAGTAATCTGATTGCATGAAACGTTGTCAAGCAGGTGGTTGCAAGGAGCGATACAAGCCGAGAGTCTGGTGGCAACGCTATTGCAGCCTGAGATGCAAAAACCGGGAACTGATACGCCGATACAGGGCAAAAAAGAGAAAACTGTGATCGACCAAGAGAAATGCGAAGAATGCGGCAAGTACCTGGATGACTGCGACTGCGACGAGCTTGCAGTCATCGCTGACGAAGGCGCCCCTCAGTTTGACAGCAATCGCAACTGGAGCAACCTACCCATGGCCGAGCCGGAAGATGAGGAGTCCTGATATGAAACCGAAATTCACCCTCACGATCGTGCTGGAAAAACACGAGATCGGAGTTCCAGCAACAACGGTACAAAGCGGCCATCTCGTCGATGTGGCGGCCAACGAATCCGAAGCGGTGGAACTCTACGCTGCGCTGCTCAACATGGCTTACAAGTGGCGCGACAAGATGGATTCCGAGCATATCGTAGCTCAACCGATCAAGCCGCTCACTTGGTGGGAAGAGTGCCATACCGAGCCGATCAAGCCGTTCATTCACGTATTCACGGAGCCTAAGCCATGACCGCCTACACCGCTATCGTGTTCGTGATCGGCCTGCTGTGCGGCACCACCGTGGGGTTCGCTGTCTCATCTATCTTGCTGGCAGGAAAGGAGTAAGCCATGGCTGACACAGGCATACGAGAAAGTGGAATGACCGGAATCGAGCGTCACTGGTTCGAGCAAGCCGAGGAGCAGCAAGCCGCTATCGAAAAGTTCTGGCAAGAAATCATCGTGGCCGATATTGACGAGCTACGAAAACTGGAGGAGGCGTTCCGTGGAAGACCAAACGACACAGCCCACTAACCTGATTCAGAAACTTGCCGAAGCCTGCGATGCGGTTGGAGGGGTCGAAAAGAAGGGCCACAACGACGCCCAACGCTACAAGTACGTCAAGGCAGCAGATATTGCCAAGGCGATCCGGCATGAACTGTTTGGCCGGGGAATTGTCATCCTCCAACACGAACATGAGCCCGAATACCTTGAGGTCGAACTCACTCCAGATCGGGACAACAAGCCTCGTAAGGCATTCGAGGTTCGCATCCAAATCGAGTTCCGGGTAACAGACGGAACCACGAGTATTTCGCTGGACGCCTACGGCACGGCCCGCGACTCTGGCGATAAGGCTATCTGGAAGGCCAAGACCGGAGCTCTGAAATACTTCCTGCGAGGCCTGGGGCTGATCCCTGACGAGAAGGACGATCCCGAACACGACGCACCGGGCGACGAGGAAGCAGGCGAACTCCACAGCGCCACCAAGCAAGACAATACTGTAACTCTGGCTGGAGTCATAACCGCCGAGAAGCAGAGCGAGAAGGGTATCTGGTACACCATCCACACCTTGACTGCTGAGGGCGAAGCCGATGCCTATGTGCTATCTCCGAATGATTCAGGCCGGCTGGCCGAGAAGATTGACTGGCTGGTGAACCTGCGCGTCCGCCCGCTGGTTGTCTCCAAGCCGGGACTGTTCTTTACCCTGGTTGACGTGCTCACTGTGCGCAAGCCGGAAAATCCGGACTCCGAGCCTGCTACCCAAAACGAGCGCAAGAGCGGGATAACCACGAGGCAGATCAATCGGCTATACGCCATCAAGAGTTCAAAGGGTATATCGGACACATGGCTGACCGACGCCCTGGGCCGGGAAGGCTTCGAGCATACAAACGATCTAACCCCTCTGGCCTACAAGCGGATTTGCGATGAAATGGAGTTGATGGCATGAGCGAAGTACGCATCGTGGTGCCTCTCCTGAAATAAATATCAAAGTGGGTACGAACGGGGGATGACAGAGTGATGGCGTGGGAGCATTATGCAGACATCAGGAGGCAATCAGATGGCAACTAAAACTTGGATTACCGACGCAAACAATAACCGCTGCTCCATTGATTATTGGGGGTCGCGTGAAGCGGCACAGAAGGCGCTTGATAGCCTCAAAAACTGCTTCGACTGCACCGACTGCTCCGACTGCTTCGACTGCTCCGACTGCACCGGCTGCTACCGCTGCTCCGACTGCTCCGACTGCTACCACTGCTCCGGCTGCTTCGGCTGCTCCGACTGCTCCGGCTGCTCCGGCTGCTTCGGCTGCTCCGACTGCACCGACTGCTCCGACTGCTCCGACTGCTACCACTGCTCCGGCTGCTTCGGCTGCTCCGGCGATATTGGTTTTACGGTGTGAGTAGGGCAGGTGAACTTGCGTGTTGCAACGCAGATAGTTACGCTGCTAAGTGGTTGGAAAATATACAATTAATGAGTGTGTTACAGCACACAAACTTAGTGTTGCTAAGTTGCATAATGCCTTACGCAAACAGCCTGCCCGTAGTACCGAACACGCGGGGTACCTGCAATAGTTGCCAGCGTGGCGGCATTGTAGTCCTACAACATGGTGGCGGAGTGCACGTGCTGGCCATGCACACGGTTGCCAGTGCACAGTGCCCCGGTAGCTATAGCATCCCGGAAGCTATAAGCATCCCGGAAGCCACCTATGCCATACCACCCAACCAAGCCGTATGGCCCTGTGAGAATGTACCGGTGGCCCTAGCTACTGAAAAGCGCAAGCTATGCTCCGCCGTGCGCCACAGCAGCCCCACGGTAAGCGCACAGCCGGTGTATGCGCCTAACCGTACTACCAAGCCCTGCTGCGGTGGCAGTGGTGCGCACACCAAGGAATGCAAGGCGGTGCAGCATGGCTAGCCCACACAGTGCCACCGCAGCCAAGCGCATACAGGCCGCACAGCGCAGCGGCAAACCGGCTAAGGCAGCTAAGGCAGCTAAGGCAGCTAAGCTGCTAGCCAAAGCTACAAAGCCCGTACCAAAGGTTACACACGAAATACTTGGTCCTGATATAGTTGAAGACTTCCTGCCTGAGTACCCACAGATAGGGGCTGGAATGCTGCTGCCTTCTATACTTACTGCGCCTACCGTAAGTAAGGCAGCACAGAAACGCGCTGAGAAAGCAGCGGCCCTGCAAGCCAAGGTTGCAGCCGCGCAGCAAACCGCTAAGCAGCGGTTGCTGGTAGTGGGCGACCACGTTGTAGAGTGCCGCCCATTTGCGGGGCAGCTTAAGCCCGAACCGGAGCCTGAAACGCAAGTGGTGCCGCGTAAGCCTGCCACTAGGGTGGACGTTAACGTGTACCAAGTGTACCGAGACATTAACGGTGTGGCCTACTTGCGCGTAGGCCAAAGCAAAGACGGCGCAATGCTGGTAGTGAACAAGGGCTTTCAGGTGGAGCTAGTGGACATGCCCAACGACACCATCAAGGCTTTGAATCTACAGCCCGTAGTGGGTAGTAGCATATTGGATGCTGCAGAAAAGTTGTTGCACCCTATGAACGACCAAGCTACAATTTCTTTGCGTGCAAAAACACAACTGATTTTAATACTTGAAAACGAGGAGTTACAAAACATGGCTACCAAGAGCGTTGAAGCGAAGAACAAACCGGCGAAGTTTGCCAGTGTTAATGCCCCGGCTGCCAAGGGCAGCAAAGCCACCAAACCTGCCAAGGCTGAGAAGCCTGCTAAGGTTGAGAAGCCTGCTATGGTTGAGAAGCCTGCTATGGTTGAGAAGCCTGCTAAGGCCGCGAAGAATGCCACTAGCGGTGAACCAGCATCGCAACGCCCCAAAGCAGACAAAAACGACGAACTACGGGGCAGCCGCTTCGGCTACCTGTACAACAGCTAAAAAGATTAAGGAGACTAGTTCTTTATGGCAGTGCAATGGAACGCAAAATGCACCCGCACTTCGGAGTATCGTTTCTATCCCGAAGACATCAAAATTAAACCTGAACTCAATGGTCGCCACGAACTCCCCGACGTGGAATGTTTGATCGAAGACATTACTCGCAACGGTCAGATTTCGCCGGTGACGGTACGCAACGATGGCGGAACGCCTGTCCTGGTCGCGGGATTCTCCCGCTGGCGCGCGGTGAGCGAAATCAACAAGCGCAAGTTGCTTCCCGTCAAGTTACAGATGCGCTGCACTTACGTGCAGTGTTCGGAGATGGAGGGCTTCGTCGCTAACATCGCAGAGAACCGCTTTCGCAACGGCACTTCCTTGTTGGACGATGCTCACAACATCGCCAAGCTGATTCACAAGTGGAACCTGACGGAGCAGCAGGTCGCGGCGATCTACTTCCCCGACGCAGCGAAAGACGAGACGGTTGGGAAGGAAGCGCTGCGCTTCGTGAAGAAGCGTTTGGGACTGGCAACGCTGACCCCGGAAGCAGAGGCAGCTATTTTGAATGGCCGGTTGAAAGAGACCGCTGCGAGCGCTATCGCCAAACTGGACGCGGAGAACCAGCGTGCAGTGATCGCCAAATCAAAGGGCGGAGCAGTGAAGGGTAGCACTGTGGCCGCTGCTGGTGACAAGAAGACTCGCCGTTCGATCAAGGAGCAGATCCGCGAAGTCATCGAGAGTGGTACGTTCAAGCTTGGCAAAGTAGAACATACTGCTGATCAAACCGTGATCGATTGGCTTTCCAGCCTTCTCAGCAGCTAACTCGGAAGCGCGAATCGAAGCTGGTTCGCGCTTTCGTTCAGGAAAACTGGCAGCTTGGGTTCTGTCTGGGAAACGTAGTGAAGTACGTAGCGCGCGCAGGGCACAAAGATAACGCACACATGTACTTTGATCGTGCACTTACATCCGCAGAAAGACGCACGCTGGCTCTGGCCAATAAGTTAGCCGGTATGCTGGAGTGTGTGCACGAGCGCAGCCTTGGTAACCGTTACGTAGAGCTAGCCTTTAAACATTGGCTTACTCATCCTGCGTGAAACCATAACCCCTAACGAGACGGAGCTCGCAGTTGTTAAAGCAGTGCTGCAACTGTGGGAGGAGGCTACAACGTAATGACAGTGACACACATGCACACACCCGGTAAAGACGTAGATAAGGGTGGTAGTGGCTACGTATACGCTACCTGTGTAATTTGCAGCCGCAAAATACGTCGTTGGACTGGCAGTGAAGGAGCACAGTGGGAGGTGCTAGCAGAAGCAAAGCAACCGGTGGTAGCAACAGCAACAGTCGCAACCTTAGCAGTACCCAAAGATGTTAAGGATGCCATTGATGACGACCAGCTTGCTGCTGTGGCTCGCAGTGCTAATGCATGGCAGGTAGGCGGTACGCACTACCAAGACAACGCAGTGCAGTGCCCACATTGTGGTGGCACGCTGCAGCACTGGGATATTTACAAATTCTTTCCGTATATTGAAGGCGTTATTACGAAGTATCTTTGGCGTTGGCGTGATAAGAACGGTGTGCAGGACTTGGATAAGGCGCGCCACTACCTTGACAAGTTGTTTGAAGTGGCCAGCGGTGAGTTGATGAAACCTAAGCCGCAGCACAGAACACCGTAAGCTAGAGCACAAACGAATAAAGGCCAGTAGGCACTCCCCCAGTACATCGGGCAAGTGCCTACCGACCTTTGTTGTTTTTACGGTGGATTTAGTTTGCAGGGCACAGTGGGGATGCTGCGTGCCCCGCACACTGTGCCCCGGGCCGCATGGCTGGCCACCACCTACCATGCGGCAACTTATAGACCCTAGTGCCAAGCCGGGCCAAGATGTAGTACCCAAGCATCATTAAGGTACTGGTTAACGTAGTTGTACGGCAGCCAGAAGTCACCGCCTTGGCCCCACGTACTGCCCCAGCTGTTGCGTTTGTGCAGTGCACCTTGTGAGCCATCAAGGTTTTGGTGTTTGTCATCGTAGCCAAAGGTAAGCGTACAATGGCCGCCCAGCGACTGCTCAGTGCTGGCAGGCATAGGTACTTCACCACTGCTGGCTACGGCATCACTTTCAAAGGAATTAAAAACATCAATGCCATCGACAAAGCAGTAGCCGCTGGCTAGGCACCCTTTCATATCGCCTAAAGTAGGCAGTGTGTGATATGCTCCACCCTTGTACTTAATCGCATCTGCTACAGCTTGTGGACTGGGTGGTGTGTTTAATGTGGCTGGCCCATAAGCATCGTCAACTTCTGGGCACACCCCAAACTTATTTAGTACCTTAGCACCGGTACGCACCATGCCGCCGGCATCATTGGGTAAGGTACCTTCGAGCTGGCGTACTAGGTAGTAAATGTCTTGCGGGCTAAACTCCGGTACTGCTGTAGTGTACGGACCGAACTTGCGGAATAGCCAAGCCGCAAACCCTTGCCACCCGTGGCCTACGCAGCTGCCTTCCTGTCCTTGGTCACGTACTGCACCTAACAGTGCACCTTCGTCAGCTGCAATGGGCTGCACAGTAGTACCAGTTAAGCGCAGTATCTTGTCACGGGTGTCAGCGCTGTCCCTAAGCTGGCCGTACACACGGCCAGCTGGCGAAACTACAAGTGGGTTCACTTTTGTGTATGTCCTTTCTTACAGCCTACGGTTGGTACCGGCAATCTTGGCAGCAGCGTTGAACTGCTGCTTGAATTGCTTTGCAGTAAGGGTTGCGCTACCCCTGACTTGCGCCTTGGCAGCAGATTTAATCACAGCCCCACTGGAGTTAGTAATGGTGCCTGCCGGGGCTTGCGCGGTAATGAAGCTCTCAATGGCCAGCACTACGGCCTGCACCAAAGCCTGCTGTTTGGGGCTAGCCTTAGTAGCTGCCTCTTGGTACAGCTGCAGCGCTGCAGCCAAGCAACTGTCAATCTTTTCGGTGGTTGTGCCGGGTGCAGCGGCACAGACAATGGACTGCGCAGCCTGCTCAACCAGGGGCGCAATGGCAGGGTCGGCAATGACAACCACGATGTCGGATGCAGATACAATATCCTGCATCAGGGTTGGCGCGCTGCACGCGGTACCTGCCAGCAGTACAACGATGGCTACTACGATAAGGCAAATAGTTTTCATAGCTTGTGTTTTCTCCTGTGGCACACGGCACACAGTGGGTGGCCACTTCTTTGTGGGGTTTATGTGGGTTGCTTGGGTGGTGTGGCTGTTAGCACCGCTGCAGTTACCAGAGGTGCTCCTTCAGGCGAGCTTGCGTTTATAGCTACCACGGCAGATGCTACTTGTTTGGGTGGCGTAGCTTGCAGCTGCGCCAGCTGGCCTTCTGTGCTGTGCCCACCAGCATAGCGTGAGTAGGCAAATGCTGCAAAGTTAAACAGCAGGCAATAGAACGGGTGCTCATTTAGGAATCCTAGCACCTGCCCGCGTGCGCTTGCATCAGCCGCTAGGAACAATGTAAACATTCCGTAGATACTGACAAACGTATGCGCTGAAAGATTGTGTTGAACAACCCATAGGTTTATCTTGTTTAGCAAGGCACCACCCCTCCATTGTAGTAGTTAACAACGTGGGTGGTATATGCAGGCGATATTTTGGCCTTGGGGTTTCCACCGTTCCAAGTGTCACAAATGTCGTGCAAAGTTTTGTCCTTCCAATGCTCAATTACATAGTGATTGAAAAACTTAATGCTAGCTGCAAAAGTTAGCGCCGGGTCGGCCGCTAACTGCTCTGGTGTATAGGGCTGCAGGTTGTAGGCCATGACTTGCAACGGGCCGTAGCTGCAGGCACCGTCATAGGGGTACTTGGCAATGTACTCCTGCAAATCTGTACTTGCGGTGTACAAGGCACCACCCTTGTCCCAACTAGGCTCGTGGCGCGGTGCCATGTTAGCACCAAAGCTGCTCTCCACACCACACAGCGCCCACAACAGGCGTACACCGTCAATGGGCTTGCCGTTAGATGTGTCAACGGACTCAGCAAGTTCAAGCGCTGGTCCATTAGCGTGGCACAACTGCCCAAGCAATTGGCGTGATATGCTTCTTACGTATTTTTCTGTCATGCTCCTCCACGATATGTTTACTCTTTTACCTGTGACTCCGGTAATTCGACCACTCTAATCGCATTTGTTTCAGTTCCAACTGCAAAGCGACCAACTGCTCGTTGTTATCTTTCAGCGCTTCGGTAAGGTTCTGAATCTGAATCGCCTTGATCCCCTGGTCGCCCAGATTCTTTTGGACCTCTATTGCGAGCTGATCCTTGGAAACATACACTTCCTTGATGTTCTGGACATCGTTGCTCAGTTTGAAGTAACCCCCAATGGCCGGTAGCCACGAAGCCAGCAACGCCACGGTGAGGATGATATCGCGTATCGTGTACGGCTTGTTGGGTTGGGGATCGTCCATCGTCATTGCTAACTCCGACGAGACGCTGCTGGGGGGTCCATACGTTCGTCACTATCTTCTTGTTGCTCCTCTGAATCCCGCACCAGTGTGTGTAATGGTTTACCGTTAAAGGGTAAAACGTGGTACTGATCAATGAGTGTTCTCGGTAATGGTGTGCCGGTTTCTTTGGCTACATAGATGATAGCCATGTTCAACCACTGAACATAACGTATCAGAGCGAATAGTAGCCGCCAAAGTATACCGGCTAGCAGTAGTGTAGACGAAACTCCGCCTACCATTAGAATGATTTGGCCTCCAAGGCTAGCACGCACTGAGAATGTTCCCAAGAATAGGTTCCAAATGTACACCTACAACGTTCGGCTTATGGCCAAGCCTACTCCGCCTTTCTTTTAGAGATAGGAGCGCTACTGTACTGCTGTACTGGAAAATCTCATTCGGCTCGTTCCTTACGTGGATTCCAGGCGCAACAGCTATGTTGATAGTGGCGTGTGCCGTGGCCCCCAAACTATCTGTCACCTGTATAAGTGCGCTGCAGGTACAGGTAGCCGTAGGCGTGCCAGTTATAAGCCCGGTACTGGTGTTGAGGGTTACGCCTGCAGGCAGCGAACCACTAAGTATAGTCCAAGAAGCGTAGACGCCACTGCCGCCTGAGGCTAGTAGCTGGTAGCTATACACACCACCTCCCAGGTTTCCAGTTGGTGGAGTGGTGGTGGCGATAGTTAGTGTGCCGCCGCCGCCGCCCGCGCCGCACACGCTCGTCGCGCATAGGGTTGAGTAGTTTATACCAGCCTGCGTGCCATCGGTTGTGTGCGCGCTCCAATCCGGAATGAGCAGCCGGTAGTCACCTCCTCCGGGATTTACATAGGTGAAAGGAGTAGTGGTGGCGTCGTTCGACGTTCCCGGCCAAGTTTGTTGCTGATCACCGCTGGGCACGAACATCACATTCCCATAAAAACGGGGAGACAGAGGAGCCGGATCGCCCATGTAATAGCCTAATCCAACTATCCCGCCATAAATAGTTACCTCACCGCAATCACCATTTGCCTGCCGCGTCATCGCGTTGTCGAGAACCCAAACATTGTGAGTCGAGGAGTAGCCTTGCGGAGGGGTGCAGCCCCACGAAAGTTGAGGCAAGCTAAAATAAGCAGAATTCCAAAGAACCGAGCTATCAGCCATCAGCACGGTGTTGTGTTGAAAAATAAAATCAGTTTCCCCCGGCAAGCTACCATTGACTGGACCGCATCCGCTGCAGCCGCCGTCTAGCTTGAGGGCCCCATGCTGATAAGTGTCTTGGGTGTCTCTGAGCAAGATCAGGTTATTGTCAATCCACAGCCGCTTGCTTTCTCCCGCATTCGTACATTGCGGATAGCCGAAGGGTGCACCGCAATTGTTGTCGGCCTCCAGCGTCGAAATACCGGAATTAACGTTATTCAGGAGGTTACTCTGGAACGAAACGTCATCGACGACAGCGATGTTGCCGCTTTGGCTGGTGCGTGGAGTGAAAACAACAGACGTCCCGGTTGTCGCGCTCATCCAGGTGTTCTGGAAGACATTGCCGGTGACCACCACTCGCTGCGCGCTCTTGAATTCTAAGTTGTCCTTCTCAACCCACTGATTATTAGTCCCCACCGGACAGGTGCTCCCATTCGCCAGTTGCTCCCCGGCTGGCACGGTTCCGCCAGCGCCGCAGGATTCCCAGGTTAGAGGTTTGAAG